>Ga0247841_10011741_pt1 | contig 11576 bp, 11 predicted proteins | sample LaCruzMarch2015__2_FD_192410 | JGI IMG/M metagenome (GOLD analysis project Ga0247841, IMG submission 192410) | Freshwater microbial communities from meromictic Lake La Cruz, Castile-La Mancha, Spain - LaCruzMarch2015_18m | ecosystem: Environmental > Aquatic > Freshwater > Lake | place: Spain...
CATGGTCATTAGTTTCTGCTAGAATAGAAGAAAACATGCTTCCAGAAATAAAGGCTTCAGATAGAACAACTTCTGAAAATCTAAGAATAATAGAAAAAGCTGCAATTGATTATTATATAGAATTTTTTGGTGGAGGGGCTGGATTTAGAGGATATGTGGATAGAATGGTTGAGTTAAAGATGCCGCTTAATCCTGTTAAAAAAAATATTGATTTTCATAGAAAAAAAATACTTGAAGAACAACCAGAAATAGGTGCAAGAAGTCTTGAAGAATTAGCAAGAGCAAGAGTTGTTTTGGCATATACTGATTTTCATAAAATACCAATTGAATATGCTGTTCATTTCCCCTCTGGCGAATTACCTCATAGTGAAATAGAAAAAATGGGTTTAGAAATGAGAACTCATCAGAGTAGGGCAGGAAAACAATTATTTGTAGACTATAATCATCCAGATGTTGTAAAGTCTTATATGGCATTTGGTTTAGATAGGGTTAATTTTTATCAGAGAGTTATTGCTGCTAATATTAAAAACCCCAATGGTGATTTTAAGGTGGAAGTAAGAAAAGCTTTTACAAAAGAAGAATTCAGACAATCACTTGTTAATTATGAAGAAATAAGAAAACAATTTTATGATAGTTTAGCACAATCATTGAGAGATTACAAAAACGAAAGTAGTTTAATTCTTCAGTCGGGAGTTAGAGCAGTTGGCCCAATTGTTGTAAATCTTACAACTGGAGAGAGTGATAGAATTAATATGGAAGAACTAAATAGAATTTTCCCAGGAAAATGAAAGTTGAACCATTTATTTTAGATGCGGTAAGAAATCTTTATCTTCCTGCTTTTAGACATATTGTTGAAGCAGAACTTTTTAGCTCTGATAGTGTTGGAAGATATTCTGCATCTAGGGAAAACCCTGTTTGTTCAGCAGAGTTTCTTGTTTCTCCTGGTTCTTATATGGTGAGAAAAAATGAGTATGCGGGGTGTGTGGATATTCAGGCATGTATTGGGCAGATAGTTCAAGTAGCTTGGGGTCAAATGCTAAAAGAAGGATTGGTTAAATTTGGAAGTGTAGAAGATTTTATCTCTAATGGTTTTGATATGATGTTTTCAATTGGTTCGGCGCCAGATATGAGGCATAAAAGACAGATTCCAACAAATCAAAAATTTCCAGGGGTCATAAGATTAGACAAATTAAAAGAATTTGAAAAAGGAATTATTGTTGAAACAGAATATGATTTTAATGATAAATCCTGCATAGGAAAATCAAAGTTCTATCTAGAACATGTTAGTATAGCACAATAATACTTATATACACTTTTTTCTCTCAAAATTCATGGATATGGACACAGTTATGGCACAGACCAGAAATATGCATACTTTGGCTAGGTTTAAATCTTTGGCATTAAAACATTTTAAGATGGAAACACAAGAGTTTAGACATTTAGATGTGGGACACAATAAGCCGTATCATATCAGGATGATGAACAATGTAGCTGCAGGATTTCCCCATGCAAATTTTGTGTATTATGATAATTCTGCACCTGAAGGAGGAGATATAGATAGAGATAATGTTAATGCTGATAGGGGTAGTTTATGGGACAAATGGGCACAGATACTTTTTGGAGTTTCCCCTGAAAAAATTGCGAAAAAAAGACTTGTACTTCCAAAGAATCTCACAATTACCAGTTGTCCTCGTGGGGAATTTAATTCTGCTACATACTTATGGACTCTTCACGAGTTTGAGGGTGATGCTAGAAAAAGTCTCGAGGGGGTTTACGGTTTGCTTAAAGTTGGTGGAAGAATAGGGATTATGGATTATGCCCTGGGAGATTTGAGAAGTCTTGCTTCCAATGAATGGGAAGGAGCTATTACGAAATTATTTGATTCTGGAAATGAGCAGGTTGTTTTAGCTAAAGAAGGAGTAGAAACTTGTGTACAGATGCATAGCCAATATACTCCCGAAACTCTTGCGGGGCTTGTTGAGTCAGTGGGTTTTGCCCCGATTCCAGGAGCACAGAAAATTGAGTATAGAAAATTTAAAGAAAAGAAGTATCCTAAAACCTATATGGGCTTTTGGGAAAAACAATGATTACAAGAAGAAATTTTTTGAGTGGACTAGTTGGAATTGTTTGTGGTGCATTAAAAATTGATGCAGTTGAAACAAAAACTAGACAACAAGAAATAAGAGAAGCGAGTGAAGGTTACCTCAAAGGATTTTTAGAGAGTTATGTTGACAGAATGGCATCCTGTTCCTTCGGAGATGAAATGAAAAAGAACATAGTATATTGGGATGGGCATATTGATGATTGGAACAGAGATCCCAAAAATAAAGACAAACAAAAGAAAAACGGCAAAGAAGTTGTTGTGCAGGGGTATTTTGATATTTATCAATCTTGTTTGGATATTGCATTGAAAGGTGTTGGTAAACCAATTAATGAAAAAGAAATTGAAGCTCTTGGTGCTAAAGTTGTTTTAATACATAGGACAATGGCTAAAGATAGTTATTTATTCCAAAAGAAAAATGAAGAAGTTGATGGGGCCTATGCAAAATGGGCAAAAGACAAGGTTCTAAGGTTTAGAAAAATTATTGCTGCAAATATCACAACTAATTCGGCTGATTATGCTACTATGTTTAGAATGACTTTCAAAAGAGAAGAAGCTGAAAAAGACTTTTGGGATAATCAAAATAAAGTTGAAGAAGAACTCTATAAGACATTTAAAGATTCTTTATCTAATGGAGCATGGTTTTTTGGTGGCGGAAAAGTAGATGAAACTCAAGAGGAAAGCAAAAAGCTTAATTTTGCAGAAATAAGAAAAATATACTCTTCTAAATAAGTATAATCAAAAATAGATATCTAATTATAATAATATTTTTAAAGTGTTAACTCAATTGACTTTTATGAAAAGATTGGGTGGTGCGGGTCTTGTATTTCTAATTAGTTGTTTAAGTGGATGTGTAACTCCATTTGGAATTTCTGAAGATAAAAAAAGAGAGGTTCTAAGTCAACTTAGCTCAATGAATTTAAAAGAATATTCTGCAATGATTGAAGGATTTGGTGCAATGGGTGTAATGAAAGAATTAGAGCCCAGTTTTAGATATCATGGAGTTATTGGATGTGCAACTGCTGGAAATGCTGAAGCACAATTTGAATTAATTGAGGAAGTTTATCTAAGATGGCCAAATGCATTATTTGACATTGATGCACATAGTATGGGTGCTGGTCCTGCTGAGGAACTAGCAAGATTATGCAACAGGAGAGGAATAAAAATAAAAAATATGAGGCTCTATGGTCCGTTTCAACAAATTAGAGTTCCTGCTGGTGTTGAAAATTTTATTGAGTTTAGAAGTGATGACGGCTATGCTTTTCAGGGACCTGCATATACTCGCGGAAATTTAGAATCTCAGGAAACAAGCTTTAGTGTTAGAGAATTACACTCTACTCATATGAGTTTACCAGGAGACGCAATGGGGAATGTTTTTAGTTCTAGAACTAGACAGAGAAGAATTCATCAAAAAACTTGCCCTAGAGCATAAAGATGTTATAGACCTAACAATGTATAAACTAAATCTTGTGCTATCGCATTATTTTATAGTCGACTATAATCTCCTTTCTATTAATTAATTACGATTATCGCCAGATAATCATATAATAATTGCAGAGCAAACTAACTTATAATTTATATTATATCTCTATAACTGGACAGTATCAATCATAAAATAGTTTTATAAATCTTTGATGAGTTATTAGAATATGGAAGAACTTGGAGAGATATTAAAAAGAGAAGCCAATGCCCAAAAGGCAAAAGATTTGCAGAGATTTTTTAAGACAGGAAAGGGAGAGTATGGAGAGGGTGATGTTTTTCTGGGAATAACTGTACCTCAAATAAGAAAATTATGCAAACAAAGTAGAGATTGTGAACTGGAAGATATTGATGCACTTATAGAATCTCCAATTCACGAAGCAAGACTACTTGGACTTTTCCTAATGATTGAAAAAATCAATCTTGCAAGAAAAAATAGGAATTTTGAAATGGAAGAACGCATCTTTAATTCGTATTTAGATTATGCTTCACAGAATAGGATTAACAATTGGGATTTGGTTGATTTATCTGCTCCAAAGATTAGTGGGGAATTTTTAATTAGTAGAGATAGGGGTATTTTATATACACTGGCTAGGTCGCAAAATCTCTGGGATAGGAGAATAGCTATTCTTTCTACATTTGCGTTTATTAAAAATAAGGATTTTAGTGATTCGCTAAAGATTGCTGAGATTTTACTAAAAGATAAACACGATTTGATTCATAAGGCAGTTGGGTGGATGTTGAGAGAGATTGGGAAGAGAAATAAGAAGGTTCTTGTTGGGTTTCTAAATAAACATTATAAAAATATGCCTAGGACAATGTTGAGATATTCTATTGAAAAGTTTGAAGAAGGGGAAAGGAAGAAATATATGAGGAAGTAAGTGGTTTATCACACAAATCTTTAAAAATTAGAATAATTATAGATTAATATGACTGATTATTCTGGCAAAACAGGAAGAGATGTTTGGGATGTTGATTTTCCTAATCCAATTATATCTGGTGATGGTTATGCTAATGTTTATAGGGAAGTTGGTGTGATGCCTGCTGCATTTGCTCGTGGAGGAGTTAGATTTTGGGGTGGAAGAGTTTCCACAATGGAAGAAATTGCAATAAGAACTGAGAGAGCTAGGTCGCGACCTTTGATTTGATTTCTGTTGATGATAAAGATTAAAAGCCATAAACGTTTGCACTTATTATAAATTTATTTAACTCTTTTCTTACCTGATATTAAATCATGCCATTCGTATAATGAAAGGCGATAGGAATCTCCTTCTTCGCCAACAGGAGTCATGGGGTTTAATAAAATTCTATATTGAACTAATTTTAACAAATCAACTTCTATTGATGATTCATTAGATTTATCTTCACCTGTATCCAAATCATTGGTATTAACTCCATCAAGAATATAATCAAGGTAACTTCTTTTTAGCGAACTTGTATTTCTCATTTTTTTAGAGTATCTTCCAACCTTTTCCGCAAAATATATTCCATATTCTTCACTAACATGGTAAGTTCTAGTGGCTTCTTTATCGTAATTTTTCCAAAACCTAAAGGAAACAATGTCCTCATATTTGAGTTTCAATAATTCCATTAATAAGTGGCTATCGCTAGGGTGCAATGCATCAGGGTAGCTAACTCTATAGATATCTGAGGCAATAACTGCGCCGTTTTGAATACTTCCATGTTCATCTATATGATAATCAACAATTATTGGAATCTTAGAATAAAGTCTTTCGATTCCTTCAACTCTTGCCCTTCCATCTTCTTCAATGGTTTTTAAGTGCTCTTTCCACATACCATCTTTATGTATTTTTACTGGATGAATTTTTCTTCTATTGCCCCAGTTATCTGTAGTGCTTATGTCTGGAAAGACATTCCAGATGGCTGCATTCTCTATCTTGGTTCTGGGTTTAAATTCAGTGGATTCCATTTTATTTTTTCTTTCTTGCTTATCACCAGATAATTACTATAAAAATAAACTACATATAACATTATGCTGTGGATTATTCCTCAGCATAATAGCAAGTTTTATATATTCTATAACCCTAGAGAATTATGGACATTTCACAATTGGAAAGAATTGGATTAAAAGAGAAAGAATCTAAAATTTATATTTTCCTGCTAAAGGAGGGCTCTAGTCTTGCAAATGCAATTGCAAAAAAGACAGAAATTCTTCGTTCATCCATATATGACTATTTGGATGTTTTGCTAGATAAGGGGTTTATTTCTTATACTATTCAATCAGGTAAAAAATATTTTCAGGCAGTTAATCCTCAAAAAATCCTAGATAACTTTCAGGATAAAAAGCAAGAGGAAGAAGAAACTTTAAAGAAAATAATCCCCGAATTAACAAGCATACAAAATCTGGCTTCGAGTAAATCTAAAATAGAAGTTTTTCAGGGAAAAGAGGGAATGAAAACTGCAATGTCTTATATTTTAAGAGGCCGACCAAAAGAAATCCTGACTTCTGGCTCGTCTGGAGTGGGATACAAATTGTTGCCTTTCTTTTTAGAGCACTGGCATAGAGAAAGGGCTAAGAAGAAAGTAAAACTGAGAATCATATATAATGATGTTCCAGAATCAATAGAAAGAATAAAAAATGGTCCCCCTTTAGGATATTCGGAGGTAAGATTTTCTTCAGTAGCCCATACCTCTTTAACTGGAACGCTCATATATAATAATAAAATTTGTCTTACTATTTGGGATTTAGATAATCCCTATGCAATTCTAATAGAAAGCGACTCAATTGCTCAGTCATACAAGGATAATTTTGAGTTATTATGGAAACTGTCTAGAAAGAGATAAAGATTAAAAGCCATAAAGACAATATAAAATCATGGCAGAAGAAAAGAAAACAATTCAAGAAATACTTAAATTTTCTATTTTGAATATAGACAAACCCACTGGGCCTACTTCGTTTTCTGTATCTGACTTTGTTAGAAGAAAACTTGGACTAAAAAAAACATCACACTTTGGGACTCTTGACCCACAGGTAACTGGGGTGTTGCCAATTGCACTTGGAAGGGCGTGTAAACTAACTGGATTTTTTTTAGGACATGATAAAACATATGTGGGAATAATGCATGTGCATAAAGATATGGAAATGAAAGAACTTCAGGAGATTATTAATAAAAAATTTCTCGGGAAAATAAAACAATTACCTCCAAAAAAATCAAGTGTAAAAAGAGAAATTAGAGAAAGGGAAATTAAGAGTTTTGAATTAGTTGAAAAAGACGAAAGGGATTTTTTATTTAAAACAAAAGTTCAGGGTGGAACTTATATTAGAAAACTTGTGTCTGATTTGGGTGAAGAAATTGGCGGTGCACACATGACTGAATTAAGAAGAACAAATGCAGGTATTTTTTCTGAAAACGATAGAGAATTTGTTAATCTCTATGATTTTGAAAGGGCAGTAGAGGAATGGGAAGCTGGAAATGAAGAAAAATTAAGGAAAATGTTGGTACCTGCTGAGGAAGCAATAAAAAAAACAATAGAGCATGTTGAGTGCAAAAAAGAAAGTGTTAAAAAACTTCTAACAGGCAAACCTGTTTTTGCAAATGATTTAAAAAGTGAGCCTGAAAATGATATATATGCTATTTTTTCAGAAAGAAGGTTTATTGAAATTGCAAGAAGAGTAAAAGAAGATGATATTGTGGCAAGGCCTGAATTTGTACTTAACTAAACTATTATATATTTACAAACTACCATACTAAATACTGTATATTGTGCTTCGCATTATTTTATAGTCTCTTTTGCTCACAATTTGCATTTGTAATTTTTTAGATAACCTACTAGGTATTATATCAAAAGCGAATTGCTCGGTCTCCCATATTAATTAATTGTTAATTATCGTTAGACAATAACTTATCATTGTTTATCTAAACAAACTAATTCAACAGAGTTGCATTTAGGGCTTATAGATTTACTTAACATTATAATAATACTTATAAACCATTAAAATATGTCTTTGCCATGGATTCAGATTTAATAGCAAGAACTTTTGCAACTGTGGCAGGAATAGTTGGATTTGTTTCTAGTGCGCAGGGGATAGCTAAAGGAATAATTCCTATTAATATGTTTCATGATTCTGGCGATCCAATAGGCAGTATATATCGAGATTCTATGGTGGGCTGCTTGGAAATCGCTGGCGCATCTGTTGCTTGCTCGATTTTAGCATATGGTGCTGCAAGATTAATACAAAATAGTTATATGAAAAATATCTAAATAATATATATCCCAGTGACATAATCTATAAAAAGGAAACATAAGTCCTAATGCCATGGCTCAGGACATAAATTGGGATGAAAATCAGGGTGAAAGTGGTGATAAGATTAATCAGGATGAATTCTTAATAGATGCGAAGAATTTTTTTAATAATAATAGAAAAGAGATAGGTGAAAGTGTAAAAGAAGGTAAAAAAATCATTCAAGTAGGATTTGATCCCCTATCTGAGCATTCACCTAAGCTTGCAGAGAGTTTAATTGCTAAACCAGAGGAAACCCTTGCTTTACTTGAATTAGCATTGGTTGAATCTGGGCTAATGCAGGATGTTAGAGTAAGATTTAATAGCATTGCTAAGACTCAAGAAATAAAAATTAGAAATATCAGGGCCCAGCATTTGAATAATATGATTTCAATTGAAGGTATTGTAAGGCAGGCTTCTGAAGTTAGACCTCAAGTAGTTAATGCTAAATTTGAATGTCCTTCATGTGGAACCATTATTTCTGTTTTACAACTAGACAAGAAGTTTAAGGAGCCCTCCAGATGTAGCTGTGGAAGGCGTGGGGGCTTCAAGGAGCTTGCAAAAGATATGGTTGATGCTCAGAGAATTGTTTTAGAAGAATCACCTGAAAACATGACTGGGGGAGAACAGCCAAAGAGAATGCAGATTTTCCTAAAAGAAGACCTGGTTGAACCCAAAATGGAAGAAAAAACAACACCTGGCGCAAGAGTTAAGGTTATTGGTGTTCTAAAGGAAATTTCAATGCCTGCTCCAACAGGAGGACAGTTGACTAGATATGATTTGGCTATTGAAGCAAATAATATTATACCCATGGAAGAAAGTTTTGATGATCTGATTATTTCAGATGAAGACGAAAGAGCAATTAAAGAACTTGCTGCTGACCCGAAGGTCTTTGAAAAATTAGCGAAATCTATTGCCCCTTCTATCTGGGGTTATGCTGAAGTCAAATCTGCTCTAGCTTTACAATTATTTGGAGGAGTTAAAAAAACCAGAAGCGATGGAACAAAAACCAGAGGAGACATCCATTGTCTATTGGTAGGAGATCCGGGAGTTGCTAAGTCTGTTATGTTAAAATTCATTTCATCAATTGCACCAAAGGGAAGATATGTTTCTGGAAAGTCTGCATCTGGAGCTGGACTTACTGCAACTGTTGTTAAAGATGAGTTTATGAGGGGTTGGGCATTGGAAGCAGGAGCAATGGTTTTATCTAATAAGGGTTTGGTTTGCCTTCATCCTGATTCAAGTGTAATTTTTAATGATAAAATCAGCCCAATATCTCAACTATTTGATAATAAAAATTACAAGGAATTTGTATCAAATGGTGAAAAAATAGAAGTCTCGGAAATCAATGGGAATATCCAATCACTTATGGGAGACAATCTCCAATTTGGTAATCAAAATGCAACCTTAATTAGAAGAAAAATGTATAATGGTAAGTTAAGAACAATAAATTTAGATTCTGGATTTTCTATTACACTAACTCCAGACCATCAACTTGTAGATGGGAATAGCCTAAAATGGAAAGAATCACAGAACTTTAAAGAAAATGATTTTGTTCTTGCTCCTCTAAAACTTAATGAACTTAACAAAAATGTATATATTTTAGATACTCTTCCTGATAATTGGATTGTTTGTCTGAATAAATCTGAAAAACAAGAACTAAAAGAACTAATATTACAAAAAAGCACACTAAAAGAGTGCAATACAAAATATAATATTGATAGCAACTATCTTTCTGGGGGGAAACAATTAAAAATTTCAACTTTCAAACAAATTCTAAAAGATTTGGGGGTTTATGATTCTTGGAAAAAAAGAACACTTAAATACGGAAGATCAAAAGCTGGAGAATTACTAAAGATATCAGAAATAACTCCTGAACTTGCTTATTTTATTGGCTTTGTTTTGGGTGATGGCAATATCAAATCAACAAAAAGACATTCTCTAATACAAATAACTCAATCAACAAAAAACATAAAACAAATAAATAAGATTAAGGAAAATTTTGAAAAATTTTCCCACAGAAAACTTGGTGAGTATAAAAGAAAATCGCATTCGTTTATTAGAGGAAAAGAGGTTAATTCAGAACACGTAATACTTTACTCTGGTTCTAATTTACTATCCCATATTGTTGAATTTTACACAAATAACAAACTTAGAGATATTCTAAATATGCCACAAGAATGTCTAAAGGCATTTATTGCTGGATGCATGGATTCAGATGGATGCATTTCAATAAAGAATTATAAAAAAAATGATAAAAATTACAGCATCAATCATATAGAATTTTTGTTAAGCAATGATGCTGAACTAAATAAAAATTTCGTCCTTGCCATAAGAAGACTGGATTGCTATGCTAAATTCGTAGAAGACAAGCCAATAAACATAATAAGACTAACTGGAAGCCTAGATGTTGAAACATTGGTAAAGGAAATTTCCAACTACTCTGTTAAATGCAAAGAACTACCCAAAAGAAAAGAACTAATTTCATCAGCAAGTTCAAAAATACCTCTTGAAATTGTTTCTGATCTATGTGATGGTATAATTAAAAACTGTGTTGCAAAACAAGAGCTAAATGATTTAGGAATTTCTTCTGTCCTCTATGATTATAAAAATAAGACAAGACAGCCATCAAGAGAACAACTGATTAAAATTGGGGAGAAATTAAACCTTCCTGAAGAAATAAAAAATAAAATTGAGATTCTAGTAAGAAGAGATTATTTTATTGATAAGATAAATAGCATAAAAGAAGAAAATTATTCAGGATATGTTTATGACTTATTTGTTCCAGATACACATAATTTTATTTGCAATGGAATTGTAGTACATAATTGTATTGATGAATTAGAAAAGATGGATGAGAATGATAGATCAACTATGCATGAGGCAATGGAGCAACAGACGGTCACAATTTCTAAAGCAAATGTTCAGGCATCTTTAAAATCAGAGACATCTGTTCTAGCTGCGGCGAATCCTAAATTTGGAAGATTTGACCCAACTGAAATGATTGCCAAACAGGTTAATCTTGGTGCACCATTATTAAACAGATTTGATGTTATTTTTATTTTAAGGGATTTGCCAAGTAAAGAAAGGGATGAGTCAATTGCATCACATGTTTTGCATGAACATAAACAAGATGTTAAATACGATATTATTGAAAAAAGTTTATTGAGAAAATATATTGCCTATGCTAGACAAAGATATAATCCTACATTAAGTGATGAGGCAATGGATGAAATTAAGACATTTTATGTTTCTCTTAGAAATCAGCCTGGCGTAAATGATATGGCAATGAAACCAATTCCTATTTCAGCAAGACAGTTAGAAGCACTGGTTAGATTGGCTGAAGGAACTGCTCGTTCTAGACTTTCTAAGGTTGTTACTAGGGCTGATGCAATAAGAGCCATTGAATTAATGAAATATTATTTAATGGGTGTTGGCTATGACTATGAAACTAAGACTTTTGATATTGATAAGATATCTGGAAATCCTGCTTCTGCAAGAAATAAGTTGCATATTATTAAAGAAGAATTGGAAAAACTTGAAAGCAGGCTTGGAAAACTAATTCCAATGGAAGAAGTTGAAAAAATAATGAAAGAAAAAATGAGTTTAATTGATTTAGAAGAAAATATTGATAAGCTCGTAAGAGCTGGTGATTTATTTAGACCAAGGAAGGGTTACATACAACGAATGTAACTATAAAACTTCGCTTAAGGGGTACATACAGAGGATGTAAAATGGGAGAAATAAACTGGA
>Ga0247841_10011745_pt1 | contig 11575 bp, 26 predicted proteins | sample LaCruzMarch2015__2_FD_192410 | JGI IMG/M metagenome (GOLD analysis project Ga0247841, IMG submission 192410) | Freshwater microbial communities from meromictic Lake La Cruz, Castile-La Mancha, Spain - LaCruzMarch2015_18m | ecosystem: Environmental > Aquatic > Freshwater > Lake | place: Spain...
ACTATTGCGGATATATTTGTATAATATAAATAGCATAATGTCGTTATCGCTCCGAATACTACCGACCAATATAACCACTTACGAACATTAATTTTTTTACTGAATTTATAATAACAGACAGCTCCTACAATTTCGCATAATGAAATAACAGCACCTAAACATCCTATAAATTTCTCTGACCAATGAAAGGAATCTCTTTGTATAAAAGCTAACGGTGTACCGAAAGATGGAGCATAACAATAAAGAAACATAAAAAGACAACCCATTAAAAAGCTTTTATTCTTATATAATACCTTGTATTTTTTAAATACTTCTATGCCACGTTCCGTTCTTTTTGCCTTCTTTGTCTCTTGATATTTAAAATTTACGATTCCGGCTATAATATATAAAGGTATAAGAATTAAAAATCCGGCTTTATAATTCGCTGTCGTAGCAAGGTATCCGCCAATAACTCCTACTACTATGGAAGCAATAGTAATTGCTATCCATTGTACTGCCTGTATATTACCACATAAATTGGCTTTCTTGCCTTCTACACACATAATACCATCAACAGCTACGTCTCTTATGGCAGTTGCCGTAGAAGTCAATGTCATCATGGCTATAAGAGCCGATAAAATAAAGCCGTATATGCCTAACGTCAATGCCAGCGTAATACTTATACCTAACGCAATGAAATACCACGTCTTTTTTGTTAGGTAATTATCAATCAAATATCCCCATACTATTTTTAAGAGCCATGCAAGTCCGGTAATACTACCTATATACATTATGGTAGAAGGGTCGAGATGTAATACCTTCTTAAAGTAAACAAATATAGGTTGTCCTACTATTCCTTCAATCCCTTGTAGGAAATAAGTTATCGCACTTAACCAGAAAACATATTTAAGATTTTTATTCATTTTATCCTTTACGTATTTCCGACAGTACTTCATCTGGTGTATCTGCTAATCTGATAAGAGATAATTCTTTTTTGGTTAAAAGTCCGTCTGCCACAACTGTATTTTTTAACCATTCCATACATCCAGACCAATATTCTCTATTTACAAATATAATAGGTATAGGTTTTACGCATCCGGTCTGTACTAACGTTAATATTTCAAAAGCTTCGTCGAGAGTACCATACCCACCCGGACAAACAATAAAAGCTTTAGAGTATTTTATAAACATCATTTTTCGAATAGCAAAATATTTAAATATTACTTCTTTAGAAACAAATTTATTCGTATCTTGTTCTTGTGGTAAGTCAATAGATAATCCAATAGATTCTGTATGTTTTGCTCCTTCGTTTGCTTTTTCCATGATACCACCACCGCCACCTGTAATTATATCATATCCCGAAGCAGATAATGTTTCGCTAATTTCTAATATTTGATTATAATAAGGCAAGTCTTTGTTATATCTTGCAGACCCAAATATCGAAACAGCTTTTTTTACGCTTTGTAGTTCTTTTAAAGAATGATAAAGTTCCTTACATACATTACGAAATACTTTCTTCTCACTCTCATTTAATTTTTTCATTTCCCCTCGTTTACTTTTTCTTCCAGATTAAATATCCCCATAACGAAATAATAAAATATACTGACCAAAGAATTCCCTGTTCAAATGCCCCTAATGTTTTACCTTGCGAGAAATTGAATATCGCCCAAGCTATATCTGCGATTACCCATAATAAATAACCGCTTCTTTTGTTTTTAGTAATCAGGACTTGTCCGATTAATCCCATTGCAATAAGTATATATAATATAATTTTATGCATTATAATCTCTTTCGAATACTATTAGGCAATACCGAATTTATAAAATATATAAATACATTTGGTCTTTTAAAATTCGGACATCCTCTCATCCGGTATGGATAATACATATAAACTACTATCCAGAGATGCATCATGCAACATAATGCCAGAATACTTGACAATATTATATAAAAATCTAAAATAACTACCCCATAAAAAAACTTTATAATATCATTTCCTAACGCCCAATTTATAAAATTACGAGACATCGCCTGTGCCGAACCGATATGAACGACTTTACGTGCCTGTATTGAATACTTCAATGCATCAAATATAGAAGTAAATATAAGCAACGCTCCAAATATCTGTTTAGTCGTCCAAAGAAGGTCTAACATTTATTTACCTTTCGCATGTTTGAGACAAAATTCTAAACACCACTTAACATATGTCTTTATTCTTCGAATTTGAATAGTACCGTTAATCATTCGGAATTCAAGTGTTCCATGTTTCTGTAATGCCATTACATTACAACCATAATGTCTTTCGTTAAAATATTCGTGTCCTTCTCCATAAGCGTTCTCATTATCCTTAACCTTTTGTATGTTTCCTTCTGTTAAGTGTTTCATAACGCTTACCGGAATCTTTTGTGCATAGTCAAGCCGACATTTTAAGACCTTAAATTGTCTATATATAGCTGTCTGCTGTTTAACGTATGCCTTTATGATATTACATATCTCCTTATTCGAGAATTTAGCCATATTGACATGTACGTGAAAACCGCATGTACTACCTTTAATATGCCCTCTATGTGCCTTAATAAGACCTATAATCTCCTTAATCTGGTCTATGCTATCTTCGTTCCAGAATAATTTATTACGGTCTTTAGGGCGGTATTCTGCTCCATTATCAAGAGAGCCATCATAATCCAACGCCCAACCTCGAATAATTCTATGTTTCGAGATAAGCTTTTGACTATCCTTCTTATTTGGAAACTCGACTTCGATTTCAATTGCAAATCGGAGTTTCTCAAGCGTTCTTTCTGCTTTATTTCTTGGCATCGGGGTCTCCAAATAATCTTTTGTATTCCATATACGACATCGCTATCATACCTGTATGATATTTCGTAATGGTATAATGTATAATTACAAACCTAACCGTATCCTCAACTAATTCTATTTTTGTAATATATGCAATAGGAATTGTTTTAACGCTTGTATATAGAACTCCATCTTTAATATAAGATTCCTCCCCATGAGGAAGCGGTTTTAAATCTTCTATCGGGATTGGCGGAGGTAATGGTTTCTGTCTCCAGAAAGGCATTTTATATCCAACATAAAATATAACACTTATCAAGGCAATCGTTATAAGTATCTTGACTATTTTATTCACTCTTGCCTTTCGGTTTTTCATCATTCTCGATGGTCTTTTTAAAATATAAATTTCCATGAGTATGATAAATAACTATGCCTTCCGGCTTCATAAAATTCTTTTCTGCATAACTTCCGTCTATTGATAACTGTTTTAACACACCTTCTACGATTTGAGTGTCAAACATACCTTTATATAGTATAGGAACAACTCTGCAACAATCCGGACGTACTGTATCATCAGACCACTTTGCTACATTGAAAAGAGAAAATCTTTTTTCTTCCAATCCGTATCCTCTTTGAATTCCTTTGCCCCACCATTCTCCGAAATGTTGTCCTTTACCAAGTTTTAATAGTTCGTCTGCGTGTTCGTACGCCCAACGTGCAAAACCATGATTATCATTCTCCGGAAATATCCATCGAGTTCTACTTCCTACTAAAAAGGGTATAACTCGTCCGGATTCACACGTAATAGGAGATAAGTCGTCCGAAATATATATAGAAGCATTTGTACCATCTATTTTTTCGGTTATAACTATCTCTCGGCTTAATCGAGCAATTTTAGGGAAACCTCTAAAATCTATCATTTTATTTCTCCTCTGTCCATTGTCCGCCGAGCATCCTTAACATCAGTTCTTGTATCAAATTTCTGATTGTTCGTTTTCGTAAACGTTCTACTTCCGACGTTAAATCGATATTTATCATAGATAAATAACCATTATCCATTGAAGAAGAATATAACTCCTCTTTTAATCTATCAATTTCGGATAACATTCCGTCCGGATTAAAAGTCAAGAGTTTTATTTCTTCTTGAACGTTCTTTTTGCTTTCCTCTTTTTTCTCTTCCATAACCTTGCCTTTGCTATTTTATCTATATACGCATCAATTTTTATCGTCAAACAATTCCCTGCTCCACAACCAAGTGCATATGCTATCATGAGCCAGAGATTGTTTACATTTTCTGCTACCTTCGAAACAACATAAAACCATATAACGATAGATATAAAAGTGAATACAAATGTATTAATCATTCTATCTTTGACAAGAGCTTTCGTTTGGAGAGACCAAAATAGCATCTCCAAAAAGCCAACCGCCAAAAATATTATAGACAATACAAACATATTCATATTTCACCCTTATTTAAATATCGCTCGGTATGTTTCCTAAAATGAACGCCTTTATAGTTCTTAAATTGACAGACATTCCAAGAAGGTACGTACCTGTACCAACCATCGCTACGTTAACGCCTATGAGTTCCCCTTTAGTATTAAATAGACCGCCACCACTTGAACCATAATAAATTTTGGCATCTATTAAATACGAGAAATTCATTTTTCTTACTAAAGTACCAGACGTTATTGCATCTTCCAACCCTGCCGGATTACCCACCGCCCAAATTCTATCGCCAACTCTCGGTTCTTCAACGGCAATAGGAGCTATGGTTAGGTCGCAATATGCACCAACGTATTCGAATAATGCTAAATCAACTTCATGATTAACTTTTACTAATTTAATCGGTCTATATTCGTCTCCCTGTTTAACGAAGAAGGTATCGGTAGGGTCGTCCAAATGTCCGGCAGAAACAATGTATGTTTTTCCGTCTACATTTATAGTCGTACCGCTTCCGGCACATCCCTGCGTTACATTAACAATATACACGTTAGCTCTTACCAAGTTTTCAAAATTTGGTAAGGTCGTTTTCTGATAATTCATAAACGCTTGTGCCATTGTATCGGTCTTTGCGTCTATATCTGTTATCAGTTCTGCAACTCCGACTATCATGACCATATTCAGTACCATAACGGCTACGAATAAAGTCTTAATCAAAACCCGAACTACATTTACAATAACTTTAAAAACTTTATTTACTACGCTCCACATAAGTACCCCTTTTCTATGTTTAGGTAAGTATATAATCGTTGCCTAAACTAAACAATTATTCTGTAAGTTTCTTCAACAGTTTTTCGTAGACCTTTATAATCATGTCTGCGAGCGTGTCTATATCGGCTACCTGACCAACGAACGCATTACCAACCGCCATTGCCGATGCTTTCATCATGGCTTGTTTCTCGATTGATTGTCCTACTGCATCTCTCTGACCACCGCCTGTGGATTCTTTTCTCGGAGCAGGGTTTTTCTTATTACAAGGATAGCATTTTTTATATTTTCCATCCTTTAACGTCGCTCCGCAATCCTCACATTTATATTCTGCGGTCTTTGCTTCCGTTGCCGGAGCTATGTTTGTCGTCGCTACCGGAGCAGATGCCTTCTGACCTTTCTTGAGAATTTTGGTAACGTTATACTTACCATCTTTCTCGGTCATTTCGAACTCCGCTTCTTCCTTCGCTTTAAAATTAGCTTTCGCATAATTATAAACCGCTTCGGAAGTCGAAGCCCATTTTTCTTTTCCATCATCGAGACCTAACTTTATCAGATACTTTCCCTTATCGTTTTTATACGCCACTAAATATAACATCTCTTTTTCCTCCTTTTTCTTTCTTTTTTATTTGTCTTTGTTTCTTCGATACATGTAATATCCGACTCCCACGCCTATACCTGCGAGAGCTACCAATATCGCTTGTACCGGATGTACTCTTACGATATTTAACAGAAATAAACCACCTAACACTCCGGCAGTACCCATAACTATTATCGCCGTCTGACCTTTTGTTATCTTCATCGATTCATTCCTCCATTTCTTTAAAGTTATTGTTCTGCAAATCGGACAATACCATTGTTCTTTTTGCGTTTCTCTATCTAACATACCTAATAAACTTTTTTTATGAAAACACATTTTAATCTCCTATTGTACCATTGTTATCCAACCGTAATTTCCAATTGTATCAATCAGAGCATATATAGCACAACAAATCAGTAAAGTATAAGTTCCGAAACAAATAATACTGATAAATACATTTATAATTTTATTAAGCATCTGGATACCGTTCTCTCTTTAATGCTATACCTTTACCATTTAACCATTTACGATACTCACCATAAGTATATTCCGTATTTGGTTTTATTCCTGCTTCGCCTTCTATATAATAAAAAGGATAATTTATTCCTGTTGGATTTTCTGGTGATTTCTGTTTATCATCAAACATCGGAGGCATTGATTTATCGTGTCTATTATGAGTCCACTTCGCCCACCATGTATGACAATCAATACAAATGCAATTCAATTCATCTGGAAAATACAATCCATTACGATGATGATGAAAGAAATGGCATTTCGACCAAAATTTTGGTTCTTTATATTCCCATGTTGTTTTAATTATATTCCACTTCATTTTATTTCTCCGGTCAAATATTTTACAAATTGTCTGGCTTCTTCGCCGATTAATACTACTGTTCCCATTTCTTTAGGTTTCTTAAATTCATTACCTGATTGTTCTGACCGATGATTATAAATTGTTATTCCTATATAATCTTCGCCTTTTAATGGTGTATTATCTATTTCAATAGTATGAAAATCGCACGAACATTTAAATTTTTTCATTCTTTTTTGCCTTTTTCTTTTTCTTCTTTGCAGACATCTCCATTGTAACTATTTTGGATGTATCTTTACAAAGATTTAAATATTTTGCTCGTAAAGTCGTAAAAGGAAATTCATCCGAATCTCCGACCTTTGGTTCTAAATTTCTAAAACGTGGTTCTAATTTTTGTTCGATAAACTCTGGTAATTCTTGTAGATTAACAAGTAAATTGCGTCTATCATAATCTTCTTCATTTAAAATTGGATTTGTAAGATTATCGGACGCTTCTTTTGTAATTTTTTCTGCTAATACTTTTGCCGGATTAATACCTACTTTATATTTTTTAGATAAAGGTGAAAATATTTTTACATTCGGTCTTGCCGGAGGCAATAATTGTTCCATATCTTTATCATATGTAACTAAAACAATCTCTCTATCTGAAAAATATTTTGTTGCATATGCCATCCAATCATCACATTCTATTCGGTCTTCTCTTAAAATATGCCAATTTGTCGCTACATCGAGTTTGATTAGAAGATTATTCATCTTTTCAAACATAATATTCCAATTAATATCTGTAAATGCTTCTCGTTTTTCTTTCCGGTCTGCTTTATATTGTATATCAAAATCTTTACGCCAAGACTTTCCAAAATCGGTAGCAAGCATTATCGTATCTTCTTCTTTTACACCGACTTTTAAAAGATTAGCTAAAAGCATATTACAAACTGTATATTCGACAGGAATTTCCCGGTTAACACGCCAGCTAAAGATTCCACGAAAAGTAAAAATAGACCAGTCAAGTATTATAATTTTTCCTTTTATTTCCATTATCTTTTCCTTAATTTTAAATATAATTCATTCATTTCTTTAAGTTTGTAATTTTTTCTCCATCTACAATTTCTTTCTCTTAAAATCGATAATTTTAAAACTTTTAATACATTTTTTCGTTCTGCCTCTTTTACTACTAATTTTAAAGAAGGTAATAGATAACGTAATGCATTAGGTTTTAAAACATATTGATAACATATTTTATATTTACTTCTAAATCCTTTACTTTTCCAACCTTTGATATAACCTCGTTTAATTATTTTATATGCCTTTTTAAGTAAATTAATATTAGTATTTGCTATAACTAAACACGTAGTAAAATATAATTGTCCTCTATCAATTCCTCTTGTAAAGGACAAACATCCTTCACTATCAATAAGACCTTCTAAAAATCCTTTTTGATATGGAGTTAATTCAATAGGTTTTATGTCAACTATTTTAGTTTGCATTATTATCTTTCTTCTGCTGAAAATTTAGTGTTAGTTATACCTTGTACTGTATCTTTATCAAATCCATATTTTTTAGCAAGAGTATCCCAATATATGTTTATTTTTTCTTGCAAACTAAAACCTATAGGTTGTCCTCCTGTAATATACATAACAGGGTCTCCACCTTTTTTATTAATTTCAACTATTTCGGCGAATTCTTCTTTAGTTAATTCATATTCTTTTCGCATTTTAGTTCTCCTTGATTATATAATTCAACTCGAAGAATCATTTGTTTTTCAATCTCATTACTATCTATTGGTTCTGATATAATTGTTTCTTCTCTATTTGTTTCCATTTTCGTCTTCCAATTGTTTTATTATTCTTTGAAATTCCGCATCATCTTTATCTTTTAAATATGCTTCGCATAATTTCATTATTAAATAAGTTGAAAAATCATAATTTAATTTCGCATATATCATAATATAATCGTTTAATTTTGCTTGAAATCCTGTATCATAGCACTTTAACATAACTTCGTCTAATACACTTGCTCCTTCTGAAAATAATTCAAGAGCTTTTTGTAATTCTTTTATATACGTTATTCTATTCATCTGGCGTATCCCCAAATTCATCCGTAGTATAAGTTCCAAAATCATCTGTAAAAGTATGTTCCTGAACATAACAATCTGGATGATATAATTTACCGTTTTCACCTTTAGTATAAGCATCACCATAATAAATTTCATTCTTGCAGTATAAACAATATCCCATTATGTCTCTATTCTTTGCCATAAATTATTCCTCTATTTCTGTTTCTGTTCATTATTAACATCTTCGTCGGTTTCTTTTATCTCATCTGGTATTTCTGTCTGCCAGATATAATAACAATAATAGAAGATGTCATACAAATCTACCTCGTTTATCTCGATAAATGTTAACTGACCAAAAGCATATAGTCGATTATAAATATTTGCTAATGCTTTATCTCTATAAACAACCGCCCAACCAAAATCTTCTGTACCTAAATAATCTATAAAACTTTCTTTAAAAGTAGAGAAAAATTTAGTTTTTGTTTCTACGGTTGTATTAATTATTTCTTCTGTACCATCTTTATCTAAATGATAACCCCTTTTAAGCCATAATATAAAACAATAACATGCAATTTTAAAGAGGTCTTTTTCTCTCTTTAGGTTGCCAAAACGTTTACAATATTTAGCCAGCGTACCAAAGAGCCAATTCTTTCCAAAATCATCAAAGAGACAATCTGTGGCTTCTTTCTCCTTTGTCTGTGCATACTTAACTCCGCCGTATGCAAATTGACGATGAATTGCTCCAAAAAATCGTTCTAATAGTACTCTATCCATTCTTTTTCTCCTTCGACTTTTTAATTTCTTTAATGTGTTCTTTACGTGCTTTTCGAGATAATATACGTTTTACTTCTCTACGAGATTTGATGAGTTCTTTTTTTCTTAAATTCATAAAATGAGCGAAAACTCCGGCACATGGACTACAAATTTCTACTACTCGAATAGATTTGTCTTCATATTTTTTACCTGTATATAGTGCTTCTAATATTTCTTTAAATCTTTCTTTTTTTGTTTCATCATCTTCTTCTGTTATTGCATAATAAGCAAACAAAAACTTTTTATCACTTGGTTTTACAATTTCTCTGCATAAATCACAAAATGTGGTCTGGCTCATTATTACTCCTTCTTTTTATCTTCTTCCGGTTTAGGCATTTCCGCCAAAGCATATTTCTCTCTAATAATTTTACATGCTTCTGAAACAGAATAAAATACTTCGCCTCCGGAAATAAGTACTCCATATAGTAATGAAGAATTACATTCTGTTTTTGGATGGTCGGGTAAAATTAAATAAATAGGTATTCGCAATAGAAACGCCAACATAACTTCATATATAGTGCCAACGGTTTTTGTATCTTTTGGTAAATAGACAATAATAAAATTCGCTCTCGCTACTGCTTCATAATCGCCCCAATTTACCATATCTTCTGAAAAATTGCCATCTATTGACGCTCTTGTTTGAAGTTCTTTAAATAAATCTATCATATCGCCCTGTGGACGAATTTGCCCCCACCATATTTTTGTCATTTCTTCTTCGAATTTCTTCCAATGACCGCCTTGTTTTAATCCCTTGATATATTCTACCTGCTCACCAGATGGTTTTCCCACCTTAAAACTTTCTTGTACAACAGGGTCATATATAAGAAGGTCGGGAGAAGCCAATTTCTCCGTAACTTCTTGTCGCCATGTCTTCATCTCTTTTGATGAAACATGTTCGATTGCTCCGGCACTATAAGTTGTGTATTTATATCTTTTATTCATTTTCATCGTCCTTGTTAAGTAAAAACAACATCGAATTTTCGCCGTTTATTTCATTATCTATCTTCAACATTTCTTCTGCTCGTTTCCAATTATAATCATTATCATGATATACACCATTCGCCTTACAAATCTCTGCGTATCTATATGCTAATATTTCGATTATTTTTTGACGTTGTTCATTCGACATCGCCGTTCTCATTAATTTTTATATCTTCATAGGAAGCAATTTGGTTGTCAAAACTTTCCATAAGAAGATATAAATAATCTGCGTCTTTATTTAAACGACGCTCGATTTCCTTTGCACACCGAATTAATGCTCCGGTCATATCGTTATATCGTTGATAATTAGGTTTTGCTCCTAAAAATTGTTGTACAAAATTATATATGACGCTTATTTCAACCTTATCAGCGTGTTTTACATAATAAAATATCTGATAATTTAGTTCTCCTGCTATTAAAGCAGGTTCGCCATTTCGTAATGCTTCTCGTCTTCCGTCATTAGCATTAATATATGGCATATTATCCTGCTTTCTTTTTTTCCTCTATACATTCGATTTCTTTTAGTTCATAATCTATTCGAAGTAACGTATGCAAATCATCATTTAAATTCGAAATGAGTTTATTTGTATGTTTCCTATATTCATCATACTTTGCTTTTAATGTTTTAGAAATTTTAATATCATTACACACTCGACAATGTGATTCAAGTACCTCAATTAATTCTCCTGTGGTTTCAAGATACTTGCGATAAATTTCCATTAAACGTATACTGTCTTTCATATTATCCTCTTTAAAATCGTATCGAACCGTAAATCATTATTCGATAATCGTCTCCTAAAAAGTCTTGATACCCTTTACCTACTGCTATACCAATAGAAGTATTACTTAAATTTATTCTATCAAGACGATATGAAGTACCTACATATATACCTTTCTGTGTTAAAAACGCCTCTACCGAGCCATGCCAATATCGGAAGAAACTAATCCCTACTCCGGTTTCAAGTCCACCGTCTCCATGCAATCCCATGCCGTATCCTACAACGGCAATCGGTTGAAATTGAAATCCTATTGCAGATAATTTTCCTTTTAATGCTCCCAAGTCTTTAACTTTGATTATGCGAATTATTTTCGCTTTCTCCGGATTTGCATTATCTATAATCGCAACTTCTCCAGATTTCTGTATCCACATATACTCGCCATTACCGAGATTGACTATGGCTTCTCGACCATATCCTAAATCTACCTTGACAGGTACGTTGTGATTTCCAATTGTATAACCATAAATAAAAATTCCGGCTATTATGACCGCATAAATTATTAATTTACGCACGCTGAAAAGACTTACAAAGTCTTTCGCCCATAATACCGGATTAAAAACTGTACACATGCCGGA
>Ga0247841_10011746_pt1 | contig 11575 bp, 10 predicted proteins | sample LaCruzMarch2015__2_FD_192410 | JGI IMG/M metagenome (GOLD analysis project Ga0247841, IMG submission 192410) | Freshwater microbial communities from meromictic Lake La Cruz, Castile-La Mancha, Spain - LaCruzMarch2015_18m | ecosystem: Environmental > Aquatic > Freshwater > Lake | place: Spain...
TTTTAGAAGAAATTCCATAACCAAAATTTACATATTCCTGAAATGGATAAACCTTTTAGACTTGGGAATTTGTCCCATTTTAATTCTTCAAGGGTGTAATTCATTTAATATTGGTATCTTATTTATATCAATTTTAACTAATAATGGTTCTCTATCCATTTGTGATATCCAAAATAAATATTGATTAAAATTTTTTGAAAAACCTATACAAAATTCAATAGGTCTATCTCCAAATTTAAATGGATCACTATACATTATAGGTAATAATGTTTCTTTATTTAGTAATACTATTACATGATAATAAATTGGAGGAACACTTTGAATGCTATAATGAACTAAACCTATAAGGGTTATATCATCATTTTCTATAAAAGAAGATGAACCTCTAAATCTATTAACAAATTCATTATTTAATTCTTTTTCTATAAATAATTGAAAATTATTATTATTATCAATATAACCAATCTGATAAGGTGACCATTTATAAATAAATAATTGTGTTTCATCATTATTATATTGAATTGGAGACCAATTTTTTTCACATTTTGATTCCCAAAGCATATTAACAATTTTACAATTAAAACACGACTTATTATCATAATCGCCAATAATCATTCTATTTTTACCATCTAATACGTAATTTACATTTGATGCAATAAATTTTACTTTATTATTTTGATAGTACAATCTTATATCTTCCAATCCAATTGAAAATGATGTTTGATTATTAACTAGATTTGATTCATCTATGTTAATTGTATTAAAACAAATAGGATTAAGACTAATATCAAGTATTGAATTTATATTTATAGTTCTAATTTGTCTTGATTCATTAAAAAAATCACAATCCCAATTATCTTTATAAAAATAATTAACATATCTTGTATTTATAATATACTGATTATTCTTAACATCATAAATATATGATGCTGATGCTGGAAAAAATTTATCATTAGTTATAATTTCAGGATAATCATACTGAATTATTTCATCAGCAACATAAAAAATTTTAATATTATATACATGTTGTGGAATATCTATGATTGAATCATTATGATCTCCACAATACCATATTGGATTAAAACCTTTAAAAGACTCTAACCAAGCCCAATAATTAACTTCCCATAAAAGTGTTTTTGTCTGTGTTAAAAAATCACCAAAATTATTAAAACTTAAGTTATAGAAATCAATTAAACTATCTTTATCACCCATAAAAAACCCTCCACAAAATCTCCAACAAATATTATTCTTAATATAATTAATATCATTAACTTTAAAACTCCAACATCCAGGTATTGTTAAAAAAGAATTAATATAATTTCTCTGTGAAATTAAGTTAATATTTTTAATTGTTTTATCAATATTCTTAAAAACATAAGGTAAACTAAAATCTATCCAACAAAAATATTTACTTGAAAAAGGATTAATTTCTATTACTTCTCTCACAAAATCAATTTTAGAATTCATTAGATACATATAATATTCAGTATCTTTAATATGACTTCTTCTTTCAGGAAGCTGACATAATTCAGTTTCATTAAAATATTTATTAGAAAATTTTAATTCTGTTTTTGAATATACATTAATCAATTTAATATTTTCATACTTTTTATCAATTTCTGAAAAAAGTTCTTGAAATTCAGGTGTAGTAAATATAGATATATTTATGCCAGTATCAGCTAATTTTAAAAATAATTCCAAACGTTTATCAAATGTTTTAGACATGTCATAATCATTATCATATATTTTAAAATATGATGTTACAAATGTTACATTATTTTTATACATATTTAAATATATTCATTTTTTTTAAATATTTATAATTAATCTAATATAATAACATTGAATCTATATAATTTTTGTCATAAACTCCAATTTTAGTTGTTCTATCCCATACACTATAATTGATAAGAACTCTATCATTTTCAACAATAATACTTAAACAATATTCAATTGGTTCTCCTTCAAATTTAAAAGGAGCTGAATAACATAATAAATTCATATTTGAGTCAAAAACAGATATAATATGATAATAATGTCTTGGTGATTCATATGAGACAATGTGATTAATAAACCATATTTCAGTTTCTATAATATCAATTTTAATATTTCCATTATTATTCTCTCCATTTTTTTTATTATAAATAAATCCACAACTGGATCCTCTTACTCGTGAGAATATTTTAGGTGTATTTTTAGTTTCAATTATATTTATATTGTTATCTTGAAGCTTACAAATTTTTAATGGATGCCAGTCATAAATAATATGTGTTTCATTATTATAATCTACAAAAATCCAATTTTTTTCACATGATGTTTTATTAAATGTTTGTTTTAATTCATTAATTTCAAATTTATGTTGATCTAAATTATATTCGCCAGATACAATTCCAATTTGATTATTTGAATGATAACCTGTTCCAATATACAATATCTTGTCTTTATAATTATCATAATAAATCTTTACATCTTCAACACCAATATATAGACGACTATCAAATAAAAGATCCATCCATTTTTCTTGAATAATTTTAAAATTTTTATCAAATTCAACAAATTTATTTATAGATATAATATGTTTATCACAATTTTTATAAGCACCATTATCTTCAATATAATAATTAACATACCTAATATTTGCTAAATAACCATCATTTTTATGATTTTTAATCAAACTACTAGAAGACGATAAAAAATTAATATTCTCTCCATTAATTTGATAATTAATAGTGCTATCAGCAGTAAATAATGTTTGTTTTTGTAAAATTTGTTTATAAAATTTTAAGTTAGATAAAATATTATTTAACTCAGTTCCATTAGTTGTATTATTGAATATTGTAATAAGTTCTTTATCAATATTTTTTATATTACAATAAGCAGCAAATAGTGTATATTCATAATAAATCTCATGTAAATAAATACTATTGTGTAAAAATAAATAAGAATTTCTGTCTTCATTTTTATCAAGAATCTCTTTTGCTAAATTATAAAATTTTAAGCATAATTTATTTTTACCTTCAATTCTATAATGTTTAATAATTTCATAAATACCTTCAAGACGTTCGGGATAATAATCATAACCTTCTAACCAGTAAAATAAGGCATCATTAAATTTACCCATATTTTTAAAAGATGCTCCAATTCTATAATAGCTATACCAAACTTCTTCTTTCCAACCACCGAATTCAATACGTTTTTTATAAGCTTTAATTGCTTCACCAAATCTCTCTAAATCATAGTAACTATTAGCTAAATAAAAATAATAACGCTCATTTTTAGGTTCTTCTTTAATACCATCAAGAAGTAGAGATATATCTCGTTCAAATTTGTTAGTTTTAGAACCACCATCACCGATATCTCTTATAAAAACATCTTTTTTATTGAAACTAATAACACTACTATTTGGAGGTCTATCAATATATTCATGAGTAACACCAACATATTTATATAAACCATTATTTTTAACTATTCTCAAGTTTTGATAATAAAATGCATCATTTCCTTGAAGAATATTAAAACTATCCCCACTATTAAGTATGTATTTATCAAAATTATTTGCTTCAAAAATCATATCAGCATCAAGTAATAATACATAATCAGATAATCCAGCACAAGCCTGTAAAGCAAAATTACGATTATGACAAAAATTTTTAAAAGGCTCATTAACAATTTTTCCGGGTATTTCTTTTTGTTTAAAATAATCTTGAATAACCTCAATAGTGTTATCTGTTGAACCTGTATCACAAATACAATAACAATCAATTATTGAAGAAACAGAATCAAATAATCTTTTGATAATACAACTTTCATTTTTAACAATCATATTTAAACATAAAGTTGGGTTTTTTGTACCATTTGATACAAGTTCCATAATATATAAAAAAAAAAGTATTTAAATTAAAATATATCATATAAATATATAAAATGGCATTTACAAGATTTAAATATGATAATTGTAGAACAAAAAAAGAATTACAACAAAGAACAGATCCAGGAAGGTGGATTTTAAATGTTCCTGGAAATGGTGATAATCCATTTTATATGGAAGATCCACAAATTATTCCACAAAAATGGGGAGCTAACTTAAGAACAAATACAATTAATTTAGAAAGTGATTTAAAAGGTGTAAATAGACACTTAAGTAGAGATTGTTTAGGAAAAGATGAATATCAAAAATATAACGTGCCAAATCAAGCTATTCAATATCCAACTTGTTCTACATTAACAACAGGACAATCTAGAGCTACACATCCAGCTTGGTGGTATAGAGATTTAGAACAAAATAATTTTGAATACCCACCATTAAATCCACAAGCTAATGTTTGTTTTCCATTTGAAAATAATTTAAGCACTAGAATTTTAGAAAAAGATTACTTCACGCCAAAGAGGGATTGTGTTTTAGATGAAACAAGGCAAATGTTACCATCAAGTTATAATTTAATTAGAGGTGGTTATGTAGGTGGTCCAAATACTTGTGCTCAATCTAATTCATGTCAAAATATTTAATTTTAAATATATAAGTTTTAGATTATTATATATGAATTAAAATATAATACTTTATATATATAAATATGGAAATAGCAGTCCCATTAATAGCATTAGGTGGTATGTATGTAATATCAAATCAAAAAAATGAAGATTGTACTAAAAAAGAAATAAGAAAAATTACCCAGGAAAATTTTGTAAACATGGGAACTAGAACAAATCTAGATACAAGAAATAGTGAAAATTCTGGAAATTATTTACCAAATACAAATACTCCTCCACAAAATTTTCCTGTTTCAAATATAAATCAATTAGTAGATACAGTTCAAAATTATCCAAATCCAAATTTAGCAACAGATAAATATTTTAATCAAAATTTATTTGAACAAAAAGAAAGAAAAGGAGTAGCTGTTGGACAAAATCCACAAGACATTTTTTCTCTTACTGGTAATTATTTAAAATCTGAACAATTTAAACATAATAATATGATGCCTTTTAATGGTGGTAAGGTAAAAGGTCGAACTTACGATATGACAATTACTGAATCAATCTTAGATAATTATATTGGTTCTGGTTCACAAACCATTAAGAAGATTGAACAGGCACCATTATTCAAACCAGAAGAAAATATGCAATGGGCTTATGGTATGCCTAATCAATCAGATTTTTATCAATCACGTCAATGGGCTGGTACAAAAAATAATAATGTTAAACCATTTGATACAATAATGGTAGGTCCTGGTTTGGACAAAGGTTATGGTATAAATGGTTCAAATGGTTATAATTCAGGTATGGAAGCAAGAGATAAATGGTTACCAAAAACTGTAGATGAATTAAGAGTTGATACAAACCCTAAATTAGAGTATCAATTATTAGGTCACGAAGGACCTGCTGATTCAAATATTAAAACCGCTGCTACAACTCAAATGTTAGGTCGTGTTGAAAAACAAAGACCAGATACATTTTTTATTAATACTCAAGATCGTTGGTTAACAACTACTGGCGCATCCAAAGGAGAATCATTAAGACCAATTCAAGAAATGGGTATTGTAAGAAGAAATGATATTCCTATCGATTATATGGGACCAGCCGGTGCAATTGATGTTAAAGCTGCCACTGCTCCACAAAATTTTGAACCATCAAAACGTCATGAAGTTTTAGAAGGAAATGTTAATCATGGTGCCTCTGTAGGTAGAGGTGATCATACTGATAAAGAAGCATTTTTACGCAGTCATACTAATTATGAAAATCATCGTTCTACAATTAGACAACCAGACACAATGAGAAGTGGATTTAGTGGAGCAATTGGTGCCGTTATTGCTCCTTTAATGGATATTTTAAAACCAACCAGAAAAGATGAAACTATAAATAATGTCAGAGTTTATGGTGAAGGTGCTAGTTCAATTTCTAAAGGTCCTGTTTATAATCCACAAGATTCTACACCAACTACCATTAAAGAAACTACATTACATACTTTAAATTTCAATATTAACAATCAAAAGGATGGTATTTATGTTAACAATTATACTGCTCCAGATAAAACACAAAGAGATACAACAAGTTATGAGTATTATACAGCAGCAGGAGGTTATGCTACTGGTTATGGTGATATGAATTATGATGCCGCATATAGACAACATAATAATGATATCAAATCTCAAACAATATATAACAGAACTAATCAAGGTGGAACTCAGATTTTTAATCAACAAATGAATATTCATTGTAGAGATGATTGTGATAGATTTTCTAATAGAGTAAATCCTGCTTATTCTAATTTAAGCTCATTACCTCCATCTGTTCAAACTTATGGTGCTATTCGTGCTCCACAATATTATAATGAATGTTATGGCTGTGATAGAATTAATCCTGATATTTTAACAGCATTTAAAAATAATCCATATACACAATCGCTAACTAGCTCTGTATAATTTAACATAAAAAATTTTTTATAAAAAAAATAATTTATAAAAAATGCTTAAAGTGTTAATAATATACTTTATATAATGTTAAAACAAATTTCTTATTCTAAATGCGTTCGCACTTTTTTGGAACTTTATCAAAATAATAGTAATAAAAATATAAAACTTCTTAGAGTAAATCCATTTGATGTTACTTTAAGAGATGGTCTACAAACCTTAACAAGTGATGAGCAATCAAATTATATAACCGATTTAAAAAAACAATTATATAAAGAAATCATTGAAAAATATAACCCAAAAAACTTAGAAATAGGCTCATGTGTAAATACAAAAATATTTCCTATTTTTAGAGATACTGAAGATTTATTCAATAGTATTCAAGATAATAAAAATAAATATATTTTAGTTCCAAATAAAGAAAAATTAATGGATGCTATTAAATTTGGAGCTACTAATTTTTCTTTTATAACTTCTGTTTCAAATAGTTTCCAATTAAAAAATACAAAGATGACAATACAAGAAAATTTGAATAATTTAAATAATATGATACATTTTTTAGATGATTATTCTAGTTTTAAAATTGATATTGAAAATGGAGATGTTATAGAGGAGTTTCGAAATTTTTATGTTAAATTGTATGTATCTTGTATTAATGAATGTCCAATTGAAGGAAAAATTTCAACTAATGATATAGTTAGAGAGTTATACTATTTAAGTGGTAAGAAATTTGATAAAATATGTTTGTCAGATACCTGTGGAACTTTAACAAACGAAGAATTTCATGAAATTATAGGTAAACTTTATGAAATAGGTGCTGATATAAATAAATTTACATTACATCTTCATGTAAAGCCAGAAAGAGAGGATGAAGTAGAAAAAATTGTTCATACAGCAATAGATTGTGGAATAAAAGAATTTGATGTTTCATATTTAAAATCAGGAGGTTGTTCAATTACAATGGATAAAAATAAATTAGCACCAAATATGAGTTATGAACAATATTACAAATTTTTAACAAATTATCTTTTAAAATAAATTAATACGTTCTATTTAAATATAAAAACACTTCGTAAAATATAATAACTTAATGTCATTAAATATTCATCAAAATATAAAAGAAAAATTAAATTACTTTCATGAAATACACAAAATTCCGAATATTCTTTTCCATGGTCCAACAGGAAGTGGTAAACGTTCAATTGTTAATGAATTCATCCATAAAATTTATGATAATGATCGCGATAAAATAAAATCATTTGTGATGTATGTAAATTGTTCACATGGTAAAGGTATTAAATTTATAAGAGAAGATTTGAAATTTTTTGCTAAGACACATATAAATTCAAATGGTGGTAATAATTTTAAAAGTATAATATTATTAAACGCTGATAAATTAACAATGGATGCTCAATCAGCATTACGTAGATGTATTGAATTATTCAGTCATAATACAAGATTTTTTATTGTAGCTGAAGATAAATATAATTTAATGAAACCAATTTTATCACGATTTTGCGAAATATATGTTCCAGAACCACTAGTAAATGGTGAACCAGTTAATCTTTACAAATATAATTTAAATGAAGTATTTAAGATGAAAGATATAAAAACACAAAAATTAGATTCTCTCAAAAAAGAAATAATAAAATTGATAAATATAAAAATTTCAATTGAAAACTTAATGTCAATGTGTACAAAATTATATGAAAAAGGTTATAGTTCATTAGATATTTTAGCTTTATTAGAAAATCCAAAATTTTTGGATGGAATAATTAGTGTAGAAAAACGATATGAATTATTAATTTGCTTTAATCGTATAAGAAAAGATTTCAGAAATGAAAAACTTTTTATATTATTTATATTAAATTTTATTTTTTTAAGTTCAGAATTATCTTTAGAAAATATAAGTTTTATGTAAATGGATGACTTTAATGTAAGCGCACTTCACGAGTCTAAAAATGAATGGGGGTCTAGATTAGTAACTCTATTAACACCTTTAATTATTGATGGTTATAAATCCATACTTGAAGAATCAATAAAGTTATGTAAAGATAATAATGAAATGGATAAATATTTAATGACATTCCAAAACTTGATTTCTCGAATTCCAAAATGGAATCAACAAATAGTTGAAAATGAGAGAAAAAGAATATGTGAAAAATCAGGATGTAATTATTTAGAAGATTTAGTAACATGTGTTCATATTATTCAATTGAAAATATTAACTACAATGCGTGTTGGGCAAAAACAAAAGAAAATTGATATTAATGTTCCAAAGTTAGATGATTTTATTCATAAAGTTTACGTAAATATTGCTAGAAAAATCTATAAAAATGTTTATCTATTTGAAATTAATATACAACCATTACAAGTTCAAAAAAATTATAGAGAATTAGAAATAATTGTTCAAGAATGCATATTAAACACATTGAGAGAAAGTATACCAGTTGAGGCTATTCTAAAGGCTTATATGGATGAATCTATTGAAGAAGATGTTATTGAGGAAATAAAAGAAGAAGTGACTCATGAACCAATTATTGCTCCTGTAGAAAAACCCATAAATTCTGTAGTAGGTCCTGTAGTAGATCCTGTAGTAGATAATCTAGCAGATAGTAATCAAAAATCAGGTGTAAGTTTTAGTGATATTGATTATATTAAAACAGATAATGGTGTATCTCGAATTAATGCTCCAAAAACTTTGGATAGATTAGAAGAAATAAGTGTAATGAGAAATGAAGAAAGAAAAAGAGAATCAGATGATGATGATAATGTAAAATTAACTATCTCAGATCAAAGTTTTAATTTAGATAATTTAGATATTCATAATATTGAAGAACCAAAATTAGATTTATTACCAGATTTATTAATAGATGAAATTGAAGTTTTAGAATAAATTGCGTAAAATTAATAATAAGATTGTGCTTGAATAAATTAATGACAAATATATTTGTAGTAGCTTCTATTATATCAATTACATTTTTATTAGCAAAATTTTTAGAGATGAGATATATTGAAAAAGAAAGTAAACCATTGAAACTTTTAATACGTGATGCTTTTTTAGTTTATTTTAGTGTAATAATTGCTAATTTTGTAATAGAGCAAATAAATCCAATAATAAAAAGTGGATCAACTACAAAAGTAACACCTGTTTTTACAGATAATCCTGGATTTTAAATAAATAAAATATATATAAAATGAAATATATTTTATTTCTTCTCTCAATTTTGAATGTAATAAATGCATATAATTCAACAAGTTGTTATTGTACAACATTTCCATGTCCAGTTGAAGGTAAAAATTTATTAACAATCGGAGGTGGAACAACTGGAACATATTATTATACTTTACATAATAATATACCCGTAATATCATCAGCAAGTATTCGTTTATCAATGACAAATATGAACAAAGGAACTGACACCACAACATGTACACAAAATTATGCGCGTTCATTAGACGATGATGGTATTCAAGATTGTGATGCCGGACATATTTTAGCAAACCATTTAGGCGGTCCAGGTAATCAACCAATTAATATTTTTCCCCAAGACTTAAGTATAAATAGAGGTTCTTATGCTGAATATGAAGATAGTATTTATACATGTATAACGACAAAAGGTGTTAACTATGCTGATCTATCTTGGATTTTTACATATTCCTCAAATACAAAGACAAAACCAATAAATATAAATTATCATGTTAAATATACAAGCGGAACATGTTCATCAACCTCAAAAACATTTACAAACTAACGACCAGTCCAAACTTTAACAATAGCTTTTGGTATAGTGCCTTTTTTTAAGTTTACCATATACTCGTCATATGAATATCCCCATTTTTGATATTTCATAATGTCTCCAAATAACGATTTTTGTTTAAATAAATTTGGTGATTCTGTAAAAAATATAGTACCAAATATTCTCTCTAAACAACATCTGTCTGCTCTACATTTTACAACTGATATTAAATTTGTTATTCCATATTTATTTTCTATTTGCTCAAGAAAATGTAGATTTATATAACTTTGAACACCAAAACATCCATACCATTTATCAGTATTCATTCCAAGAACATAAATTTCTTTTGAAACTTTATTTTCTATTACAATATTATTTTTTAAATTTTTAGCAATTCTTTTTGTGTTATCAATATTTTCTTTATCTGAATGAAAAAACCACAAGGGTAAAACATTAATACCATATAATTTTTCAAAATGAATACGTTTATGAAAAAATACACTATCATGAATAATAACTGCATTTTCAAAAAATTTGTTTTTTAAAAAATAATAATATGGTAAAAGCTCACCTCTACCAGGAAACTCTGACTGAATTATTTCTATATTTTTATAATTAAATTCTGAATTAACATATTCATAATTACTATTATCATCAATAATTACAATTTTTCTTAGAGGATAAAATGTTCTAATTAATTTTACACAATTATTCCAATATTTATTCGTTTTAATTGAATTAACATGTCTAGTTATAATAAATCCATAATTATTATCCATAATATATATAAATAAAATCTATTATGGATAAAACAAAAAAATAATTCTAAATATGTGATGAAATTTTATCTATGTTAATAACATCATCCATATTCTTAATTTCTCCATTAAACTTTGAAAATAAATCAAACTCAGGTCGTTCTAACTGAGCTTGAGGAGTATGATTATGAACACATCTAGCTATCATTTTGTATAATTTAAAATCTGGATATCTCTCAACACCATTATTTTTATAAAGCATATTTATTCCTTTATCATCTAAACACCATTCAAAAATTAAACGTTTAACAGGATCTTTTATTTTACTTAGATCTTTCATTTCCTCAAAATCATCAATAACATAGTCAAAAATTGAACATGCTAGTCTACATAGATCAAAACTATAATTTGGCTCTAATCTAGGTTTCTTATCATTAAAATAAGGTTCTGTATTATACTGAGTTGCAGCATCTCCACCAGTTTGAAAACTATCACTACAAAATATTTTACCATCAAATTTAAAAATACTTCTACCAAAGTCTATTATTTTGAATATTCTTCCAAATGTTGGAACTTTATAATATTTTTTCTTATAACAATAGTATAAAAATTTCTTGTCAGTTTGATTGTACATTACATTATTTGTATGTAAATCATTATGAGTGAAATTAAA
>Ga0247841_10011748_pt1 | contig 11572 bp, 10 predicted proteins | sample LaCruzMarch2015__2_FD_192410 | JGI IMG/M metagenome (GOLD analysis project Ga0247841, IMG submission 192410) | Freshwater microbial communities from meromictic Lake La Cruz, Castile-La Mancha, Spain - LaCruzMarch2015_18m | ecosystem: Environmental > Aquatic > Freshwater > Lake | place: Spain...
CAGCAGGGCGGCGGGGTCGGGGGTGGCGGCCATCAGGCGGTGACAGTCCCCGGTCATGAGGGGCGAGGCCTCCAGCCGGTCGAAGACCTGGAGCAGCGCCCGGTACTCGGGCTCGGCGGCGCTCGGCTGGGGCCGGGGCCCGCCGTACCAGTAGCGGTGCTCCGGCTCCAGGCGGGTCGCCTCGTGGACAGTGGCGGCGACCGTGGGATTGACGATGAGCTGATCGGAGCGGTTGATAAACTCCAGATAGACATTGGTGCCGCGGGTGGACACCGGGTCCAGCACCGTTGCCTGGAGGTGGAAGCCCAGTGAGTCATCCAGGTTCTGGAGCACGACATAGTGCCGGTGCAGGAACATGGAACAGGCGGTGACCAGGCCGTCCATGGGCGCCAGCTCGATGTTGTCGACCGCGGTGCGGACCTGGAGCCGGTTGAGCAGTTCCTTACCGTCGGCGTGGTTGGCGACGGCGGTAACCTCGTCGAACGTCAGCGGCTTGCGGAAGCGGAACACCTGTTGCTGGGGTCGCAGGATCAGGTAGCCGTGCGCGTCGAGCGAAAAGCCGGTCGGTACCTGGATCTGGTTGTCCCGGATCAGGCCGTGGATTTCGGTGGAACTGAGCCGCGTGTCCTGGGGGCAGAAGACCAGCCGGCCGACCGCCAGCCCCGGCACCACCAGCCGGTCCAGGTGCTCGGCCATGCCGTAAGCGTGGATGGCGGCGACCACGGCCAGGCGCAGGTCGCAGGAGCGGCCGTTGAAGACCGGGTCACCCAGCGGGGTGATATTGATCCCGAGCCGGGCCAGGCGGCTGCGGGCGGCGAAGACCAGTTCGGACTCACGCCCCCGGACCAGGTCGTGGAAGCGGCGGGGGAGGTTGAAGTGTGCCTCCACGACCAGGGCCTCGCCCTCGTGCCCAAAGACCTTGGTCAGCCAGCCGTCGTCGGTTTCGGGGGTTGTGTACATCAGGTGTCCTCGTGCGTCCTTAAAGGTTCAGCCCAGAAAACAGTTTGGCCGCAAATGAACGCAAATTGACGCAAATAATCAGAGACCTGGCCGTTGCCGTATGTTCACTGTCCGGATGATGCCCGTGACGATGCTAACCAGCAGATTTATTTGCGCTTATTTGCGTTCATTTGCGGCTAAATACGCTTTCTGAGTTCATTGGTCGCGGTCAGCCTTTCCCCGGTCCGCCGCGTCGTCTTCGACCTGCAACAGTTCCATGGTGGCCGCCCCGTCCGCAAAGCCCTGGACCCAGGTCAGGTCATCGACGCCGCTGACCAGCATGAAGATGCCGACCCCCCGGTAGCGGCCGGCCAGACGGCCGACGATCCGGTCCCGATCGATCAGGAACTCCAGTGTGCCCGGTTTGCTGTCCGGGCGCAGCGCCTTGACCGAGTCGTTGAGCAGTTGCGACTCGGGTGCCTTGTTCAGGGTTGGCAGACTGCCGAAGACGTTGAAATCAGACCCCCCGAAGCTGCCGTAATTGCTGCCCTTCATGAGTACATGCAGGGCGCCGCGCAGGGGGTCATGAGTATTGTCCGACCAGCCGAGCCCCAGGGTCGGATCGGTGGCAGTGAAGGTGAGGGTGCTGTCCGCGGCGGGGGTGAAGGTCTTCGGGTCCGGGGCATAGTCCACCTGATCGCCCGCAAAGGTGAAGTTCGCCACCGTCTGCTCGGTGGTCAGCAGGCCGGCGGACGCGGGCAGGGCGCAGCAGGCGGCGAGCCCGACCAGGGCGCCGCGGGCGCGCCGCCGGCCCGGGATTGCGGCCGTCCTCACAGCAGCTTTTCGATCGCCCGCACCAGCTTGTCGCTCTCCGGCGCGGTGATGCTCCCGTAGTAGTCGACATAGTTGCCGTCGCGATCGATCAGGTACTTGTAGAAATTCCACTTGGGGTAAGGCGCGCCGGCGGCGGCCAGGCGCTCGAACAGCGGGGTGGCGGTGCCCTTGGTGACGCTGACCTTCTCGAACATCGGGAACTCGACCGAGTAGGTGAGCCGACAGAACTTCTGGATCTCCTCCTCGCTGCCGGGCTCCTGCTTCATGAAGTCGTTGGAGGGGAATCCGAGCACCACCAGACCGCGGTCCTGGTACTTGCGATAGAGTGCCTCCAGCCCCTCGTACTGGGGCGTGAAGCCGCACTTGCTGGCGGTGTTGACCACCAGGATCACCTTGCCGCGATAGGTCTCGCAGAGGTTGACGGACTCCTCGCCGGCGAGGCGCCGGACGCTGAGGTCGAGCAGCGGCGGACAGGTCGGGGCCGGCGGCGGGGTGTCGGCGGTGACGCCCCCGCTGATGGCGGCCAGGCCGATGGCGAAGAGTGTATTCTTCATGATGGATGCTCCCGGGTGAACAATGTTTGACCAAGGGGAAATGGTGGGCACCGCTGAAAATGCAATCATACCGCCTGACCGCGTCAGTTCCGGGTCAAGGCGCGGCCGTCGCGGGCGGTTTGAATGCCGGCCGCCCGGACCAATCTCCCGGACAACCGGTGACGGGGGGCCTGCGCTGCCCCGGCACTTCGATTCGGCAACCCCTGGGCAGGAATGAGGCAACGATGAGAGACTGGGTCAAAGGTACGGTGGTCGGCAGGCACGTCTGGACGGACGGTCTCTACAGCATCCAGTTCGACGCCCCAGTGGCCGACTTCAGGGCGGGCCAGTACGTCAAGATCGCCCTGGACATCGACGGCGAGCGCGTGAGTCGGGCCTACTCACTGGTCAGTCCCCCGCAGGACCGGCCGCTGGAGGTCCTGTTCAACGAGGTACCGGGCGGCCCCTTCACCCCCTACCTGTCGGGCCTCACCTTGGGTGACTCGGTGTGGGTTTCCGCCCAGCCCGGTGGCATCTTCACCCTCGAGTTCGTGCTGCCCGCCGACAGCCTGTGGCTGCTGGCCACCGGCACGGGCGTCGGCGTCTACCTCTCCATGCTGCGCACCCCGGACCCCTGGGAGCGCTTCCGGCGCGTGGTCCTGGTCCACGGCGTGCGCAACGTCGCCGATCTGGTCTACGGCGAGACCATCGCCGCCATCGCGGCGCGCCACGGCGAGCGTTTTGTCATGGTCCCGGCGGTCAGCCGGGAGTCGTACCCCCGGGGTCTGAATGGGCGCATCACCGATCTGCTGAACAGCGGGGCACTGGAAGAGCGGGCGGGCGCGCGCATCGCGGCGGCCTCCAGCCACGTCATGCTGTGCGGCAACTCGGCCATGATCAAGGATGCCAAGCTGATCCTGGAGGGGCGGGGATTGGTCCGTCACCGGCGCCACGTGCCGGGTCAGTACAGCGCCGAACACTATCATTGAGCGCGAGCGCCTGTCGCCGTTACGCTCAAGGGGCCTTGATCGTCGTTCCGGCCGCGACCAGCGATTGGCGTAGGGTTCGCCGCGCGCACCTTGCGCAGAGACGCAATGGCATCGCGGCGGCACGGGTGCGCGCGGCGCACCCTACGTGCTCTCCGGCCGAAACGACGGTCGAGGCCGACCAAGGCCAACGCAACCGAGGTTAGGCACGCATGTCGTCGCAGATCATTCCCGAAGCCAATTATCTCATGCGCATGGCCGATGGGACCATCAAGCAGGTCAATCCCTTCACTCACACCGAGGTCTGGACCGTGCCGGGCCGGGGCAATCGGCCGCTCGGGGTGATGTCACCCAACCCGGCACCGCTTGATCCGGCGCAGCACGATGCCCACTGTTCGTTTTGTGCCCGCCGCTATCTGGAGACGCCGCCCGAGAAGGCGCGGCTGATCGCTACCGACCAGGGTGCCGCGACGCTGCGTCAACTGCCGGCCGCGAACCTGTTCGATACGGTGGCGCAATTTCGCCGCATTCCCAATCTGTTCGAGATCGTGTCCTTCGACTACTGGCAGAAGAACTTCGACTACCGGATGCCGGAACACCTCGCCGCGCACCAGCGCAGCTATCTGGCCTCGGAAGCGGGCCGCCGACACGTACTGCAAGTGGTGGAGCAGCGTTTGCGGGCCACCGGGCTCACTGAGGATGAGTGCCGGCTGCTGTCCGTTGACGAGCGTCTGCAACTGGCCGACGCCTTCTTCGGCGGCGGCCATGAAGTGATCGTTGCCCGCCGCCATTTCACCGATGATGCCACCCATGATGATCAACTGGCGTCCTCGGGCAGCCTGAGCCCCGACGAACATGACCAGTACATGAGCTTCACGGTCGATGCCCTGCGTGATGTGTATGCCAATAACCGCTACGTCCGGTATGTCGCGGTATTCCAGAATTGGCTGAAACAGGCGGGCGCCTCATTTGATCATCTGCACAAACAGTTGGTGGCGATCGACGAGCGCGGGGTGCAGAACGAGTTGGCCTCGCTGCGGGTGCGGGATAATCCGAATATCTACAATGAAGCAGCGGTGAATTTCGCCGGCTACCGCAATCTGGTGGTGGCCGAAAACGACCACGCCGTCGCCTTTGCCGGCTTCGGCCATCGCTACCCGACCCTGGAGGTCTTCTCCAAGAGTGAGCACAGCCAGCCGTGGGACCACTGCGCGGAGGAATTGCGCGGGATTTCCGATCTGGTGCACGCCTGCCATGCTGCCGCCGGGCCGGGCATCCCCTGTAACGAGGAGTGGCACTACAAGCCGCCCGATGTGGCCCTGCCGATGCCTTGGCGCATCTTGATCAAATGGCGCGTCTCGACGGCGGCGGGATTTGAAGGCGGCACCAGGATCTATGTCAACACAATCGATCCGGAGGCCCTGCGCGACCGGGTGGTCCCGCGGCTGTTCCAACTCAAGAACGAAGGGCAGATCGCGGCGATGAAAATCGCCTTTGAATGCGCCTGCACGCCCAACTGCCTGCGCTATAACCCCGCCGTGCGACAATAGGTGGCGGCGGGGGGCAGGGTTGCGGATCAGTCAAGACAAGTTGACCGGCGCAGCGACACACGCCAAACCCAGGTTGTCTAGAATCCGTCACTGAACCTCGAACGCGATGCGCACTACTCTTTTGCTGCTCGTCCTGATTGCCGGCATGCTCGGTGCGTGCACCAGTCTGCCGGACAAAACCCCTCGCCCGGCCCGCGAAGACGCGGTGTTGGCCGCCGCCGACACCGCGTTCGCCCCGATCGAGGCGTCGATCCGCGCACAGGATGGCCCGGATGCCTCCGGCTTTATGCTGCTCGACTCCAACGAGCAGGGATTGACCTGGCGGCTGGCGCTCATCGACTCCGCGAGGCATTCACTCGACCTGCAATACTACGTCTGGTTCGGCGATGCCGGCGGGGTGCTGCTCATGAAGCGCGTCGTCCAGGCGGCCAAGCGTGGGGTCAAGGTGCGGATCATCGTGGATGACCTGAGTTCGATGCTCCGCGATATGACGACGCCCGAGGTCCGCGACAGCATCGTGGCGGCGATCGATGCCCATCCCAATATCGAGGTGCGGCTCTTCAACGCCTGGCGGCATCGCTCGCTCCTGGGACGCGCGGCGGACTCGCTCGCCGACCTTAAGCGCGCGAACCAGCGAATGCACAACAAGGTGATGATCGCCGACAACCAGGCGGTGATTCTGGGTGGCCGCAACATCGGCGACGAGTACCTGGGGCTCAATCCGGCATTCAACTTCCATGACCTGGACGTGCTGGGCATCGGGCCGGTGGCCAGACAGGCATCCACCGTGTTCGACCGTTTCTGGAACAGCGAGTGGGCGGTACCGGCCGCGTCGCTCGGGCTGGCAGCGACGCCGCAGGACCTTGACCGGCTCGCGGGGCCGGTGCGCGAGCAACTCGCCGCGGCGCCGTCGCTGGCGCGGTTCCCGCGGGACGCCCAGGACTGGTCAGACACCCTGGCCCAGTTGCCCGGCAAGCTCCAGCGCGGAACCAGCCGCGTCTACACCGATACCCCGGATCACGACGCGATTGCCCATCACATGGCCGCCGCGTTCCGCGACCTGTTCACGCACGCGCGGCACGAGGTGCTGGTCACCAACGCGTACATCATCCCGGGTCCGCGGGCCATCCAGGCACTGAGTGACCTGAACGCGCGCGGCGTCGAGGTGCGCATCCTGACCAATTCGCTCGCATCCCATGACGTTCCCGCCGTCAACAGCCACTACGAGGAGTGGCGCAAGCCCATCCTGCAGACCGGTGCCAAGCTGTATGAGATAAGGCCGGACGCCGCAATCAAGGCGTCGCTTGCGGACACGGCGCCGACGCGCGGGGCCTTCATGGGCCTGCATACCAAGGCCATGGTCATCGACCGTCGGCGGGTCTTCATCGGGTCGATGAACCTCGATCCCCGCTCCGGCGCGATCAACAGCGAGATGGGGGTGGTGGTCGAGAGCCCGGGGCTCGCCCGCACCCTGGCCGCGACCATGGAGCGCGATATGCAGCCCGCGAACAGTTGGCAGGTCGAACTCGACGCCGCGGGCCAGTTGCGTTGGGTGGCGGGTGATCAGGTGTTGACTGCCCAGCCGGCGCGCAACGCCATGCAGCGCATCGAGAATGTGGTGTTCAAGGCATTTCCCAAGGACATCTATTAGCGTCCGACGCCGTTCTTAGAAAGGAGCCGCGAACAAGCTAAACACGAACACAGTCGTTGTCGTTGTCGTTGTCGTAATCGGAGAACCGATGCAATTTGGGTTGCGAGAAAATCCGGAGCGCTACGATAATCTCGATTACGACAACGACAACGACAACGACAACGACAACGGCGCCAAAAGCATTCTCTAATGGACTTGAGGCGCCTGGGCAGCGGCGGTCAGTTGCCGGTCTACCACGTTGATCGCCGCCTCCACCAAGGCCATGCGGGGCACCTGGTCGCGGAACAGGTCGGCCATCAGGGGCAATTGCTTCCTGAGGTCGATCGTGATCGTCCAGTGGTCGGCGTTGACATAACCGAGCAGGTTCCCCCGCGGGGCGATCGCGTCGTACCAGAGCAACTGCCCGTCGTTACGCGGGTCGATCAGCGCCAGTCGCCGATACTTGGCGGCCAACACCGGGGAGACGCTCCCGGGACGCGGCACCGCGACCAGCGAATAGAGGGGCACGCCGACCGCGTCGCCGTTTTGTCGCCACCAGTCCAGGCGGCGCTCGCGGCGCAGGTCCGTGACCTCCTCGCCGTTGCCCCGTGCGCAGTCGGGCATGGGGAAACGCGCCCCGAGGCGCCGATAGAGGTCGTCGAGGCCCTCCGCGAGCGGCGTGCCGTTTACGACCCCTGCCACCGCGACGACGGCCGCGATCCGGCGGGCAGATTGCGGGTACCGGACGACCATCTCCAGCACGTCGGCGAACCCTTTGGAGAAGGCAAAGACGATGATCGGTCGTCGGTCCGGCGCGAGTGCCGCGAATGACCGCGACAGTTGCGCGGCGTTGGCGGCGACGGTGCCCCGGCCAGCCACCTGGAAAAACCGCACGTCGTACCCATCCTTGGCGAGGTCGTCGACGACCCCGCTGAATGGACGGACGACGCGGTCCACGCACTCGTTGAAAAAGCCCGGCACGAAGACGATCCGATAACGCGACCTGAGGGCCTTGGTGGCCACCGGGGCGGCGTCGGTTTCCCCTGGAAAGCGCAGCAGCACCTGGTCGCAGGGGGGCGCGTCGGCGGCGAGCCTGGGGCACAGGGCGGCGCGGAACTGGCCGCGCAGATCGCGCACACCGGCCTGGTCCAGCGTCACCATCACGGCCGGCGGCATCTGCTCCGAGTAGGGGGCGAGCGGCTTGCCGACGCACGCCGTCAGGCAGAGCAACGCGGCGGCGCCCAATACGGCGCGCCGCGCTGGCCGCCAGGGTTCCTCGCAGCGGGTGTTGCGTTTAGGATCGCTCATCCCATCTCCATCTTCAGCCTCTTGGCGTGGCGGGCAAGGTCGAATGAAGCAAAAGACAATCGGTGGTTCTCGGCCCACCGGGCCGGTCCCGCTGCTGGTCGCCGCCCGCGCCGGTCGTCCGCTCGCCGCAACCCTGTTCGCGCTGGCGCTGGGCGGGTGCGCGACCTTCACCCCGCAACCGGGTCCCGGCCCCGAGCCCGGCGGCCGGTATGTGCCGCTGACCACCCCCATCATCGCGATCGGCGACACCCAGCAGCATTTGGCCACCGGCTACCCGCTGCATGACAACGACAGTGCGATCGACACCTATGTCGAGGTCGCCCAACGGCCCCCGGAACAGCCCTTGTTCGGCCGCCGCATCCCCGAATGGGCACTGAACCACGACCCCGACGCACCCTTCCTGCATCTGGGCGACGTCCTGGACCTGTCCTGCCGGATCGAGGCCAAGCGCGTCGCCGATATGTTCCGCGGAACCCGGAACGCGGGCGCCATCCTGCCGGGCAACCATGACGGCCTGATGTTCGGGATCTACGGCTATAACGTCTTCGCGGTCAAGCTCGACCCGGCCGTACGGCACTGGCACCAGACCTGTCGGCGGGGCGCAGCACCTGAGGATACCAGTCACAAGACCCCCAACGAAGCCCTGACCAAGCGCGACTTCATCACCGGCTACATCGCCGCTCAGGCGAGCGGTCGCCGCCCCAAGCCGGGGCTCCTTGCACCGCCGCCAACCGGCGAGCATCAGGTCAGTTGGCGCAGTCCCGATCCGCACGCCTATCTTTCGGCCATCGAGGCCAAGGTCCTGGACGGCAACCGCTATGCGGATTCGTACCTGGCGCAGCGGCTGCGGCTGCCGCCCGCGCCGGGGGCGACGCGCGGCGTCATCATCATCGGCCTGGATACCAACCAGGCCGGGGGCTTGGTCGGCACCTGGGATGTCATCCGTGGGCGCAGCCCCGGGAGCATGGGCCGGGTCCGCTCCGACCAGATTGCGGCCATCGACCCCTGGGTGGAGGAGGCCATCCGCCAGGGCGACCTTGTGGTCTTCGCCGGCCATCACAACTGGGCCTCACTGGACCTGTCGGCGCGCATTCTGCTGCGCGCCGAGATGGCCAAGCTCCACCAACCGCTGGTCTATCTGTCCGCCCACACGCACAGCGGATTCTGGGCGGTGCACCGGTCACTGGCCCGCCAGCCGTTGCTGGAACTCAACGTCAGCTCGCTCTCGGACTGGCCGATCGCCTACCGCCGCGTGAGCTTTGCCTATGACGCGACTGCCCAGCGCCTGCTGGTGCGTGCCGACCTGATGCCGCATGGCGACCAGCCGGTCAAGAGCTATGCCGATCTCATGGCCGCCTGGGAGGCCGCGACCTGTGCGGGCACCGGCTTGCCGACCGATCTGATCAAGGAGTTCGACGTAGCCGTCGTCAAGAAGCAGCGTGAATCGCGCGGCAGCCTCATGGAGTGGCTGCTGGCGGCGATCCCCTGCGAGACCTGCGAGCAGACCCTGTACGAGCACGCCCAAGCCTACCAGGACGCCCTGCTGCAAACCCTGTTGCAAGGGGCGGCGGCAGCGAAGCGAACCGGCGCCAAGCTGCCCGAGTTGGAAACGCCGGCCGCGTGCGGCGGGGCGAGATTGACCCCCTGCGCGACCGTCCTCATGGCCGAGCGGCCGCACGACTATAGGAGCAACGTCGATCTCTTTCGCCGCAAGGCCGCCCTGGTGGCCGCGGCCAATGACTACCTGGATCGGCTCGACCACCCCAAGGCCAAGGCCTATATGACCTGCCGTGCCGTCCAGGCCGCCAAGATCGACTTCGACGCGACCCCGGAGGCGCGTACCGAAAACCGCAGCGAGGCCAAGCGGCGCGCCGAGGCATTCTTCCGGAGCGAGGCGAGTGTGGGGATGGACTGAGGGGCAACCGGCGTGGCACTATCTTGTCCGGCACCGGCCAGGTCGGCTTACGATGCGTGAGGCCGATTGCCCATCAGGCCGCTGGCCGGACGGGGTATTCGCCCCGTCCGGAACGTTTTTGATGCCGCGGTAGCTGCTGCCCTGGTGTTGTCTGCCAGGCCCGAAACGTTCGGGACGGGGTTTCAAACCCCGTCCCGCTTGAGTCGAGCTCAACAGTTGCATCCGGCTGTCGGCGTTGCGTATTGGGATAAGCGGGGATTGAGGAAGCGAGATACCGCGGTTTGTCCCCGAATACCCCAATCAACATCCCCCGTTCAACTTTCCTAGCACCGTTTTCAGGAGTCGAGCCATGGATTACCGCGAGCGAATCACGATCGAGCCGGACAAGCGCGCCGGGAAGCCGTGCATTCGCGGCCTTCGTATCACTGTTTACGACATTCTCGGCTACCTTGCGTCGGGGATGAGCGAAGCCGAGATTCTGGAGGACTTCCCTGATCTTGAGTCAGCGGATATTCGCGCCTCTTTGGCTTTTGCCGCGGACTTTGAGCGTAGACTCATGGTTGTGCCAGGTTTGTGAAGCTGCTACTGGGCCACAACCTCTCGCCGAGTCTCGTCGGCTTACTCGCAGACATGTATCCAGAAAACACCCACGTATGCTCCCTAGGCATGGATCGAGCGTCGGACACAGAAGTTTGGCACTATGCCGCGAAGCATGCGTTTACAATTGTGTCGAAAGACTCTGATTTTCATCAGCGGAGTCTGATTTTGGGATTGGAAACGCACGCAAGAACGAGAAAAATCGCCGCGTCTCATTTCGTGAAGCCACAGAAGTGCTCGGCGACGGCTATTCTTCGTGTGCGGTAGGTTCCCTTCGTTCGCGAACGAAGTCGTGCTGGGCTGTCGGGACTTGGTGCGCTGCCTCGTGTTTAAAAGATCGAATTGCCCTGCGAAGGGCGGAGCGGCTTTAGACAAGTGACCAGTAATCCGTTGCGAAGCGGCCAAGGCTCAGGTGCATCGCGTTTCCTGCGCGCGATCGCGGCGCTTTCCCTCGGCCTTGTCTTTGCGGCCGGCTTATCCGCCGCAGACACCCCCCGCGATCTGCTGACGCCCGCCGAACGCGCGTGGATGGCAGCCCGTCCGCCCGCAGTGCTCGGCGCCGCAGACGACTGGGCCGTCGTCGCGAAGAAGGATGCCCGTGGCAATCAATCCGGTCCCCTTGTCGAGTACCTCGACCTCATGAACCGCAAGCTGGGCACCGACATCCGGATCAAGGCGGGTCCATGGCACGAGATGGTCAGGAAGGCGGAGGCCGGCGAGCTCGACGGCCTGGCCATTACATCGCCGCTCGAGGAGAGGAAGAAGCACTTCCTGTTCACCGACGTGTTCACCGCGGCCCCCGTTTTCATTTACTTGCGAACGGATGACTTGCAGAAGAACGGGGCCCCCGTCGACCTCGCGGGCCTGCACGGCAAACGGGTGGGCTACCTGAAGGGCGATCTTCGCACCAACCGCGCCCTGGCGATACACCCGAAGATCACGCCGGTGCCGCTCGCAAGTTACGCGACGCTTGCGGAAGCACTCCTCCGCGGGGAGGTCGATGCAGTGGCGGCGGTGTACGCGTTCGAGTACTGGCGGGCGAGCAATGGCCTCGTCGGGATGGCGATCACGCGGATCGTGCACGAGATCGACGGGAGCCAGGTCATGTCGATCAACAAGAACGAGCCTGAGCTGGTCGGCATCCTCAACAAAGGTAAGTACCTTAATTTAAATATTTGTAGAGGCAGGTCGATTGTAATAAAACCATTTAAATATTAATATTTTGCAACTATCCTGACTGCTGGCTTTCTAACTAAGCATCGTAGGTCACCAGCTTGCAT
>Ga0247841_10011749_pt1 | contig 11572 bp, 6 predicted proteins | sample LaCruzMarch2015__2_FD_192410 | JGI IMG/M metagenome (GOLD analysis project Ga0247841, IMG submission 192410) | Freshwater microbial communities from meromictic Lake La Cruz, Castile-La Mancha, Spain - LaCruzMarch2015_18m | ecosystem: Environmental > Aquatic > Freshwater > Lake | place: Spain...
ATTTATAAATAATTTTAATATTAAATTATTTTTTTGTATAAATTAATTTAATAATTTTTATATATAAATGGCAATTGTACTTTATAATAAACAATAAAGTATAACTACTAAAGGTAAATATTATAGAAATGAAAAAAGGTGTAAAATCTTTTTATAATTGTTAAATTTTTTTAATATCAAATTTCTTTCATTTTTGATATTTTATTTTTCATTTTTGTATCAATAACATTATTTGTCTTAATAATATCAGTGTCATTATTAACTTTTATTGTTCTTTTCCATTTTAAATATCAAAAATCTATTTCTAAAAACCCAAAATGTTCCAATAGATGATTTTTTTCATGTGCTCAATATATCATTATTTTTGATTGTATATCGATTAAATGTTATACACCACATTTTGTTGTTATTCATTAATAGCAAAATATTATTTGTAATAATATTTTTATTAAATGTATTTTTTTGATTTAAAAAATTTTGTTAACATTAATATTCACATTTTGTGTTTGTCTTATTTTGTTCAACAATATGATCAAGCATGTCTACTAGTAAATTAGTATCAATAGAAATTGGATCTATATCAGGATAAAATTTTACAAATTAATTTATTATATTGTTAAATTCAAATTCACTCATTTTATTAATAATAGTTGCTATTTTGTAAATTTATTTGAAATATAAATATTAACTAGATAAATCAAATTTTTTACAAGACTATTATTTTATTTTTTAGTAAAAAATAAATTATCAAATAAATATATAGAAATTTATTAAATTCAGATGGTGAAAATAAATAATTATACATTAGAACAAATTCATAAAAACTTGTTAATATTTTACAAAAAATTAGTTAATAAAAATTTACATACAAACTTTTGGATTATTGCTGATAGAGTTGATTTTAAACCATTAAAAAAATCAGTGATCATAAAAAAAAAAGAAACAAAAAAAAATATTCATTCAATTAAAGAAATAAGAGAAAATCTATTAGATGAAAAAGGAGAATATTATAAGGATAAAAAATTTGCTGAAATAAAAATAACAATAGATGAAAATATATTATCAAAAATAAATGATATACGTCAGTATAAAACCATAAAAAATAAAGTTATATTTTCTGTTTACATAACAATATATTTAATAAGTGCAGAAGGAAAATTAAATTTGGAAGATAAATGGGAACTTTTAGTAAATTATTATGTGGATGATTTTAGAACTCTAAATTTTAAACTTAAAAATATTGAAGTATTAATGAGGTTGGCATCAGATAATGTTATAACAACAAATACTATTGAAGGAATAAGTTATAAAAAATTGTTAATAAAAATTGAAAAAAACAAATAATGACCTAAAAATTTATTTATAAATTTACTATTGAAATATTATTACGCAAAAAAATGCATAATTATAATAAAAAAACATTGGGTTCCAACGTAGACACAGATGATTTTTGGAATAATAATTATGAAATAGATGAATCTGATATAACTGATTATAATTCAAATGAAACATCATCCAATGTATTTGATGATTCAGAAAATTCTGAAAATTATGATGAACATATGAAAACTAAAATTAATAAAATAATTGAGGTATCAGATTCTAAAACTACTATGTTAGAAATGGAATTAATAACTAAATTAAATAACAAAATAACAAAAGATAAAAGAATGTCATTAATAATAGCAGTTCTTTTAGAAATGATATTTGGAAAAAATGATACTAAATTAAATAAAATTTATAATTTTTTAAACAAAAATAATTTATTGGATTTAGATGTAATATCAAATAATTACAATGGAATAAGAAAAAGTCTAAGTTCATTAATTAATTATATAAATGTTAATTCTACAAATGTTAATTCAACTAATATTAATTTAGTGGAGATTGATACAACAAATATTAAAACCACCTCTAACAATAATTTACAATATAATTCTAATTATATTGTAAATTATATTGAAAATTATATATCTAATAATATAACAAATGCAGATTTTCAATTAAAAGATGAACAAAAACAAAATCTGATAACTTATAATGAATTAGATAAAAATATTTTATCATCAAACAATGTGTTTGTTAACAACAAATATAGAACTAATTTCAATCAAATAAAATTATTAGGTCAAGGAGCATATGGTTCAGTTTATAAAGTATTTCATAAATATGAAAAAAAATATTATGCGATTAAAAAAGTTTTTATTACAAAAGAAATTATAGAAGATAATTATGATATATTTAGAGAAATACAGATATATTCAGATTTGATGAATGAACATGTGGTAAGATTTTATGGTTCTTGGATTGATATTGATGTAGATAGTATTATTAAATATAATAATCAAATTACAAATGATGATGAATTTGATAAAATAGATTATATATGTCCAATATTATTTATTCAAATGGAATTATGTGATTTTACTCTTAAAGATTATTTACTCACATGGTCAGAACATGATAATGAGAAAAATAAAATTGATATTGTAATTCAAATATTAAATGGATTGGAATATTTGGGTTCAAAAAATATAATTCATAGAGATATTAAACCTGATAATATATTTTTAATTAAAAATAAATCCAATGAAAATGAACTAAATACATATAAAGTTAAAATAGGAGATTTCGGATTATGTAAAAAATACATAGATATAAATCAAAATAAAAATAAATATAAAATAAATGTTAGTGATGAACAAAATTATAGTTTGATATTAAATTTTAATTATAAATCTATGGATGAATATGTTGGAACAGGTATTTATAGAGCACCAGAAATTGAAACCAAAAAATATGATTTTTCAATTGATATTTATTCAATTGGAATAATAATGATTGAATTATTTATAAATTTCACAACACAAAGTGAAAAAATAATTTTAGTATCAAAATTAAAAACATCATTAGATTTAACTTTATTAAATAAAATAACAAACAATGAAATTAAAAAAATAATAATTTCAATGATAAATGTAAATCCAAATAAAAGACCAGGACTTAAAGATATTTTGTTAAATTTAACAAATATTAAAAATGATATTTGAATATATTTTTATAAAGTTTGAATAAACAATTCACCATATAAATATATTTGGTTTACATATAAATTGTTGATATCAAATGTGATTTGATATTTGTTTTCAGTCAATTCATCTAAGATCCAATAATTATTTAAATCATAATAGTTATAAAATGTTTTAGAATCCTTGATATTAAAATAATTTGTTAAAGTTTTATTACAATTAACATCAAGAATACCCGTTTTTATAAAATCCATAAAAATATTTAATTCTCTCAAATTTTGAAAACAAATATAAAATAAAATATTATTTTCTTTTATATTTCCATTTGGTTCATTAATCTTAAATATTCTAAACATATATGTATTATAAACAAATGTTAATTCGTCAAACTTTGATAGATTTAAAAATGAACTTTTATTTCCATACAAAAACAAAATATAATAATTAGTATTAATTTGTATATTATATTTTAAATATCCATTTGTATATGTATTATTTAATATATCAACATAAATTTGAGTATTGAAATCTTCTTTCATTTTGAATAATTCGACCTGATTAAATAAATAATATGCTGAAACAACACTATTTTTTTTATTATAAAAATAAAGTTTAATTTTATAGGTTGTGGTTTGTAAAAATAATAACATATTAATTAATTTATTTTTTTTTTCACTTCTAATATTATTTTCAAAATCATAATTTTTATGATACAATTCCAAATTATAATTATTTAAAAATAATTTAGTATCCAAAGAATAAACACCATTTATTTTTATTCCAGTATTTGAATTATAATAAAAGATTATTTTACATCTGATACAATTAACAATATTATTATTAAAATTAATAGTTTCACTTGGAATTTTATAATCATATAGTATATTATGATTAAATTCATTTAAATAAAGATGATTTTTAACTATATTTTTTTTTGATTTAGTAAGATTTGTTTCAACTAATTGTACATTGGTTATTTTAAAAACATTATATTTTTTAATCGTAAAATTAATAAGGTATTTTATTAATATGTCTAGATTAATTTTATTTGACATAGTTAGTTTATAAAAATAATTATTAGCAAATTCTGTATTAATAAGTTTATCTCTTAAATTAATTAAATCTAAATTCATATATAAATATGGATTGCTTATATTTAAAATTAATGGATTTGATAAATTTATATCAGTTAAAATAATAATATCATACAAATTATTTTGATAATAACCAATATTATGCATTTCAGGTGTAATTTGAGTATTGGTAAAATATTTATCATAATCATAAGAAAAAATATTTATAGATTCAACAATGTAACTTGGATTAACATAATTAAAAAAAAATAATACATTATAATAATAATTACCGCTTATATCATTTAAGAGATTACATAATTGGTCAGGATTAAATGTTTGCATATTTACCGATAATATTGAACTATATATTAAACCAGATATATCAACATTGTCTGATATATAATTTATTTTAACAGTTATGCTATCATATTGTTGTGGAATATTTTTAACGGGTAAAAAATTATAAGAATTTAAATAAATTATATATGAAACTAAATTACCTGAAACATCATCATAGAAATATATTGTTGTATTATTATTAATGTCCATATTATTTTTTATTTTAAAAAGTTTGAAAGTATTTTGTATAGAATTATTAGTTGAATCATAACTTATGATCCCATTATTATTTCCAATACATATTTCATATATATTTCCAGGTATTTGGAGAGTATTTAAATAATAATTATTGTTCCCAAAATAATTATTAAATAAAGTAGTTTGATAATTATTTATTCCATCATAATAACCTGAACAATCAAAATCACAATTAACAGAACTATCAATATAATTAGTTGAACCTATCTGTATAAATTTATAATTAATTTCAAAAAATTTTTCTTGTTGAATATTTGGCAAACCTAAATATTTAAGTGGAATATAATTGAAATTTGTATACACAATTATTGATTTTTTTAACTCATTTTTAAAATAATTATATTTGAAATTATAATATTTTGGTAAATTTATAATTATATTTAATTCATTAATGGCATCTATTATTTCTTTTTGAATTTTAATATAATATTTTTTAATGTTAGTTGTGTTATCTATATCATATAAAATTTCATATTCATTATCAAACAAAATTACATCATTTAGGTTAGTAAAGGTAATTGTTATTTTATCTGTGAATAAATAAATAAATGTTTCAGGATTAAATCCAATAAAATTTATATATATATTATCTTCCATTTAATATATGTTTATATAGTAAAAAAATTGAAATATATTTATTTAGTTGAACATTATTCAATGAATACCAATTTGTAAAAAAAAAACATTGTAATAGAAATGATAAATGAATATGATAATTTATTGGAATTAAAAGATTGGTGGTTTAATAATGAAGATAAATGGTTTAATTCTTATGAATTAAATGATATTGATATTACAAAAAAGTATGAATATTTGTTAGATACTGATTATAAATTAGAGATATTGATGGGTGATAAAATACTTGGATTGAGTTACATTATCTTATATGATCAAATTACAAGACATATTGCTAGAGCACAAAATAAACCATCAAATTTTATATTAGATTATTTGGATAAATCACTTAAATTTATAGATTTATTTTACCCCAAATATAAAAATCAATTGGAAGGTTTTGAATTTTGTTTTACCTTATTACCATTGAGACATACAAATATATTTTATAAACAAAAATTTGTTATGAATGAAACTTGGGAAAAAATTTTAATTCTCAATCATTCGGATACTAAATTAATTAAAATATATAAAAATTATTTGGAAGCAACATATAAAAGAGCATCTATAAATGAACAAATATATATTATTGGAAATAAAACAGATTTGGTAGAAGACATTTTATGGATAACAAACAAATATAATTATTTGTTGGATGAAGTTTGTATTGATTATTTGACAAAATCAAATACAGAAATTAATTCAGACATTTATGCAGATATAAAAGATAATATTATTTTAAAAATTACAAAAACTTGCGAACAAATAAAAAATTTGCATACTAAATATATTTTATCAATAAGTGGTGGTGTTGATTCAATGGTTTTATCATTTGTATTATCAAAATTAGAAATAGATTTTGTGATGGTTCATATTAATTATGCGAATCGTGAAGAAATATGCGAAAATGAAAAAAAATTATTATTAGATTGGGCAAATTATATTGATCGTAAATTATATATAAGAGATATATATGAAATAAATAGACAAAAATGTATGAAATATGAAATGAGAAATTTATATGAGAGTTACACAAGAGATGTAAGATATCAATCTTATATAGATATTAGTAGATTAAATAAATGGGGTGATTATGAATGGTCAGTATTAATGGGACACAATCATGATGATTGTATTGAAAATATTCTAACAAATATAGCAAATAAAACAAAATACGATAATTTAATGGGTATGAGTTTTGAATCTAAAATTATATTTAGGGAACAACAAATTAAATTTACAAGACCATTGATAACAATTCAAAAATCAGATATTTATCATTTGGCACATAAATTTAAAATTCCATATTTGGTTGATAGTACACCAAAATGGTCACAACGAGGTTTAATTAGAGACATAGTGAGACCAGGATTAATTCAGTGGAATAAATTAATTTTAGAAGGGATTGTGGAATTAAATACAATTATGAGAGAATCGATGGAATGTGTTGATTTATTAGTATCAAAATGGTTGGATGAATTAAAACCATTTGAAACACTAGATGTGAAAGAAATTGTAAAAATTCCATCACAACTTATTAATAAACCAAAATATGGAGTTATAAAACTAAATATAACAGAAATATCTGATAATAAAATATTTTGGTCAAGATTGTTGGACAAACTAAATATATCACCAAGTTCAAAAACATTGGATGAATTAATAAGTAGATTAAGAATTATTAAAAAAAAATTTACTTATATTCAAAACAAACAACTTAATCAAATTCAAATTGATAAAAACAATAAATTATATTGTTGGAAAATTTCAGATAACAAAATAATTATCAGTATTTGATAATTCAGTTCTAAATATAAAAACAAGTTAAGTTTTAATTTTAATAATAAAATATTTTTGTATAATATAAATGAGTAATAAAAAAACAAATAATTATTTAAACACAACAACTAATATTGATAATAATAATTTTATTTTTAAAACTGAAACAGGATTATCAAAATCGGCAGATGACACTGAAATAAATAATTTAGAAACTAATTCTATTACAAAATCATATTCATTTGATGAAACAAATGATAATGAAACAAATAATTACACAATAACAACAGATACATATTCAGATACAAATTTAAATAATTCTGAAATAGAATCAAATGAATTAGAAACAAATAGTGAAAAATCAACCAACACAGAATCAACAAATACTGAAACAACTAACACAGAATATAATACAGAATACAATACAGAATATCAAGATAAAATTTATGATAAATATATAAAAAAAAATAAAATCAAATGTATAAAATTTAATGATGAAATAAAAGAAATTGAAAAAAAAAAAAATTTAATTTATAATATTGGCGTAATAAAAAATGATTTAGCGGAGTTAAAAAAAAATATCAATACAAATATGTATTTATTTAGAAATGATAAAGAACAAATAACTAAAATTTGTTCAGATAAAAATTGCGTTAAATTAACTTGTTCAAAAGAATGTTGGAAAAATGACTTGTACAAGTCTTTTTGGAATTTTAATAGAGGTATAAAAACAACATACAATATATTATTTAAAATATTGCTATCATTTCAAGTTTTTAGAATTCAATGTAAATGTTGTGAAAATAATACATATTCAAATTATTTAAATACATTGGATAAAAAATTTGCATCAACGCAAAAAATTTCAACAATATTTGAATTAATACCAAATAATTTTGAACCAAAAAAAATTCTTGAATTGAATATTAATTTTTTAATAAATAAATTTATGGGAACATTAGGTATTTTAGATTGTGAATGTAAATTTAAAAATAAATATCATTCATTTTATACATCTGACTATTTAAATTATTCAAATATAATAAAAGTATATATGAAAACAATCCCTTATGTTATTAAATTATTAAAAACATATTTTGAAATAAAAGATAATCATGAAGAATTAGTATTAATAGATGATTCCAGATGTATTCATGAAGATATAAGATATAATAATTTAACTTATTGTTTAAAAAAAAAATATCCCATAGAAGAAAAAAAATTTTTAACTGAGATGATTATGAAATTAGATTTGGTTAATGCATGGATTATTGATAGTATTAAAATAACAAATATTTTATTAAATCAACAATCATTAGAATATTTTATGTTTTATTCTAAAACAAAACCAACTAAATTAATAACTAAATTCAATAAAATATACAATCCAAATAATAATTTTTTGGATTTGAATTATATGTCAAATAAAAATAATATTATTAAAACAATTAATTTATTACATAATAAATTTCATTCAAATGAAATAGATAAATTATTTTTGCTTATTTACAAACAATTAATGAATCGAAATAAATTAATTTCAAATTATAATGTAAATACAATTATTATAAATTATATATATGAAACAATAAATTTTAAAAATATTCAAATGGCATTTAAATGGCTTGAATACGTAAAAAATATTCAAACCAAAGATTTAAATGAACAAACAAAATTTGAATTAGAAAAAATATTTAATTCCTTATTGGATAATGAAGTTTTAAATATCAATACTAAAATATCATATCTTAAAATTATAAATAAAAATCAAATTAATATTATTGAATATGATTTTGTTAATAAGTTAATTGAACTTGTGATTGGTGATAATATTATTTTAGAATTTGATAAAGAAGATAATTCATTATTTGGTGTTAGAGATTATAAAGATGAAATTTATATTAAAGAAATAATAAAAAAATGTATTTTAAAAAAAAAAGTAAATATACTTGATTACATTTTATTTAAATTAAATAAAAGTATTAGAGAATTTGATATTGATGTTATATCTATTTATTTATTAAATATTCCAAAAAAAATCAATAATATAGATTGTGAATTTAAATATATTGATTTGTTAAAAATAATAGTAAAATATTTTACAAAACAAGAAAATAAAGTAATAATTGGATTAGAAAATAAAAAATTTTCATTATTAGAATATTGTATTGAAAATAATTTATATTTATCTGCAAATGTATTTATTCAAAATTCAATTGATATAAATATTTCAAACAAAAAAGATTTTTCTTTATTGTTAAATTGTTTAGAAAAATCTAATACAATTATATTTGAATACATACTTGATTCAAATCCGAATTCGATTAGTTTTTTTTTAGATAAATTGAATATATTTACATATTTATTTTTATACTGGGAAAAAAAAGTACTTAGGGAACAAAATATTTTATTTATATTTTTACATAAAATTTTATATTTAATTTATTCAATGGGTGTTGGGACAAATTTAATTAATTATCAAGATGAATTAAATGAATTGGTTGGATTTAAAATATTAAACACAAATGAATTAAGTTCACAAAATAAAACAATATTGATTAAACTTATGATATCACATATTAATCCATTAGAAATTAATAATTTTATTAAAAAAAATATATCTCAATCAACATTAAATTATCCGTTAATTATTCATTCAATGTTGGTTGATGAACTAGAAATTACATTTATTTTTTTAAATAATTTATTAAAAAAAGGATTAATTAAAAAAAATACTACTAGTGATGTATCTAGAATATATGATTATTATTTGTTGGACACAGATATTAATATAAATTTTATTCCAATAATTTTCAAATATATTAAAGATAATAGGAATAAATGTAATGGTTTTGAAGAATCAATTAATTTACAATTAACATATGAAAATATAATAATTGAAGGAATAAGATGCATGACTATTTTATTATTAATATGCATTAAATTTGTTTTATTTTTCATAATAACTAAATCAAATACATATATTAATATATGTGATAATACAAATATAAATAATGAAGATAATTTAAATATAAATTACAACAAAAGATTATTTTTAAATAAAAACACAAATAACAATGATTTAAATAACAAATATATTGAAATAACAATAAGTTCTGATAATAATCAAAATCAATTAAATACATTAACAAATACAACTACTAATACAAATAATGTTAATAATATAAATAATAATTTGACTAATTTTTTAAATAAATATAAACATAAAATTTTTAAACAAACAAAAGAAAAAAATATAAATAAAAATATAAATATAAATAAAAATATATGGGTTTCATCAACATCAAATAATGTGAAAAAAAATAATATTACACAATTATCAGATTCAATAAATTTATCTGAATCCATAGATTCATCAGAATCAAAAAATTCATATAATTCTAAAAAAAATAATATAAATGGTTTACATAGAATTGGTATGTTAGATAATAATTCTGATATTTCAGATTCAGATGTTTTATTTGATTATAATTAAATTATTTATATATATTATAATTATAATAGTTATAAATGACTGAATTAAAAATATATTTTACTTCTGTCAAAGGAAGAAGAGAGTCAAATGAAGATAGACATAATGTTATTTTAAATATTAATGGTGATAATCCTAAATTAAACCCAATTAATCTCTTTGGGATATATGATGGTCATGGTGGTAGTTGGGTTTCAAAATTTTTAGAATATAATATTCCAAATTATTATATGAATAAAAATTTTGTTCCACCTTTTGATAAAGAATTTCACACAAAGGTTTTTATGTTGATTCAATCAGAATTATTAAAAAATCCTTTGGGATATTCTAATGGTTCAACTTGTTTACTTAATCTTATGTATAAATTTGAAAACAAAATTTTTATGAATGTTGTTAATTTAGGAGATTCAAGAATGACAATAGTTAATTCAAAAGGAATATCTCAATCAGTAACTAAAGATCACAAACCTGATGATTCTGTTGAAAAATCACGATTAGAAAAAATGGGTGGTGAGATTTATAAAGATTCAGAAGGTGTATATAGAATTGGTGATTTATCTCTTTCTAGAGCATTTGGAGATGGTGATAATGCTCCTTATATTTCACAAAAACCAGATATTTTTTATAAAGCAATCACACCAGAAACAAAATATATTGTAATGGCTTGTGATGGATTATGGGATGTCATAGAATCTGAAGATATTGGAAGGGTTATTAATCAAATCTATAAAAAAAACCCAAATTTTGATAATTTAGCTGTTGAACTAGCATCAAAGGCTTTAGAATTAGGTTCAACAGATAACGTTTCGGTTATTGTAATTGAAGTTATACATTGAATATCATAAAAATTTATTTATTATAATATTTACCTTTGCGTATAATACTTTTTTTTATTAAAAAAGTATTATTATAAATTAAATGAAAAACAATATTAATAATTTAATTGTAAATTCTATATACAACAACATTAAAAATAATTATAA
>Ga0247841_10011750_pt1 | contig 11572 bp, 12 predicted proteins | sample LaCruzMarch2015__2_FD_192410 | JGI IMG/M metagenome (GOLD analysis project Ga0247841, IMG submission 192410) | Freshwater microbial communities from meromictic Lake La Cruz, Castile-La Mancha, Spain - LaCruzMarch2015_18m | ecosystem: Environmental > Aquatic > Freshwater > Lake | place: Spain...
GCCTGGGCCAGGCCGACGCGGCGGGCCATGCCCTTGGAAAATTCGCCCACGCTCCGGTGCTGGGCGTGTTGGAGCCCTGTCATCTCGAGGAGCTGGTCAATACAGGTTTGGCGCGCCGCGCGGCGGAGGTTGAACAGCCGGCCGTAAAAATTAAGAATTTCGCGCGCGGTGAGGTAAGGATAGAGGCAGGATTCTTCCGGCAAATACCCGATGCGCGCCTTGGATTCGACATCGCGCGGCGAACGGCCAAAAACGGAAAGTGCTCCGTGGGTGGGGGTCAGCAGACCGAGGATCATGCGGAGCGTGGTGGTTTTGCCGGAGCCGTTGGGGCCCAGCAGGCCGAACACTTCGCCCGCCTGGACGTCGAACGCAATGGCGTTGACCGCGCGAACCTTGGGGCGGCGCCAGAAATCCCGGAATATCTTGGTCAATCCTTCCGCGTGGATTACGACCTGCGGGAAATCAACTGATGCGACCATGATCACGTTCCTTCAAATTCCCAACGGTCAAACTCGTCCGGCGGCGCAGCGGGTTGTTTGCAATGGCAAGACAGCGATCGCGAAGTTGCTCCAGCAACGCAATTTTTTCGGAGAACGGCAATGCCTGCAGTTGGCGTCGCATCGCCCGCTTGCTTCCCGATATTGCCCTCATCTGTGCGCTCATGGCTTGCCCTCAAGAAATTTATATCCGAAACGCTTCCATTTCTCAAGCAAACCATGTCGAGAAAGAATATTCTCCAGCTTGACGGCGTCAAGTATTCCGCTTTCGGTGAACTGGAGAATCCGCGCATGATCCTTTGCGCGGCCAAGTTGCAAAGCGATGGCGACGAGGTGTTCAGCCGTCATCACCCGCGTCGGCACGCCCTCGACTTCCGTTTCGACCGCCTCTTCCAGCGCCTCCTTGCACAAAGCGCCTCCGGGCAGCAGGAATTGCACGGGCCAGCCGCCGATGACGATATATTCGCCGCGCGTTTCATGACCCCGGGCCTTGAGATAATTGTACAGAGGCGACAATGAAATCAGCGGTCCGTCCGCCATTTTTCGAAACGATACGAAGACGTCGATATCCAGCGTTGCCACGGGTTCGAGGTAAAACGTGGCCCCGACTGCACCGCCGATGGCATACCGGCCAATGACACCATCCGCCTGCATTCGGTTGATTTCTTCCAGCGTTTCCTTCATGGGATTCGACCTCCCCTTGCCTTGCCCAAGACTTCGTCAGGGTTTGTGCGTATTTTGGCTTCCATACGTAGATGAGCGCCGGGTTTACCGCCACCATCTTCCGCTCCGCCTCCAACGTCACCGCAAGCCGGCGCGTTCGCGCGCCCAACGCAACAACGCCGGTTTCACTTCAACACGCATCATTTCAGACTCCCAGCTATATCCATCCGACGCGGATAATATACCATCGAAACGCACGACTTTGCGAGCCACAAACAGAGGTGCAACGGGCAAAGGTAAAACCGCAACCAAGCGCCCACAAGTCATCTTAACTTGGCGCCATTCAGAAACTGGTCCCTGTGTTCCAAATACGGGTCAGCCTTTTGACCCGATTCGGGAAATATGGGTCATTCGGGTCATTTTGCAGGTCATTACGGGTCCAATATGGGTCATATGGGTCATTTACGGGTCATCCGAATGCGTGTAAAAAGTTCCTCGCCCTACTCCCTTGGCTTGAATTTGAACACGGGCCGACAAATCCGCCAGAATCCTTTTCGCTGAAGCCGGGGAAACCTGCAGGGCATCCGCCACCTCGCGATTAGTGATCCGGCCCCTGGTTCGGATCAGCTCCAGCACCCGTTCGCCGCGTTCCGGAAGTTCGGCCTCAGCTACGGTTCTGCCACGCGCCTCCCAGACATATTTCGAGGCGCGGGAGCCGAAGAAAATGCCCAGCACCTGAAGCACCACCCGGCCCAGTTCCTCAGGCAGGGCAAATTCCGGTCGAAAAGCGCGAATCAGGAACGCCACAAGGTAAAACAGAAGCCAGAGATAGACGAACACCGACCCCTTGCGCGGCGGCTCGGGGGTTCCGGCCCAGCGCCGGATTTCCTTGTCGGCGGCATAAGCCCCGGTCAGGGCGATATAGATCGGCATCAATCCCGCCGGCAAGATGAACGCGCCGCGCAGGACGAACTCCGCCGCCATCAGTCCCAGGTAGGCAACGGCACGAAACGTGTCGGGCGGGTTCCGACGCCCTCAGGGCAATGGAAATTGGTCGGTCAGGGCGATGACCTGCTTCTTGATGGCGGCGAGGGCGGCGGCATTGTTGAGGTTGCGCAAGGCCTGCACGATCCAGCCGGCAATCAATTTCATTTCCGGCGCCTGCATGCCCCGGGTGGTGACGGCCGGCGTGCCGATACGAAGACCGGAGGTAACGAAGGGGGTCTTGGTGTCGAACGGGATCATATTCTTGTTGACCGTGATGCCCGCAATGTCCAGAGCCGTGGCGGCATCCTTGCCGGTAACATTCATGGGGCTGAGGTCAACCAGCATCAGGTGATTGTCGGTGCCGCCGGAGACGATGCGCAGTCCTTCCGCTTTCAGAGTTTCGCAAAGGGTCTGGGAGTTGCGCACGACCTGCTCCTGGTAAATCTTGAACGCGGGCTGAAGGGCCTCGTGGAAACAAACCGCCTTGGCCGCGATAACGTGCATGAGCGGACCACCCTGCAGGCCCGGAAAAATCTGATGGTCAATGTCATGGGCAAAGCGCGCTTGGGCCAGAATGACCCCGCCACGCGGACCGCGCAGGGTCTTATGGGTCGTGGTGGTCACAAATTCGGCCTGCGGCACGGGGCTGGGATGACACCCCGCGGCCACCAGTCCGGCGATGTGCGCCATATCCACCATCAGGTAGGCGGAGACGCTGTCGGCGATTTTACGGAATTGCTTGAAATCAATGATCCGCGGATAGGCGCTGGCGCCGGCGACGATCAGCTTGGGCTGGTGCTTCCTGGCCAGGGCGGCGATGGCGTCGTAATCCAATTGCTCCGTCTCGCGGCTGACACCGTAGTGCATCACGTTAAAAAGCCGGCCAGACACGTTGGTTTTCATGCCGTGGGTCAGGTGCCCGCCCGCGCCGGGATCCATGGCCAGAATGCGATCGCCCGGCTGGAGCACCGTCAGATACACGGCCAGGTTGGCGGAACTGCCGCAGTGGGGCTGGACGTTGACATGGTCGGCGCCAAACAACTGTTTGGCGCGGTCAATGGCCAGACGCTCGGCCTCGTCCACGCATTTACAGCCGTTGTACCAGCGTTTGCCGGGATAGCCTTCCGCGTATTTGTTGGTCAGCAACGAACCGGTCGCCTCCTGGATGGACTGGCTGACGTAATTTTCGGAGGCGATGAGTTCCAGGTTTTCGCTCTGCCGCTTGGCCTCGTTGCGCAGGACGGCGTAAATTTCGGGATCGGTATCATAGACGTCAACCGGGTCCACGGTATTGCAGGAATAGGAATTGACTTTGCGCACACGCCGTTGATGACGCTCGCCGCCATCGAAATCTTCGCGCAACCAGGCGGTCATGATCGCCTGGGCCTCGGCGATGGTTACCAGTTCGCCGCCGAGGGCCAGGACGTTGGCGTTGTTATGGGCGCGGGCCATCGTGGCCATGCGAGGATTCAGGCACAGGGCGGCGCGCACGCGCGGAAACTTATTGGCCACGATGCTTACGCCGATGCCGGTGGTGCAAATAACGATGCCCTGGTCCACCAGGCCCTGGGAAACCTTGGCCGCAACGAGCGCGGCTATATCCGGGTAGTCCACCGGATCCTTGCTGAAACAACCGACGTCCTCGACTTGGACCGATTGCCCCGCCAGGAATTCCTTGAGGGCTTCCTTCATTTCAAAGCCGCCGTGATCGGAGCCTATGGCAATTTTCATGGGTCTATCCTGTCTTGGCAACTACTTAGGAGCCAGAATTCAGCAGTCAGAATTCAGAATGAGGCAAATCGCAATGGGTATTTCATTCTGTGTATTCTGTCTTCTGACTACTTGTGCAGTTACCTATCTTTATCCTGCTCGCCGACATAAGATTTCAGGTATAAGATCAAGTCCAGCAGGGCCGACTCGATCTCATCGCGGATTGTACGGTACAGGGCTTTTGTTCCGCCGAGCGGGTCGGAGATGTCACCGCCGCCACACCCGGGATCAAAGGATTTCAGCAGGTAAATCCGATCCTGAGCTTCCGGAAACCGGCGCTTAAGTTCCGCCACATGAGCTGTAGTCATTACCACAATCAAGGTTGCGGCGTCAATTATATTTTTGGTCACTACCCGACTGCGGTGCGGCGTCAAATCAATGCCTTGTTCCCGCAGAACCTCGATGGCCGGCAGGCTGGCTGCCATTCCGTTGCCGGTGCAGAGCCCCACGGAACTGACTTGCCAGTCGGCACGCGCTCCCAGGCGGCGCCGCAGAAGATATTCCGCCATGGGGCTTCGGCACACGTTGCCGGTGCAGATGAACAGGACGTGGGGTTTATTACGGGGCATGGCGGTGTGACTCGTTTGTTAATTCGTTTAATTAGGCCCGGCAAATATTGCATGTGGGAGGCGTCCGGCAGTGGCCGGACCCCTCTTACCAAGATTGTCCGCCGTAGGCGGATCCGCCAATGGCGGAAAATTCCTATGCATCAAGATTGATTATTCGCGCGCAGAGACGCCACAATCTCGGCAATCTCTGAGCCGGGAATGGCGCCTTCCCGCAGGATATCACACCGGCCGAGAGCAATTTTGACCACTGTGCTCGGCACGCCGCCCGGCGCGGGACCCGCATCCACCACCAATTCGATCGCTGGCCCCAGCGCCGCGACAGCCGCGGCGGCCGTCAGCGCCGGCGTTTTGCCGCTCAGGTTGGCGCTGGTTACGCATAACACACCCCCTATCGCCTTTAGAATAGCCCGTGTGACCGGATGATTAGGAACGCGAAAGCCTTCCCAGATAGCGCCGGTCTTGAGCACCATGGTCAACGCACCGGGCCAGTAACGGGCAGCCAGCGCGTGGCCGATAACTCCCAGTTCAGCCCGGGCCGCCTCCACCTGGCAAATGTCGGCGGCCAGCAGGGCAATTGGTTTGTTATCCGGCCGGCGCTTGACCCGGCAAAGACGCTCCGCGGCATCGGGCATCCCCGGCGCACCGGGCGTACCCGGCGCACCGGGCAAACCCGGGTAGGCGGCCACGCCATACACGGTGTCGGTGGGCAAAACAACCAGGGCGCCCCGGCGTAACGTGGCAACCACCTCGTCCACCATGCGCGCATCGGGACGGTTGGAGGCCGGCCATGGGATTATACGGGGAGCTTTCAACTTGACACCTTAACAGGAGCCAGAATTCAGGAGTCAGAATTCAGAACAAGGAAAGCCCGCATGGATCCTGGTCGCCTGCGACGCCGCCAAACTGGATTCTGTCTTCTGACTACTGTCTTCTGACTACTGATTTATTACCGCACCTTGAAGTCCAGCGCCTTAAGGCCGAGCAGAATATCCACGGCCCGCCGCAGGATCACGTCGCCGTCAACGCGCTTAATGAGGGCCCGGTCCTGGCGTTCCTGCTCGGAAATACCCGAAAAGATATCAGGCTCTTCATCCGCAAATTCGTTCTCCCGAATGGCCGGAGTATTCGTGGGCGCCACGTGCACATGTGGGGCAACGCCTTTCTGGTAGTAGGCGGGGCCTTTGCTCAGCTCGATCCTTTGCGTGGCAATGTAAAGAACACGGTCGTTGGAAAACGGAATAATATTGCGTATCCGGTCGTCACCACGTGTCGGCGTGCCGATCAGCATGGCGCCTTTGCAGACGCTAAGCAGTCCTGCCAGGACTTCGGCGGCGCCGGAGGTATTATGATCAATCAGCACCATGATCGGCTTGTCCATCGGTTGGCCGGCCTTGGCCTGGTAGGTGGCCACGGCGGTGTTGTAGCCGTCCCGCAGGATGAACAGCGTGTCGCCGGCGTGCGCAAACAGACTGCCGATTTCGACGACCGACTCCAGATCCATTCCGTCGGCGCCGCGAATATCCAGGATTACACCAAAGCAATTAGTGCCCCGCCAGGTATTGAGTTGTTCCACAATGACGGCGCCCGAATTCGTGTAGAAGCCGTTTATCTTCAGGTAGCCGATGCCCTGGGGCCAGGTTTCCGTCGTGCCCGTGACTGGTGTCTGGATGGCCGAACGCGTCAGTTTGACCACGCGCGTTTCCGTGGTTTTTTCATCGGCGCGGATCGTCAGCTCCAGCGCCTCGCCCTTGCCGCCTCGCAGAAACTGGACAGACGCGTCCATTGGCAGGCTTTCCGTGCTGTGGTCACCAATTTTGACAATCAGATTGGTGGCGCACAAGCCGGCCGCCGCCGCGGGACTATTGCTGGCGACCTCCATGATCTGGGGCCATTTATCCTTGATCCGGAGTTTGCATCCGATTCCATAAAACAATCCTTTTTCCTCATCCTGCCGCCGCACGGCCTGGTCCTTTGTGAGGATGGCGCCGCCTTCCGGATCGATGGTTTCGATAACCGCATCCAAAACGTTGCTTTTAAGGGTCTCGGCTTCATAGACCACGTGCCGCTCTTCCAGGATGGCGCCGATTTCGGAGATGCCGCTCATCATCTCGCGCACGGAGGCAGGCTGTGTTGCGCGAGCGGACTTGTCCGCCGTGGCGGGCTTCTGTTCCGCGTGGATCCCCAATACGAACACCATCAGGAGCGTGGCAGTGATAATGGATTTAGTCATGGATTTTCCCCGTATAAATTGAATCGAAACATTCTAATATTCTGCAGAATGTTGGAATATTTCACCCGTGAATTTTTTTTGAACGCGATTGAACCTGGACATTGCCCTTTTTTACTTTTGCTTTCAAATCCCGTTTGTGCTGTTGCAGTTTGATCGTCAGCTCCGGGCGCCGCAAGGCCAGGATCTGGATAGCCAGGATGGCGGCGTTGATTGCGCCGGCAGAACCCAACGTCACGGTGGCCACGGGAATGCCGGATGGCATCTGCACCGTCGCAAGCAAGGCATCCAGGCCTTCGAGCGCCCCGCCCTTAACGGGCACGCCGATTACCGGCAGGATGGTGTGCGCCGCCAGCACCCCCGCCAGGTGCGCCGCACCGCCCGCCGCGGCGATGATAACCTGGAGGCCGCGCCGGGATGCACCCGCCGCGTAGGCGGCCGCCAGTTGCGGAGTCCGGTGGGCGGAAATTACCCGCGTCTCGAATCGCACGCCGAACCGCTCCAGGGTTTTGACCGTGGCTTCCATCAGGGGCCAGTCCGACTCGCTGCCCATGACCACGCCGACTTCAGGTTTGGATTTTTTGGGTTTCATAAGTGGCAACGAATTCAGTGTTCAGGAATATCATTCGTCAAGTATGGGAGTGTGGGTGTATGGGGGTATGGGGGTATCGGTGTATTAAAAATCCTTTACTCCCATACTCCGATACTCCGTTACGTCCCTACTTTTGAAGTCCTCGAAATCCCCTTGACGGCGATATCGCGGCGATAATGGGCATCTTGGAACGTGATCCTGGCCACGGCCTGGTAAGCTTTTTCGGCCGTCGCGCAGAGTGTCCGGCCCAGCGCCGTAACGCCCAGTACCCGCCCGCCTGCCGTCACAACGCGCCCGCCTTCCAGTCGTGTTCCCGCATAAAACACCATTGTCTCGCTCAGGGCGGCGGCTTCCTTCAGGCCGGCAATGGCGTCGCCCTTGCGATATTGACCCGGGTAGCCACCGGCGGTCATGACCACGCACACACACGCCTCCGGCCGACAGGCCACATGCTCCGGCATTAAAGTTGCATCTATACAGGCTTCCATGGCCGGAATCAAGTCTCCTTTGAGCCGCGGCAGGATGACCTGCGTTTCCGGGTCGCCAAACCGGCAATTGAATTCCAGGACCTTGGGCCCCGCGGCCGTCAGCATCAGGCCCGCATACAGCACGCCCCGGTAGGTAATGTCCCGCCGGCGCAGTTCCTTCAGCGTCGGGTTAAAAATCGTGTCCAGGACCATTTTGCAGAAGGCCGCCGTTTCCATCGGGGCTGGGGAATAAGCCCCCATGCCCCCCGTGTTCAGGCCCAAGTCGCCATCCAAAGCCCGTTTATGGTCCTGCGCGGATGGAAGCAGTACCGCCCGTTTGCCATCCACGAGGGCAAGGATCGAGACTTCCTCGCCTTCCAGAAATTCCTCCACGAGAATCTGCCGACCAGCCTTTCCAAACGACTGGTGAATCATGGCGGTAGTGACGGCTTCTTCAGCCTCGCGGACATTAGCGCAGATGAGCACACCCTTGCCGGCGGCCAACCCATCGGCCTTGACTACCAGCGGTGACTTGGCCGCGCGTACATAGGCCAGGGCTTTTTCCGCGTCAGTAAAGGTTTCAGAATGCGCGGTTGGCACGCCGGCGGCCTGCAGGACGGATTTGGCAAACACTTTACTGCCTTCCAATTGGGCCGCAGCACGGCAGGGGCCGAAGACCCGCAACCCCTCGGCTTGCAGGCAATCGGCGAGTCCTGCGCACAGCGGCGCCTCGGGTCCGATTACCGTCAGGTCAGGCTTTTCCCGGCGGGCCCAATTCAGCAGGCCGTCAATATCCTCCGCGGCGATGGCCAGATTAGTGCCGAGCTCCGCCGTACCGGCGTTGCCGGGCGCGCAGAATAAAACCGGGCGCCGCCGGTCTTGGGCCAGTTTCCAGGCCAGGGCGTGTTCGCGCCCGCCTCCGCCGATAATCAGAATTTTCATGGTCGTTCTCCTAATGCGCATGGCCGCGACCCAACACACGAGTCACCGCCTCGGCAGCACTATCTTTTAAAAAAACACGTTTGCAAATGAATGTTGAATTTACCGGAATGACAATACGTCGTCCAGCGCGAATGCGCCGGCGGGCGCATGACCAGCCGCCCTCCAGTAATTAACCATTGCAAATTACTAGTAAATATTGTTGACTTATATGAAACTTATGTTAGATTGCTTGCTTGGTTCATTAGCCAGGAGGACGGCGGATTATATGCAGGTGCTTCTTTTGGCATTGGGTAGCATGGTTTGCGCGGCGGCGAATGATTTTGTTTTCAAGCTTTACGCCCGCCGGCACGACGCGACAGGGGCCAATCTGGCCATCATTGGTGTTGTCTGGGCCGGTGTTTTTATGGAGCCCCTGCCGTCGTTTGCCTGCTTGCTAGATTATAAGACGGCCGCATGGGGGATCATATCCGGCGTTTTTTCGATTTGCGCCAATATTCTGCTGGTAAAATTATTAGCCAAAGAGGATGTGGGCATCTGCGCCACAATTTATCGCTTGAATCTCGTGCCAGCCGCGCTTTTGGCATTCGTCCTCTTCAAAGAACCGGTAACGGCGCCGCGCCTGACGGCCATTGCCTCCGGCGTTGCGGCAATATGGCTTTTCTCATGGCCACCCGGCAAATCCACGGTAAAATTCATGCTTTCACTTGCCATTTGGCTAACGGTGCTGGCCAGTTTGTTGCGCGCCGGCATGGGACTCAGTTATAAAGCCGGATTATTAAACGGGGCAAATGAATACGGGTTGTTGGTCATCAACGGCTTTGTCTGGATTATTGGGGGAACAATCTGCCATTTTGCGGTGGATCAAAAGAAATGGCGCATTCCCCCGGCCACGCTGGTCTATGGTGCGCTTTCGGGAGCGCTGGTTTGCGGTATTGTATTGTGTATGATGCTGGCTTTGAAATACGGCGATGCAAGCCTCGTCTTGCCGGTCACGCAAATGAGTTTTGCCTTGACCGCCCTGGCTGGCATTGTATTCATCAAAGAGCCGTTGACTCGTCGAAAATGCCTGGGCATAGCGCTTGCTGTGGTTTGTATATTGCTTATGGGAGTAAAACATTAATGCGAAAAAAACTGGCCACCGATAATTCGCTCTTTAAAATCGGCCTGAACATCCGTCAAGCCCGGCGCAAACGGGAATTAACCCTGTCTGATCTTGCGCAGCACACGGGCCTTTCAAAGGGGCTGTTGTCCAAAATCGAAAACTTCCGAACCCTGCCTTCCCTGCCGGTGCTGGCCGCCATCGCGCGGAGCCTTAACCTGAAGCTTGAGAATCTTGTGGAAGGCATCGGCGTTGCGGCAAAAACTGCCGGCCAATTTGTAGGCGTTGCGGACCGGTTGCCGTTTAAACGCGAAAAAGCGCGCGGCTTCCATTACGCCGCGCTGATTGCCCAAACGCTTGGCAATATCGGATTCGAATCCGTTGTCTTGACGCTTAAGCCCGGCGCAAAGCGCGAACCGGTTTCGACGGATGGTCACGAATTTATTTTCATGCTCAAAGGCGAAGTCATGTTCCGGGTCGGAAGCGAAGCGATCAAGCTTTCCAAGGGCGATGCGTATTACTTCGACGGGCGCCTGCCGCATACGCCCCAGAACCTGACAAATTCTTCTGCCGAATTATTGGCGATCTATCTGTTGAAACAAAATAATCCGAAAGGAAATCATGAAGACTAACGGCAATATGTGGGACGACAAGGGCGTCTGGCTCAAGGGGAACATTCACACGCATACCATTAATTCCGACGGGGAATGCACACCCGAAGAAATAGCGGCGAAATACAATCGGCATGGTTATGATTTTGTGTTTCTTACCGACCACGCCAAACGAACGGTGCCCGATAAAACAATCAGGAAACCACTTTTGATTCCAGCCGAGGAAATTGACCTTTATTATAAAGGCTATAATTATCATTTTGTCTGCCTGGGACTTAAAAAAGAATGGGCTGCGGGGTCATGCCGTTCTCCCGGGCAGGTGCTTGCGCGGGCCCGGCGGGAAGGCGTATTTGTAGTCCAGGCGCATCCTTACTGGTGCGGCACGCCCAGTCATAAGTGTGTTTATCAGGGAGGTTTAACTTGTCCGGGAGTGGAGGTCTATAACACCATATGCGACCGGACGATCGCCAAGGGCTATTCATCAATCCACTGGGACGACCTGCTGGATGCCGGCCATCGTATCCTCGGTTTTGCCGTTGACGACACTCATCATGCTTCTCATATTGCCGGCGGATGGATCATGGTCAAAGCAAAAAGTTGCACCCCTGGCGCAATCCTGTCGGCTATCCGCAGCGGAGATTTTTATTCCTCGCAGGGGCCGGAAATCAAAGCCATCGTCATTCGCGGCCGGGAAATAAAAATCGCCTGTTCGCCGGTTACGCGCATTAACTTCATCACCAACCGTTACCAGGGATGCAGCATGGCGGCGACCGCTAAAAGCTTGACCCATGCCGCCTGGACCGCACCCAAGGGTAAAAGATACGTCCGGATCGAATTAGTCAACGCCTCAGGAAAAATGGCGTGGAGCAACCCGGTTTTCTTTTAGCCCATCTGCCGGTCAACCTTCCCGGAACGGCAACACGTCGTCCAGGGAAGCGGCGCCGGCCAACAGCATAACCAGCCGGTCTACGCCGAGCGCAATGCCGGAGGCGGGCGGCAGGCCGGATTCCAGGGCCGCCATAAAATCCTCGTCCAGCGGGTATACAGGTTTGCCAAGGGCGCGGCGCTCTGCGGCGCAGGCCTCGAACCGCCCGCGCTGTTCCTGCGGGTCGGTGAGCTCGCTGAACGCATTGGCGATCTCGATCCCG
>Ga0247841_10011752_pt1 | contig 11571 bp, 8 predicted proteins | sample LaCruzMarch2015__2_FD_192410 | JGI IMG/M metagenome (GOLD analysis project Ga0247841, IMG submission 192410) | Freshwater microbial communities from meromictic Lake La Cruz, Castile-La Mancha, Spain - LaCruzMarch2015_18m | ecosystem: Environmental > Aquatic > Freshwater > Lake | place: Spain...
CCGAGAACGGGATTAGGGACGGTTACTATATTATTGACACGGTGACTAAGAGTATTGCGAGTGTGGAGGATGAGGGGGACGTTATTTTTGTTGATTCTTTGAGGAACTTAACTCAGTTGCAAATAAGGGTGCTTAATGTTATTGAGAAGGATTCTAACACAGTTTTTGTTTTTGATTCGCTCCCGATGCTTGAGCTTTACCACGAGTGGGGGGTTGTGTTCAAGTTTGTTTATTCCATGACGAAACTCTTGCACAAAAATAATTCTACTGGGTTGTTTATTTCCGGGAAGAAGGATTTTTCTTTGCGTTTGGGTCAGTTTTTTGATGAGTCAATTGAGCTCAAAAAGTATATTTGATTCCCGAACGCTTGCTTTTGTTGTTTCTGCAAGGATTAAATACTTCTTTTTTCTTATACTATCATGGTTTATGCTCCGCGAAAGATAGTTTACCCTTTGTTTGTTATTATTTTTTCGTTAGTTTTTTTTAGCATGCTTTTTTTGGCTTTTTTTAATCAATCCATTGATGTCCTCGACCCGTCGGTTTCTGTTTCTGGCACGGATGTTGTAATTAAGTTGACTTTAGTGAATAACTCTATGCACGCAATTGACGGGGTGAGGGTTGTTGTTTCAAGCGAGAGTGAGGAAAAGGCTTTCTTTTTGAGGGGGAGTAATGATTCACAAAAATCTTCTCTTGCCGCTGGAGAAAAATTTGATTTTGTTGCAACTTTCCCCGTTACGCAAACACTGAAATATAAAGTGGTTATTTCTGCGCCTTTTAATAAACCTGTTCCGATTGATTTTACTCTTGAACAATCAACTATTGATCCGGTGAGGGCGGAGGTGTCTTTGCCTGCAAAGCTTTATGTTAATGAGAAACTCGAGTACCCTGTGAAGTTGTGCAATATTTCAGGAACTGATTTGCCTGAGGTTATTTGGGTGGAGAATGCGGAGGGTGGGGATTTTAAGGAAACGTTCTTTGAGAGGAGTGTTTCGCTTAAAGTTTCAGAGTGCAAAACCATTTTCTCAATAATTACTCCTCAAAAAACAGGGAACATTAATTTGGGGTTCAGTTTGAAGGTGGGGGCTCTTGAAAAGAAAATATTAACAGTTCTTAATGTTGTTGCGAAGTGAGGGCGCAAAATAAGATTAAATACTTGTTAAGAGTTAATTGAAGCGAGTGAGGGCAGGTTAAAGAGAAGATTGGGGCAAGAGTGGTTAGTTGTTTTTTGGTTAAATTATTTTTTGTTATTTATTTTTTGAGCAGTGAAATTATGGGGAAGAATGAATCAATAATTGAAGTAATACAAAAGATGGTGCAAGAGGGGCAGCCTAGGGAAAAGATTATTTTAACTCTTCACGATCTTGGGGTTAATGATGACCAGGCGAAGAGATTGTTACTTATTGCGGAAGCGGATACTTTTACTCTGCTAAAAAAAGAAATTAATAATTTGGTTAAGGAAGAGATGGTTACTCAAAAGAAAGAGTTTGAGGACGTAATTAAGCAGGACCTTAAGATGATTGAGGCTGAAGAAAAAGTGGTTGCGGGCGATATTGCAAGAGCCGAGCTTAAGGATGTCAGGGTTGATGTGCTTAGTGAAGCTAAGGGTTTTGAGGAGCGAGTGAATAAGGTTATTAATGATTCGCAAAAAACGGTTTCCCTCGTTAAGGTTGCGCTTGACTCGTTAAACACAAGACTTGCTCAAAATGAACTTGATGTGGAGCAAATGAAGGTTCACAAGTTTAGAAAAAAATCAATGTTCTTCTCCTACGCGATGTTAGCGCTTGGAGCACTAGTTCTGTTAATGGGGGCATTTTTGTTATTCACTAACTTTGACAAGCTTGACATTGCCCAAATAGTTATTATCGCTGTCCTAATCCTCGCAAGCATAACCTTCATGTTCGCCTCAATTGTAGGGTAAATTTCCCTCTTTCCCAAAAAAGGGTTTTTTCTACTAACCTACAAGTTCTTCCACAATACAGTGTTTTACTCCAAAACCTCGTTTTTTCGTTTCTTTTAAGAAAGATATTGTTTTTTTAACCTTTTTGTAAAATCGTCATTTTTTCGATATTCAGTGCATTTTTAAGTGTTTTTGTAAGGGTTTTACTTATACACAAATGTGGGTTGAGGGTGAGCTATTATGACTGCTAGAGCGCAATACAAAGCTGATGAAGAAAACGACGAAGAGCAGGATAAGGAAGAGTCAAAGGAAGAGGAAACCCTTGAAAACAAGGTTCCTGAGGTAAATGATTCAAATGATAGTGTTGATTCAGAAAGTGATATTGAAGAAAAGGACGAGGCGGGTGCCGAGGTTGTTTCTGATGATAAGCTTCCTTTCCCAAGGGCTACAATAACTAAGCTTGTTAGAAAGAATGTTTCTAAAGGGAAACAAATTAAGGGCACGGTTAAGGATGAGATGAATTTGTGGGTTGCTCAAATGGTTGAGCGAATCGCAAAGAAAATGAATTCGCAGCCCTACACTTACGTTAATTATGATATGCTAAAAGATGCTGTTGCTCCTTACGAGGATATTCAAAGCATTAACAAACAGCGCGAGCAATTAGTAAAAAAAATTAACGCGATTAAGGGAGAGTGCGAGATTGTAATAACTCAAATTGATTCCCAAAACAAATCAAAATCAGTTTCACTAAAACTTGAGCAGGAGGATTTGCCTTTCCCTAAAGCAACAATCACTAACAAATTAAGAAAATATTTGGGGGATGGGAAAACAATTAAGGGCCCTGTAAAAAGAGGGCTTAACGTTTGGATGGGTTCAATAGTTGAGCGGGTTTCAAAGAAAATGGATTCCTACACCTACCCTTACATTGATAGAAGCATGTTTAAGGAAGCGATTGAGCCTTACGAGGCCGTTGGAGAGATTGAGCTTGAGAAGGAAAGAATTATTCAGCAGATGGAATCAATCAAAACCGCTTGCGATTTATTGGTAATGGAAATTGAAAGAAAGTTCAAGCTGTAAAAAATAATCCGGCTTTTTTTTATTCAATTTTTTTAATTTTTCCTTGTGCAAACACCCTTAAATATCACTTTGCTCTTGTGTAAATAATGCGGGAAATTGGGATAATATTTTTTTTGCTAATCGTGCTCTCGTTTTGTTTCGCCTCAACCGATTACACGATTGTTGATTCGGCTTCAGGAGTTATTATTCCGTTATATCTAGAAGATTCCAGCGCTTATTCTAGAATTATCCAAGCAAGAGCAACGTATTCAAAAGTTCCAATAATTGTAATAATTAATCCTGACAGTGGTCCGGGCGTTGTTAAGGATAATCAGTACTCTGGGTGGATTTCTCAATTGCAATCCTCGGGAGCAATTGTTGTCGGATATGTATATACCGGGTATGGCTCCAGAAATATTAACGTTGTTAAGGGAGACATAGATAAATATAAACAATTTTATCCAAGCCTTAATGGAATATTTTACGACGAAATGAACAACCAGCAAGGGAGTGAATCGTATTATCAATCCCTTCTAACCTACTCAAGCAGTAAGGGATTTAGTTTTTCTGTTGGCAATCCAGGAACTCACACAATTTCAAGTTATATCAATTTAATGGATGTTACTTTAATTTATGAGGATGCTGGTCTTCCAACTTTGTCGCAATATCAAAGTTATTCTTCTTATGCTAACTCAAAACTCGGAATGATTCCTCTTAATGTGCCGGTTTATTCGGAACAATGGGTTAATGACGCTACTGGAATTATTGGTTGGGTGTATGTTACTAATGACAAATTGGATAACCCTTGGGATACGCTATCTAGCCATTTTGAAAAACTGATTGAAACGCTGAATAAATTAGCGGTTTTGGATTCAGCCAATAACGGTATTGCCGGGTTAAAAAATTATTTAATTGTTGATTTATCTTCGGGGAGCACTTCTTATTTGGATTATGCTCCGAGCGATTTATTGACAAATTCTGATTATAAATCCTCAAAAATGGTTTTGAGAAAAATTAGTAAAGGAACTTTCACGATGGGGGCTCCTGCAAATGAGCCGGGGAGATTTTCAAATACTAATTCAGGTAATGAATCTCCTCAACACTCAGTAACTCTTTCTAAGGATTTTTACATGAGTGTTTTTGAAGTAACTCAAGGACAATGGAATTTAGTTAATTCTGGAAGCGTGAGTGGTCAAACTAATTACCCAATTTATTTAATTACTTGGGATAGCATTAGGGGCGCTGCTTGGCCAAATAATTATTTGCCTGGCTCAAATTCTTTCGTTGGAAGATTAAAACAAAAAACTAATTTGAGTTTTGATTTGCCTACTGAGGCTCAGTGGGAGTATGCGTGCAGGGCGGGAACAACAACCGGGCTTAACACTCCTCCTAATGGAGCGGATTACTCCACTTCTAATGTTTCAATTGTTTCAGCAAGGCCAAGCATTCTTGATCCAATCCAGCCTGTTGGAACAAAGACTCCGAATAATTGGGGCTTGTATGATATGCATGGGAATGTTGCCGAGTTTGTTCTGGATTGGATTTTGAGGGATGGGAGCGCGCAGTATTATTTGGGGGCTAGTTCTTCAACCGATCCTGTCGGGCTTGGTTCTTCTGCATCCAATAAAGTAAAAGCAACTCGCGGTGATGTTCAGTCTGACGGGGCAATGTCAAAAATTAGGTGCGGTGCGAGGAATCTTGATTTTGCGGGGCTTGACGGGGTTACTAGTTCAAGGCAGGCTTCTGATTACGGTCCAGGCTTTCGTGTGGTGGTGAAGGATGTTGTGAGCGACGGCGTGGGTGACGCAATAAAGTTTTGTTCTTCTCTTCCAGCAGGCGCGGTGTGGAATGATGGCGGGTTGAATGGAGCTTATTATGGCACAACTGTAACTACTTCTTATGGAGTAATTGCTGGTAATTGTAAGTGGAAATGCAGGGAGAATTACACAGTTAATTCTCAACAAACTTTTTGTGTTGCGGATATAAAGTTAGAGTATTGTAATGGTTCTCTTCCTGTGAATGCTTTGTGGAGTAAGACAACAAACGCGGGACAGTTTGTTCAGACTTGGAACGGAACTATTTGGAGTCCTGCAACTAAAAATGTTCAGCATAATTCGAGTGCGCAGGATTGTTATTGGAAGTGTGACGCTGACAATAATTATGCTCACTTGAATGGGGTTTGTGTTATGAATGCTAGAAGTACTCCTTGTAGTGTTATTACTCTTATTGCGAATGCGGTGTGGAATGATAATGGTAATAATGGTTTTTTTACTCAAACTCTCGTGAATGGGGTTTGGTCTCCTTCTTCGGGGGTTACTTCTTATTCAGAAAATGTTGCGGATGATTGTAGGTGGAAGTGTAAGAGTGGTTTTTATCGGGAGGGTTCTGTGTGTGTGGAAAATACTCGTTTAGCTGATTGTAGTTTGTCGTTAACGAAAAATGTTTTGCCCGAGAATGCTATTTGGTCAATTGAGGAAAATGCTGGGAAGTTCACTCAAGTTATTGAGGAAGGGAGTTGGTTTCCTTCTTCAAAGAAAGCTTTTTACGCTGAGGATGCGAACGAGTGCGCGTATAAGTGCAAAGAACAATCAAGGGGTTGTTTGACTAATCCTGAAAAGTATTGTGGAGTGGGGGTGCAGGATTGTAATAAGGGTTATTGGGGGATTTGCAATAAAGGTAATTCTGCGGAGTGTACGGTTAATCAGTTTTGTTCTCTTGGAGAGTGCGCTTTTTGTCCGAGCGGGTTAAAGAATTGTGATGGTAATTTGCTTAATGGTTGTGAGCAAGATGTTTTGAGTAGCCCTTATAATTGTGGTTCTTGCGGGAACAATTGCCCTTCAGGGACTATTTGTAATAATGGTTCTTGTGCTTCTGTTGAGGATGATGAAAATTTTTGTGATGATTTTATTTGCGGAGTGAATTCTTCTTGTGTTGAGGAAAGGGATAATTGTGTTTGTGCAGTGGGGTATAATGATTGTGATTCCTTAACCTCTAACGGTTGTGAGACTCTTGGCGCATGTGTTCCTGTTGGGTGCTCAACAAATTCTGATTGTTCTTCTGGGAAAGAGTGTAAGAATAATACTTGTGTTTCAATAAGTTGCTCAAGTAATTCAGCTTGCACTTCCTCTCGAATTTGTTCTAATGGGGTTTGTGTGGAGCTTTTGTGTAAGCAAAATTATTCAAAAACAAGTCACGCTTGTGTTTGCAGTGGGGTTGAGTGCGGGGGAACTTGCAACAAAGACAGGGGAGTTTGTTGTAACAATAAGTGGAATGCGGGGGTTGATGTTTGTGATTATGATTTTGAGGAGGGTTTGGATTTAGTTAATTCTTCGAAGAATATTGTTGCTCAAGAATTAATGAGTAAGGCGCTTGATTCTTACTCTTTGGGGGAGGTTGCTATTGCGGTTTCTTATGCTAAGGCTGCTGAAGTTAGGGCGGAGATTGCTTTGGCTAATAATCCTGTAGAGTATGTTGAGTCTTATGAGAAGGTTTTGCAGGCGCTTGATGATAAGGATTATTCTAAAGCTCAATCTCTTTCTGTGCAGTTGAGTGAGGAGTTGTCTAGCGAGCCTAAGCAAAATAATTTATTTTTATTTGGCGGGGTTATTGTTTTAATTATTTTAATTATTTTAGTTCCTTGGATTGTTTTTAGGGGAAAGAAAAACTAATTTTTTAAAAGATTCTAACTTGTTAACTTTAGTTTTTCAACTACTTTTCTTGCTATCGCGCCGTTCGGATTGTAGAAGAGCATGGCTTCTATTTGTCCAATGTTTTTTGTGTGGTTGTTTTCTTTAATAGTGGATTTCTCAAAATCAATTATTACTGGGAAGTATTTCGCTTCGTGAGTTTTTTCTTCAACTATTTTTCTTACCAAAATATTTTTCCCTATTTGTAATTGGTTGTGGCTCAAATGAATATTATCAAGCGCAAGTAATTGCTTGTAGAGTTCTTTAATGAAATTGTAAAGTTGTTCGCGCGTTACTTCTCGCATGAACCGTTCGCTAATAATCCAATCGAATAGTTTCTCTCCGCGAACGTATTCCATCACTACAAAGTTTTCTTTATAATTTATTTCTCTGATTTTTGGTCCGACCCCAACGCTGTTTGCGAGCGCAAGCATTTGTCCTTCCCTTTCAGCCAGATCTTTTCTAGGGGATTTTTCTCTAACCTCTTTTAGAACGAACTCTTTTCCTTTGTTGTCCTTAACAAGCCAAACAAAAGAGCTCCACCCTTTAGCAATTTGCTGAATTTTCTTAAACTTCATGCCCTAAGTGGGTTTGGAATACTTTTTATAATCAATTAGTCACTTATTTAATTGGATTATTTATGGTTTCAACTCGCGCACGAGCGCCCCAAACAATTTCTGGTTCCCCAAAGGGCCAGGGGACAATCGAGTATTTGGTGATTGTTGCTGTTGTTGTGGTTATTTCTTTGGTTGTTGTTTCTTTGTTTAGTGGGGTGTTGGGTTCTTCTGGTTCTGGTGCGGTTGTTTCTGTTGGTAAGTTGAATTCTTTGGGCGGGGGTAGTATTTCTGTTAATGAGAGTGTTTTGGATTCTGAGAGTAAAGGGGTTGTGAGTTTGGTGAATAATTCTGGTGAGAATATTTCTGTTAGTGAGATTACTGTGGGAGGAGTTGAAAATAATGATTATGAGGATTTTGTTTGGGTTAGTGGGGGTGCGAGGGTTTTTTCTTTTAGTGCGTTGAGTGGGAATTGTAGTTGTATTGGTATGGAGGGTAAGCAGGTTTCTTGTGAGTTGGTGATGGTTGTTGTTTCTTCGAGTGGTTTGAGTAAGAGTTTGTATTCTTCGAGTTTTGTTTTTGATTGTGTTGATCAGGTTCAACCAAAAGGGACTGTTGTTAGCGCGAATTTTTGTGGAGAGGATAGTGTTGTTGGAACTGAGGTTACTGCGTGCGGAACAATTTCAAGTTCAGGGAGTTACACTCTAACACAAAACCTTTCTAGTGAGGGTGATTGTTTAACTATTACTGATGATGATGTAACAATTTACGGAAACAATTGCAAAGTAACAGGGAACATTAATGCTGGCGGTGCTGCGGAGATGGAAAGCGGTTTTTCGGGGTTTGTTTTGAATGATATTAATGTGTATGGAAATATTTATTCAAATGGCGGTCCTGGCGGGAGTGGGGGGGATATTAATTTGTTGAATTCTTACGCACTGGCTGTAAGCGCTTCTGGAGCGGGGATTGGTTATGACTGTACTCCTTCGTGTGGGGGAGATACTTATGGGGGCCCTGGTGGTAATATTTATTTGAATAATTCGCAAGTTTCATCAATTAGTGCCAGTGGGGGCGGTGCTGGTGGATCAGGGGATCACACAAGCGGTGGTCCTGGAGGGAGTGTAATTTTAGTTAGTTCCACCGTATTAGGGGATATTACTGCTGTTGCATCAGGGGGGTACGCTAATGCGAGTGGTGGAAGGCTTGAAATCAGTGGGGCGACTTCGACAGTTACTGGAACAGCTTATGCAGAGGGTTTTATTAATCAGGGCGGAGCCTATTCGCCAGGAACTATTTTGTTTTATTCTCCTTGCCCGAGTTTTGATAATATTGGGGTGCTGAGTTGCGGGGATGATGGTTCTTGCGCAGAAGAGTGTTCTTAGTTTTATTCAAATAAATTAGTTCTTTTTTTCTCTTCTAAGGGGCGTCCCGTAACCTTTATATTCCTTTTTTTGCACCTTTAGTTTAGTCAGAGCCTATTTTTTGGTGAGTAACTTATTCTGGAATTGGAGGGAATTTTATGGCTGAAAACGAACAACAAAATGCTTTCATGAGCGAGGGAACTAAGAGAACTAGGGGGAGAGACGCGCAGCGAATGAATATTTTAATTGCAAGAGCGGTTGCTCAGGCAGTGAAATCCACTTTAGGCCCTAAAGGAATGGACAAGATGATTGTTGATGATTTGGGAGAGGTAACTATCTCTAATGACGGCGCAACTATTCTTTCAGAAATGGCTATTGAGCACCCTATTGGGAAAATGATGGTGGATGTTGCAAAAACTCAGGATGAGGAAGTTGGGGACGGAACCACTACGGCTGTAATTTTGGCAGGAACTTTTTTAGAAAAAGCAGAAAAATTATTGGATGATTCAATTCACCCAAGCATTATAATTAACGGGTACATGCAGGCTGCTACTAAAGCGAAAGAGTATTACGCTGAGACTGCGGACCCTGTAAAGTTTGATGATAAAAAAACTCTAAGGATAATCGCATTAACTTCAATTACAGGAAAATCAACCGAGTTCGCTGATTCGTTAGCTGACTTAGTTGTTGAGGCTGTGACTAGCGTTGCGGATGTTGATGGAACAAAAATGACAATTAATGAGGATAACATAAAATTGGAAAAGAAAACCGGCGGTTCGTTAAAGGACACTCAATTAATTAGTGGAATTGTTATTGACAAGGAGATTGTTCACACAGGAATGCCTAGAAGTATTACTGGCGCAAAAATCGCTTTGCTTGATTTGGCTCTTGAAGTAAAAGAACCAGAATCAGATGCAAAAATAGAAATTAATACTCCTGAACAGTTGCAGGCATTCATTGACACTGAAGAGAAACAACTCAAGGACATGGTTGCTTCTATTAAGAAAGCTGGGGCGAATGTTGTTATCACTCAGAAAGGAATTGATGACTTGGCTCAGCACTACCTTTCTAAGGAAGGAATTATTGCAGTAAGGAGAGTAAAAAAATCTGATATTGATGCGCTCGCAAGAGCAACAGGGGCTAGTGTTGTTACCACTATTAAGGAACTCAATAGCAAGGACCTTGGTTTCGCTGGGAAAGTTTTGGAAAAGAAAGTATCAGGCGACGCGATGGTTTTCGTTGAGCAGTGCAAGAACCCAAAAAGTGTTTCAATATTAATCAGGGGCGGAACTCAGCATATCGTTGATGAATCAGAAAGAGCTTTAGTTGATGCTATTGGTTCTGTTTCAAGCGCGATTGAGAACGGAAAAGTTTTAGTTGGTGCTGGTTCGTGCGAAGCGGAAGTTGCAATGAGACTAAGAGAGTTCGCAAAAACCGTTGGCGGGAGAGAGCAATTAGCAATAGAGGCTTTCGCTGAGAGTTTGGAAGTAATTCCAAGAACGTTAGCAGAGACCGCAGGAATGGATCCGATTGATGCTCTTGTTACACTAAGAAGCGCTCACTCAAAGAAAGAAGGAAAGTACGTTGGAGTGAACGTTTACAAGGGAAAGATTGAGGACATGAAGAACTCAAAAGTTTTGGAACCATTGCAGGTAAAAACACAAGCGATTGATTCAGCTAGTGAAGTTGCTCAAATGATTCTAAGAATTGATGACATAATTTTGGGTTCATCAAAAGGTAAAGGAATGCCGCAAATGCCTCCCGGAGGAATGGGCGGCATGGACATGTAAATGAGCCGAGAACTCATTTAGTGTAATTTAGTTTTAAACAATAGTGGGGGGGGTTCCCTCACTTTTGTACCTTTTTCTTTTATAAATTCATTTTGAGTTAATTCTGTTATGATTAGAGGGATTATTCTTGCCGGAGGTTCGGGTAAACGAATGTGGCCGCTTTCTCGGGAAAAGAAACCCAAACAATTACTTAAACTTTTTTTAAAGAAAACTTTTTTGGAAGAATCAGTTGAAAGACTATCCCCAATTGTTGATTCAGTGACAATTTCGACAGGAAAAAATCTTGTGCCTGAAATAAAAAAACTTCTTCCTGATGCGAAGCTGATTGTGGAACCAGAGAGGCGAGACACTGCTGCGGCAATTGGGTTATGCGCAACGCACTTTGATGAGAATGATGTTTTAGTTTTCACTCCTTCTGATGCGTATATTCATCCGAACGAAAAATTTCAAAAAGTAATTAAAGAAGCTATTGAAATCGCACAAAAAGAACAAGCAATTGTCGTAGTGGGAATAACTCCCACAAAAGCTTCTACTTCTTATGGATACATTGAGCCTGATGAGGGGGGAATAGTAAAATCATTTAAAGAAAAACCGGAAGTTCATCTTGCGAGCAAGTATGTTAAGAAAGGCTTTTTGTGGAATGGGGGGATATTTATCGCTAATGCGGGAGTGATTCTTGAGCTCTTCAAAAAGCACGAACCTGAAATTTATTCTAATTTAATGAAACTAAAAAATGGCGGGAATGTTGAAGAAATTTACCCCCAAATAAAAAAGATTTCTTTTGATTTTGCGGTGATGGAGAAAGCAAAGAAGGTTTTTTTTGTTAAATCAAATTTTTATTGGAACGATGTGGGCGGGTTTCCTGCGGTTGGGGAAATTGTGAAAGAAAAGAATGTGGTTTTGGATGGAAAGTTAATTGAATATTCGAGCAAGGGGAATATTATTTCAACCCAAGACGGCAAAACAATTGCTTTGATTGATTGTGAGAATTTAGTGGTGATTGATACTCCAAATGCGCTTCTTGTTTGCCCGAAGTCCTCTTGCGAGAGAATAAAGAAACTCGTTGAAGAGAAGGTTGTGAAAGAATTGCAATAAAATAGGGCTTTGGGACAAAACTTTATAACGTGTCAATTTTTAGGTGTTCAGCTGAAAAATTGTGCAAGATTGCGCGCGTGAGCGCGGCAATCATTTGTCGTTCGGGTATGCGTTGTCTGATTTGTCCATGTC
>Ga0247841_10011753_pt1 | contig 11571 bp, 10 predicted proteins | sample LaCruzMarch2015__2_FD_192410 | JGI IMG/M metagenome (GOLD analysis project Ga0247841, IMG submission 192410) | Freshwater microbial communities from meromictic Lake La Cruz, Castile-La Mancha, Spain - LaCruzMarch2015_18m | ecosystem: Environmental > Aquatic > Freshwater > Lake | place: Spain...
TGCTTTTAATGTTATAAAAAACAGTAAGTTATTTGGAAATTATTTTCTAATAAGTTTCGGTACTGGAAGATCTCAACTTCATAACACTCATATTGATACGATGGCTTCATATGGATGTTTTGTATTTTTATTATTTATAATTTATTTATACAGAATAATATATCCTATAACTGCTTCATGCAAAGGAATTACACAGAAAATAGCCCTTAGTTCTTTTTTTGCAATAATTATAATGGGCTCAGGAGAAGCTGCTTTTGTTTCAGGAAGTGTTGGTATGTATTTATTATCATGTTCATATTTATTATTTGCAAGGAACACTAATAAATTAAAATAAAAAATAAATATATTACAGCTGCATCAATATCACCGTACTTAAATTAATATGGTAGGCATTCATGAATGCTAGCTTATAAAGTCAACACGAAATTGACCCCCTTAGCTCATTCGAATCTGACCCCCCTAATCACCATCTTCATGTTAACAATATTTAGTTTTGTTTGACCCACACGAATTTGACCTACTCGGTTCATTCGAAATTGACCCTACCTCTACCTAAATTTCTTTCTTCTTCCCAATATCGGGTCTGAAACTAGGACCATTCATATTCAGAATTAATGCATTCTGTGTAATTCGGTCCAACAAAGCCATCGTTAAAGCTTGATCTTTAAAGATCTTTATCCATTCTGAGAATATCAAATTACTAGTAATAATCGTGCTCCTTTGTTCATACCGAAGGGCTAAATATTCAAACAGAAGTTCAGTTCCTTCCAAATCAAAGGAAAGATAACCTAGTTCGTCAATGATAACCACGCTAACATTTGCCCAAGTCTTTTGAAAACGAAGCAACTGTTTCTGACTTTTGGCTTCTTTGAGCTCGTTGATTAGTCCGGCAGCTGTTTTAAATATTACTTTTAACCCACGTTCGCAAGCTTTGATACCGATAGAGATCGCAATATGGGTTTTACCACTACCACTGTTCCCAATCATAATGAGGTTTTGGTTGTTGGTTAAGAAATCTAGCTTCTTGAGCTCTGGAAGTCTATCTCTAGCTTCTATGGCTAACCGTCCTTCTTCCAGGGATTCAAACCGTTTGATAGTAGGAAAATGAGCTTGATGAATCCGTTTCTAGATTCCTTTTTCATCCCTTGACTCCGATTCGGATCGCAGGATTTGAATCAGAAACTCACTAAAGGTTATTTTTTGTTCTCTGGCTTCTCTGGTTATTCGTTCATACGACCCATATACACAATGATGTTTCATCCGATTTGTTTATGGTTCTGATTTACAAGATGTATATTCTGTAATAAATGACCATCGTTCGGTTAATTTATTTTCATTGGTCGAATTATTCCAGAGCAATAAATGATTTGCATTAGAAACTGCAAACGTAGTTTTTCAATATTACTGACACAGAAAGAAGGGCAAATGTTCGATATTAGAAACTTAATTAAAAGAAACAAGAAAATTAGAAAGTGCGCAAGAAGAATACGGGAGTATTTTTTGAAATATAAAATATTTAAGATAATTACTTTAAAAGCATACTGGAATACCGCAAGACGGTTATCTTATAAAGATGATTATTCATTTGCTAAATATTCATATAAATATGTTACTGGAAAAGAATTAGACTTGATTAATCCTATGACATTTGATGAAAAGTTATGGTGGTTAAAGTTAAACAATAGAGATCCTTTAACAACAAAATGTACAGATAAATATTTAGTTAGAGATTATGTAAGAGAAGTAGGTTTAGATCATATTTTAATACCTCTTTATGGTGTATATAATAATTTTGAAGAAATTGACTTTAGTAAGTTGCCCGAAAGATGCTTTATAAAATGCAACCATACATCAGGTTGCAATGCTGCATATTTTAAAAATTTATTTTTTGATTATGATTATTTTAGAAGAAGATTTTCATATGTACTCAAACATAATCACTACACATTATCAAGAGAGTGGAATTACAAAAATATAAAACCAAAAATAATAGTAGAAGAGAATATATCAAAACAAGATGATATTTCATTACCGGATTACCGATTTCTTTGTTTTAAAGGAGAACCAAAGCTTCTTATGATAGATATTAATACATGCAAAAAAGATGGAACAATTGGAAATGCGAGAAGAAATTTATATGACATGGATTTTAATTTAATTAATTTTACATTTTCAAAACCCCATTTTAGTCCTAATTTAATTAACAAACCGATTAATTTCTATAAAATGATTGAATATGCAAAAATCCTTTGTAAAGAATTTCCTTTCTGTAGAATTGATCTATACAATGTCAATGGGCAAATATATTTTGGCGAGATTACTTTTTATCATGCAGGAGGATATAATAATATTGAACCAATTGAATGGGATTTGCGATTAGGTAATTGGATTGATATTCGAAAAATAAATGGTATTAATTATGGCTAATAAGCCATTTTTAATAGATGTGCCAGTTTTACTTTACATATTTGTTCGACCGGATACGTTAATTAAAGTCTTTGATGTAATTAAAAAAGCTCGTCCTAGCATCCTATTTATTGTTTCAGATGGTCCAAGAGAAGATGTACCAACAGATAAGAAGAAAATTAATGAAAGTAGAAGAATCGTTGAAGATATTGATTGGAATTGTAAAATACATAAATTATATTATGATAGTAATAAAGGAATGTATTCAATTTTCAGAATAGCAAATGATTATGTATTTTCTCAAGTTGATAGGTGTATTTTCCTCGAAGATGATAACGTACCCTCTCTTTGTTATTTTAAGTTTTGTGCAGAATTATTGGAGAAATATAGCAATGATTTAAGGATTAATAGAATTTGTGGCTTTAATCATTTAGGTTTTTTTAAAGAACCTTCAGCGGATTATTTCTTTTCTTTCGAAGGTTCAATATGGGGATCTGCTTATTGGAAAAGAACATATGATAATTTCGATTACCAATTTAGATACGGAAAGGATGAATATACACTAAAAAATTTGAAACAAAATTCAACAGTTATGTTTTATACTAAAGCTTTATCATATTTTAAAGGCTTATATTGTGATGGACATGTTGCAGGACCAGAGTTTTTCCTTAAGCTTTCACTTTATTTGAACAATAGCATAAATATTGTTGCTACAAAGAATATGATATGCAATATTGGTTTTACTGAGGGTTCAGCTCATACTGCTAATAGCTTAAATAAAATGCCAAAAGCTATTCAAAAGCTTTTTAATATGGAGATATTTGAATATGACTTCCCTTTAAAACATCCAAATTATCTAGTAGTTGATAAGAATTTTACAGATAAATATTATAGAATATTAGGATGGGGATATCCAATAATACAATTATATAGACGAATTGAATCCTTTATTAGACAATTAACTTATTATGATAGAAAAATTTATATAAAAAGATTAATTAAGAAAATATTTAACAATAAATTCATCGAAAATTGATACTTTGAATTTTTTTTCATATTATTTATTATAATTTTCTCATTTTATTTTATTCTTAACAATATTCATTAATAATTGGTATTATGAACAAGAAGGTAATTAATGGAAATAATAATAGGTGGAGATTTAGTTCCTACTCTTTCTAATATTAGTTTATTTGAAGAAGGTGATATTACTACATTACTAGGTGTTGAATTGCTTTCTTTGTGGAATTCAGTTGATTTTCGGGTTTTTAACTTAGAAGTTCCACTAACCGATAATAGAACCCCAATAGAAAAGTGTGGACCAAGTCTTTTTTCACCAATTAGTGTAATAAATGGCATAAAAGCTATGAATCCGTCATTGGTTTTATTGGCTAATAATCATATACTTGATCAAGGTAAGTGTGGTTTTGACTCGACTAAGAAAATCTTAAACAAATACGACATACCTTTTGTTGGAGCTGGTGATAATATATATGAAGCCAGTAGGCCGTTTATTATAAATAAAGATAATATGAAAATTGGTATATATGCTTGTACAGAGCATGAATTTACTATAGCAACTGAGAATTCTCCGGGAGCAAATTTGTTTGATCCATTTGAAAGCCTTGATCATATTATTAAATTAAAAAATGAGTGTAACTATGTTATCGTTATATACCATGGAGGGAAAGAGCATTATCGTTATCCATCACCATACCTCCAGAAAGTCTGCAGAAAGATTGCTCAGAAAGGAGCAGATTTGGTTATCTGCCAGCATAGCCACTGCATAGGTGCTTACGAACAGATAGGAGAATCGAGAATTATATATGGTCAAGGAAATTTATTATTTGATTATTCTGAAAACGAATTCTGGCAGACAAGTTTATTAATTAGAATTAGAATTAGTAATAAATTTGAGATCGACTATATTCCAATAAAAAAGTACGGAAAATGCATAAAGTTGGCTTTTGGGAAAACTTCTGAGGATATTTTAAAAACTTTTTATCAACGTTCATCAGACATTCTTAAACCAGGGTTTATTCAACAGAAATATGAAGAATTTGCAGGGAAAGAGCTTTTTAAATACTTTAGGTATTTTGCTGGATATGGAAAATGGCTATCTAGGATTGATAGATTATTGATGAAAGGACTGCTAATAAAGCTCAAATACAAAAAAAATCAATTGCAGATTATTCAAAATATTATTGAATGTGAAGCACATAAAGAGCTAATAATTGCTGGTTTAAAGAATAAGAAATAAAAATGTATTGTAAATAATTATTAAAGCTATTTAAATTTTTCTGTTATAAGATTTACGAAGATACTATATTATTTTTAGTAATCCATTTATGAAAATATATTTCTAAAGTATTTTCATAAATAAATCATTTTTTAAGCTTTGATAGAGGATCAATATGGACATAGAAAGAACAACTGCCATAATAAGTCTAGGAAAGATATGGGATAATTGTAAGATCATTAAAAGTATAATATCTCCGCAGTGTCATATAATGGCTGTTGTTAAAGCTAATGCTTACGGTCATGGTTCTGTTGTTGTTGCAAAATACCTTGAAAAAAAAGGAATAAATTTATTTTTCGTTGCTTGTCTAAGTGAAGCCATAGAACTTAGACAAGCTGGCATTGAAGGTGAGATTCTTATACATTGTCCCTCCGACATCAGGAAGATGCATCTTCTTTGGAAGTATAATTTAACACAAACTGTTGCGACATATCGATACGCAAAGATTCTTAATGAGCTTGGCAAACCTATTAAAATACATTTAAAAATAGATACTGGAATGTCACGTATTGGTTTCTATTGCCATTATAATGAAGATATCAACATAACATTGCATGAAATTAAAAAAGTATCCAAACTTCCCAACATCAAAGTTTGCGGTGTGTTCACTCATTTTGCAGAGTCCGATAATGACAATAGAAGCTTCACTGAAAAACAATTTTCGAACTACACAAGAATAACGCATGAATTGATGATAGCAGGAGTCGATCTTGGGATCCGACACTGCTGTAACAGTACGGCAATAATTAAGTATCCACATATGCATCTTGACATGGTTCGCCCAGGGATAATGTTATATGGATTGGTACCAGTGAAAACTTTATTACCTTTTAAACCTTCAATGGAGTTGAAAAGCGTAATTGTGCAAATCAATGATTTGAATCTTGGTGATACAGTTAGTTATGGTAGAACGTATTTAGTTCAAAAAAATAAGAAGATTGCTATAGTTGCTATAGGATATGCTGATGGATATTTTAGACTTCTCTCTAACAAGGACAGCGTTCTAGTCAAAGGACAAAGAGCTCCTATAGTCGGTCGTATCTGTATGGATACCTGTATGATCGATGTTACTGATATTAATGTCGCTACTGGCGATGTCGTAACAATTTTTGGTAAGGATAATGGGCAATTTAAAGAAATAACAGAAATGTCAGATATTATTGGAACTATTAATTATGAACTTCTCTGCGCAGTGAACAAGAGAGTAAGGAGAGTGTATTGTAAGTGAATTAGCTAATTAATGCAAAATAAAGTAGAAACAAGTTGGATGCGATTGGAAGCTATTAGTGTGCTAACAAAACTTATCTCCATTTACCTAACGATCTTAAGCTTAGGTATTTATTCGTGTTATTTAACACTACAACGTTTTTTATTGAGTAATGCTAACATATTTTTTCCATATCAATATGTAATGACATAATTTTTTGCAAAATAACTACCTCGCTATATAAATATATATAAATCAAACTATTTCATAAGAGGTTTTTTTATATGATCTTGCAACGGATTTCGAATTGAGAAAATTGATTCTGAACTTGCAAGATACTATCGATGGCATTATTTGCAGTTACTTCATTGCAACAATAATTCAACAACACTTATTTTTGGAAAAAAGAGCTAACTATCAAGTTTTTGGAGGAGTATATGAACAGTTTTTATTCAGCAGAAGAGCTTAAAGCACTAAATTTGAAATTGTATGGGGATAATGTTTTAATCAGTCGAAAATCAAGCATATACGGTGCAGATAAAATTACTATTGGGAACAATGTAAGAATCGATGATTTTTGCATTTTAAGTGTAAAATATGGAGAAATTATTATAGGTAATTTTGTTCAATTGACAGCGTATGTGTCACTGTATGCAGGTGATTCAAGTATCCATTTATATGATTTTGTCGGAATAGGAACACGTACTTGTGTTATGGCAACAAGCGATGATTATTCTGGTGAAACAATGACAAACCCCATGATTCCAGAAAAATACAAAGCTGTTAATTCCTGTCCGATAATAATAAAAAAACATAGTATTATTGGTACGGGATGTACAATTTTACCTGGCGTGACAATTGCAGAAGGTTGCTCTTTTGGAGCTATGACTTTAATAAACAAAAATACAGAACAGTGGAGCATTTACGTTGGAATTCCAGCAAAAAAGATAAAAGATAGAAAACGTGACCTATTGATACTGGAAAAAGCTTTTCATGATGAGGTTGAATAAAAAACATAAATTGGGAGGGTAGTACACATTCACATTATGTGTATAAAGATTAACATGGAAATTATACATACAAAAATTACTGAGGTAAAAATTCTTAAACCTTGTGTTTTTAGCGATAACCGTGGCTGGTTTTATGAAAGTTTTAATGAAAGGAGCTTGAAAGATGCAGGGATAAACTTTCATGTCATTCAAGAAAATCATATTCGATTTATCTTTAAAAATACAATTCGTGGATTACATTTTCAATGTAATCCGTATGCACAGGCAAAAATCGTTAGATGTACTGTAGGTTCGGTGCTTGATGTTGCTGTTGATTTAAGAAAAAACCACCCAACATATTTGAAATGGGTGTCGGTAGAATTGTCTGCGATTAACAAGATGCAATTTTTTATACCAAAAGGCTTTGCTCATGGTGTTATGTCAATTGAAAATAATTCGGAAATTCAATATTGTGTAGATGAGATCTATTCACCAATAAATGACCGTTCAGTAAAGTTCGACGATCCACAAATTGGTCTTGTTTGGTCGGGTGAAAAAGTAATCCTATCTGATAAAGATAGAAATGCTCCGCTGTTAAAGGATAGTGACTGCAATTTTTAAAATATATACCCAGGAGTTGTATAAATGAATAATATAATTAATATTACACGTTCGTCACTACCTACTTTTGAAGAATATATTGATGAGATAAGAGAATTATGGGAAAGCAGATGGTTGTCGAATAGAGGTGTGAAACATATCAAATTTGAACAAGAATTACAAGAATACCTTCAATCATCATATTTAGCATTGTTTGCAAATGGTCATGTTGCTCTTGAACTTTCATTATCAGCGCTTAAAATAAGTGGAGAAGTAATTACTACACCATTTACTCATGTTTCAACCACTCACTCGATAGTAAGAAACAATCTCAAACCGGTGTTTTGTGATATAAATTCTATTGATTTTACAATAGATGTTGGTAAAATCGAAAATTTGATTACTGAAAAAACATCAGCAATACTAGCAACTCATGTTTATGGAAATATATGTGATGTAAACAGTATAGAAAAAATTGCACAAAAGTATAACTTAAAAGTTGTTTATGATGCAGCTCATGCATTTGGCGTTACTTACAACAATAAAAGTATTGCAACTTTCGGTGACATATCAATGTTCAGTTTACATGCAACTAAAGTTTTTAATACGATTGAAGGTGGTATTACTACTTTTAGAGATAAAAAAGAATTGGAATTAGTTAGTTATTTGATAAATTTTGGTTTTACAGGACAAGAAACGATAGATTATATTGGAACTAACGCTAGAATGAATGAGTTTGAAGCTGCAATGGGTATTTGTAATCTTCGCCATATTGAAGATGAAATTTCAATACGAAAAGTTGCTGCTGATAGATATTTTGAACATTTAGATAATATAAACGGAATAAAATTAATAAAACCACAAAAAAATGTAAAACAAAACTATTCTTATTTTCCGATCCTCTTTGATGGTTACAAAGATAACCGAAATGTAATTGCAGAAAGATTAAAAGAAAATAATATTTATGCTCGGAAGTATTTCTATCCTATTACCAGTGATGCCGGATGTTATAAAGATTCATACGATTCTTCTACTACACCTCTAGCAAAATATTTTTCTAATCGTATATTAACATTACCATTATATGCTGGGTTGGATTTAAATGATATAGATCGTATATGTAAAATTATCCTAAAATCTTAATCAAGTTATATCGAAACATGATAATGGAGAATATATGAAAGGAATTATTTTAGCAGGTGGTAAAGGTACACGTCTTTATCCAATAACAAAAGCAGTTTCAAAGCAACTTTTACCAATTTACGATAAACCTTTAATTTACTATCCGCTTTCAGTGCTTATGTTAGCAGGCATAAGAGAAATATTAATTATATCAACTCCTCAGGATCTAGGTGTTTATAAGAGCTTGCTTGGAGATGGATCTGAGATTGGGGTGAAGTTTGTTTATAAAATTCAGGAAACACCTCGGGGTCTTGCGGATGCCTTCATTTTAGGTGAGGAGTTTATTGAAAACGATAATGTTTGTCTTATATTAGGGGATAATGTTTTTTATGGACAAGATTTAACAAAAGTTCTTAACAACGCTGTTTTGTTAAAGAAAGGCGCAACAATCTTTGGATATCCTGTCAAGGATGCTCGAACATTTGGAGTAGTTGAATTTGATAAAGATTATCAAGTTTTGTCAATTGAGGAAAAACCTCAAAAGCCAAAATCGAACTATGCTGTCCCTGGATTATATTTTTACGATAATAAAGTTGTGGAAATAGCAAAAAAAGTAAAACCATCTCCTCGAGGGGAAATTGAGATTACAGCAGTGAATAATATCTATTTGGAAAGAAAAGAACTTAACGTAATATTGTTAGGACGAGGTATGGCTTGGTTAGATACGGGTTCGCCTGATGGAATGCTGAAGGCTTCAGAATTTGTAGAAGCAGTTCAGTCTCGTCAAGGTTTTTATATCTCCTGTATTGAAGAAATTGCATGGAGAAGAGGATTTATATCTAAAAACCAATTACGTTCTATTGGCGAAAGTTTAAGCATGACAGAATATGGTAAGTACATTTTGTCTCTTTTGAATGGTCGTGATTCATGAGTAGAATAGCGGTATTCAAAAAGAATATATTGGTTTCTGGTGGTGCAGGTTTTATTGGTAGCAATTTTATTACATATATGTTGCAAAAGTATGCAAGCTATAAGATTGTTAACGTAGATGCTCTGACCTATGCAGGAAATTTGGAAAATTTAAAAGATGTAATAGAAAATCCGAATTATTTTTATATAAAAGCTGATATCCGCGATCGCAAAAAAATGGATAATGTTATAAAATCGCATAATATTGATACTATTGTCAATTTTGCTGCGGAATCACATGTTGATAGAAGTATAGAAAATCCTGAAATTTTCTTAATGACCAATATTATAGGTACCCAGGTGCTTCTTGATGTTTCAAAAATGAATTGGAAACTTGAACCTTCTGACAAATACTGTAAGGAGTACAAAAAGGGAGTTAAATTTTTACAAGTTTCTACTGATGAGGTTTATGGTGCTTTGGGATCGTCTGGTATGTTTGTAGAGACTATGTCTTTGCAACCTAATAGTCCTTATTCTGCTTCAAAGGCAAGTGCTGATTTGATAGTAAGAGCTTATCATGAAACATTTGGTTTACCAATTAACATTACTAGATGTAGTAATAATTATGGACCATATCAATTTCCCGAAAAATTAATTCCATTGATTATAAATAATTGTTTACATGAGAAAGAGTTACCTGTCTATGGAGATGGAATGCAGATAAGAGATTGGCTACATGTATCAGATCATTGTTCAGCTATTGATTCAGTTCTCCATAAAGGAATGGATGGTGAGATCTATAATATAGGCGGAAACAATGAAAAAGCTAATATTGATATTGTGAAATTAATTATTTCTGCTTTAGGGAAAACGGAATCATTGATAAAATATGTTAAAGACAGACCTGGACATGACCGAAGATATGCGATTGATAATAATAAAATTACCACTCAATTAGGATGGAAACCTGCTATTTCATTTGAAAGCGGCATGGAGGAGACAATAAATTGGTATATCGAAAATACAAAGTGGATTGAAAATATCGTTACAGGTGAGTATTTGAATTATTATAAAAAGATGTATGAAAAAGACAATAATTATGTTTAAAAATAAAACGTTATTAATTACAGGTGGGACTGGAAGCTTTGGGAATGCGATACTCAAAAGGTTTCTAGCGACTGAGGTTTCTGAAATCCGTATCTTTTCCCGGGATGAGAAGAAGCAAGATGATATGCGTAAGCTCTATCGGAATGACAAAATCAAGTTCAACCTGGGGGATGTCCGGGATATTCCTAGTGTTAAGAATGCGATGCATGGGGTGGATTATATTTTTCATGCTGCAGCGCTTAAGCAGGTTCCTTCCTGTGAATTTTTCCCGATGGAGGCTGTGAAAACCAATATCATTGGCACTCACAATGTCCTCACTGCAGCTATTGAGTGTGGGGTTAAAAAGGTGATTTGCTTGTCGACGGACAAGGCTGCTTACCCGATTAATGCGATGGGGATATCCAAGGCGATGATGGAGAAGGTGTTGGTGGCAAAATCGAAAACGGTGGATCCTGACAAGACACTTATCTGTGGGACTCGCTATGGTAATGTGATGGCTTCGCGTGGTTCGGTGATTCCCCTGTTTATTGATCAGATCAAACGGGGGCAAGCTTTAACGATTACAGACCCTAAGATGACGCGGTTTCTGATGAGTTTAGAGGAGGCGGTGGAGCTTGTCGTGTTTGCGTTTCAACATGCGGAGGCTGGGGATATGATGGTGCAGAAATCTCCTGCGTCTACGGTTGGGGACTTAGCACAAGCTTTGTTAGAGTTATTTAACGCTAAGAATGAGATCAAAGTGATTGGTACTCGGCATGGGGAAAAACTCTATGAGACTCTTCTGACCAAAGAAGAGCATGCTGTGGCTAAGGATATGGGTAAATTTTTCCGGATTCCTGCGGACAAACGGGACCTTAACTATGATAAGTATTTTGTGGAAGGGGATCAGAAGCTTTCCAGCGAAGAGGAGTATAACTCGCATAATACGGAGA
>Ga0247841_10011754_pt1 | contig 11570 bp, 9 predicted proteins | sample LaCruzMarch2015__2_FD_192410 | JGI IMG/M metagenome (GOLD analysis project Ga0247841, IMG submission 192410) | Freshwater microbial communities from meromictic Lake La Cruz, Castile-La Mancha, Spain - LaCruzMarch2015_18m | ecosystem: Environmental > Aquatic > Freshwater > Lake | place: Spain...
TACATAAGCTTTGGTTTTGATCACCAAAGCAAGTTAATGTTACTTTTGTGGGTGGGTCAATTTTATTGCAAACCCCTGGGTCAATTCTCATGCAATTTGACATTTTGTCTGTGTAAAAATGTACGAAATAGTACCTCAGGTTAAAAAAGATTATTATTGGTTTGGCTTTTCTATTGTGGACGGCAGCAATATGACCAACAAAAATGAATTGATGTGCGAAGGAGAAAAAGGTGTTATTGAGATCATTAGATTGATGCGGGATGCAGCTCGTTTCAAAACTTGGGCTGATTATTATGCTGCTTTGAAAAGACTGTGGGCACTTGGTTACAGAGAAGAAACATCGGATAAAATGGAGTGAAACGGGACTATTGTTACCTCCCTTATTTTTCAAATACAGTATTTAATAGTTTTAAAACTTCATTTGCATCTTTTTCTTCATAAGGACCAATATCCTCAATAAGATTATAAAAGTCATTATTTTTTACTTTGACTTCCAATGTGAATAAGAGCAATACTTCTAACCCGAATTGAAAAAAATCCATTGGATTAATTTTATTGATAGACTTCCCATATTTCGATAATAATGCTTCAGTAAAAATCGAAATGAAAAATTTTGAAGGTTCTACTCGTAGGTTGAATTCCCTATACTTTTGAGTTAAGTTACTCGTAGCAACCATATCGTTGATTTTGTTGCTAATATCAGGTAAAGAGTTGATAATTAAATCTTTGAAAATTATTACTGATGGGTCAACTTCTTTTATAAGTTCGGCGATTGAATGACGTTTTGATAATCGTGAGTTGTCCCAATTGTGAAAAATGTACAATCCACATAAAAATGGCCATTCCATGCCAAGGTAATCTTTTGTCTTCTCAAATTCATCATTGGTACTATGCCATATGTTTAAACAAAGAGTTCCCATAAGTTTTTCCCAGTTACTCAAGGCAACAAAAAGTTCCGATATTTCCTTGGCAGCAGATTCCTTATCTTTCTCATCGCCATATAAGAGTGCACGAAACGGATCTGATAAGTTTTCTTTTTTCATGACCTTAATGATTATATTTTATTCATCGACAACATGGTCGGTAGCAATTCATTCAGAAGTTTTGCCATAATTAGTGGAGTATTTTCACGGAATTTTATGCCTTGCCTTATACTATCTTCTTCACTATCTGATGTTGGGACATCCGAAACTCCCCGGACAATGCAACAAGGAACCTTATTAAGCTTACAAATATTTGCTATGGCACCCGATTCCCAATCGGCTGCCAGAACGCCATGTTTTCGTAATTCCTTCGCTTTACCAAATCCTACATCTTGGTCACCTGTTGCAATCAGACCCGGAATCAATTTTACAGGTACATTATTAAAATCTATCCAGGTGTTGTTCAGTTTAACTGTTAGCATTTTATAGAAAAACTGCTTTTTAGAACCCATCGCTTCTATACAATCGTACTGAACTGTTCTGTTTGCTATCACCAGGTCAAGGTCAGTTAGCCCTTCACCAATTCCCCCGGCGGTACCAAATACAATAATCCTTCTGGGGTTCCAATGATCGATTGCATACTGGCAGGCCCCGGCTGAGCGGGTTTTGGTTGCTTTGCTATAGTAAAAAATACAATCAATGTTATTAATCTTTTTCCCAACGTAGCTGCCATAAGGATATTCCAGAAAGTCTTCTTTATTGAATCTCATGATTTTCCGGAAAGCTTCCCATTCATTGGAAGCACAGATTTGGATGCAGATATTTTTTTTGAGAAGTAGTCCTTTTTGATTTTCCATAATTGATCATATCAATAACTTACTATCGGATTTGACCATAATCTTACTGGAACCAAAGCCAATTTCGTGCAATCCTAAAAGGAAATATTTTTTTTCGACTTTTTTCCCGTCAACGAACACACCTCGACTTCCCAAATCATAAAGCCAGACATTGTTTTTTTGGTTTACTATAACAAAATGTCTCCGGCTTACATTTGAATCGTTGAATGATGAATAAGTATTGTATGTGTACCCCTCTCTGCCAAATGAGATAATCGGTTCGGTGGTGAGAATCGTTTTTGAATCGATGACCAATTCAAGTTCGTTGGGCAAGATATGGATGTCTTTGAATTTATACTCCTGGAAGAGAAGTTTTGATGACAAGGGAGGAATTCCTTTCTTCAACCATGAAACTGGGTTATTCTTTTCAAATACGTTTGTAAAGTTGTAAATGGCAAATGGGTTTTTCTGTTTCAGTAATGCGAATTCTATTGGAGTGTAATCACATAACAGATCAAATAGAACATGATTGGTTTGAAATAGTAACTCCTTTGGAAAAATTGTTCTTGTCAAGCGGGCTTGTTCGATGCCTAATTCCCATCTGGAACTCAAAAAGTAGGCATGTAGTAGTTGGTTATGCGCTTCTGGATCATAAAAATTCCGGTTAATATAGCCAGAAAGGATTGATGTTGCTTTGGCCGGTTCATTTAATTGGAGATAGACTTCGGCCATCTCCTTTTCGATCGAAGCGTTATGGTTTATTTTTAAAGCCTTTTCAAACTTTTCCTTTGCCTTTGATAGTTGATTTGTTCCAAGGTAGTACTTCCCAGACTGAATCAAAAAACTGAAGTTATTTTCTATGGTGGAATTGCCCTCAACAAACTTTCTTGCCTGGTTCCACCTTTTTAGTTGTAATAAGTATTGTAGTTTTTGAGCTTTTTTTTCTACGGATATTATCTCCTCGTTTAAAATCTTAGGAATATCTTTATCAATCAATGCCTGGTGGAATTCTTCCATGCTTTGAAACCGGGATTCTGGATGGAAATGGCAGCTTTTTAGAATAATTTCCTGGAGCCAATAAGGAAGCCCACTTAATGGAAAGTCAGCGTTCTGTAATTTAATCAGACGGTCAGCTTGCGTAATTTTCTTTAATGGGTGATATCCTAATGCACATTCCATTAAAGTAATACCCAATGAAAATATGTCAACCCGGGGATCTAAAAAGGCATAATTATTATCAAGTTGCTCTGGAGCATAATAAATACTTGTTCCAATTGACGTATTTACACAACCAAAATCACTGATCTTTGGATTACCGCTAAAATCAATAAGTATGTTGGACGGTTTAATATCGTGATGGATTATCTTTTTCCGATGCAGTTCTGCAAATGATTTTGTCAATGCCGAGAAGTAGGTGACTAACATTTCATAATCCAACCGCTTACCTGAGTATATCTTGTCATGTAGAGTGCCAGCAGGGCAATACTCCATCACAAGGTAAAGTCGCCCTTCCTCAATAAAGCTTGTTTTATAATTGATAACATGGGATATTGATAATGGAGCCAGCGCTTTAATTTCATGTAAAATAGAGTGCTGTTCTTTTGGGTCGCTGGTCAATAGTTTTTTTATTGCGTATTTCTGACCATCTATGTTGTGCTGCACAAGCATGACAATGCCGAATCCTCCACGTCCCAAGGTTGAAATATACTTGTAACCATGACGATCAAGCTCTTCTATTGGTGCAGAATCATTCATGTTGACATGATATTTATTTATTGTCAGTTAGTAGGATAAGCGGTTACTAATTTTGGTTCTTCCTGCCCGTTCTCTACTATCCAAACTGTCACGATACAAGGATTTCTTTCGTCAGGAGTTTTGATTTCGCATTTCAATTCATATTTAATTCCGAATTCTGAATCTTTTATTTTTTCAATATCTCTGTCAATGGAATGCTGGATTAGTGAATCTTTGAAAGCGTCTATGTCTGCTAAGTCAAACCCGAAACGCTTGAAGAAGTCAGCTTTGTGCTTTCCAATTTCGTGGGTTTCACTAAGCAAGTATTCAGTAATTTTATTATCTGCTACAAAAGATTGGTTGTTGTTTGGTATCTTCATCTTACTGCTTTTGTTCAATTTGATTACTAGATACCGTTTCAATTATACTTGAATTGTTTACTATAAACTCCACTTCATAAGCGTTGCCATTGTCATATATATGAACTACTGTGCCAACTGTACCTTTAGGGACTTTTGAGATTTTGGTGTTTGCAACGACAAGAGCATATTCATTTATTGATTTTGGAATATTTTCAAAACTCTCTTCGTAGTCTTGTCGGCTTAATACCGTGTCAAATAATCCAACATCTTCACCTTTGTGTTTGCTGATTCCAATGTATTCCAAACTGGCATCTTCGTAGCGTTTGAATTTGTAGACAGCATCGTTCATCAACGCAGAATTGAAAACACCAAGACTTACCAATAACTCAAAGTCCTTTACAGTTAAGCCTGTTACTTTTTTGAAAAGTCCTGGCTCTAATTGTGTGATTATATCTTTCAAACTTCTTTCTCGATAATCGGTTAGGTACATAAACACCGGTATACGAGTAGCAAATTTGATTAGCTTATCCTGAATTTGCTTTCTAAGACTTTTGTATTCCTTCTCCTGTTCGGTTAATTCTTGCTTTTGTTTTTTAGATAATTCTTTGTCGTTGGCTTCTTTCTTTGCTTTCTTGACTGCTTCAGATTTGTTGATTATTGTTTCAATGTCCTGATTCAAATTTCTAAAGCCTTCAATGCTCATTAAAGCTTTCATAGCTTCTTCATTTGCTATCAATCGGGCAAGGGTGTTATTGTCCACATTTACAAGCAACGCACTTTCCCAACGTCTTGCCAAGAGTGTTGCAGTTGTGCCACTCATTGCCATGTCTAAAATTCCTGCGGCATCAACTTGTTTCATAGAACTACCGTCATAAGCCAATACAGGTAGGAAGTTGATAAATTCAGCAACTTTTGTTTCAGGGTTCGATTCGTTTACATTTAGGCGACAACTGTAGTCGGCAATTTGCCTTAATGCGCGGTCGGGAGCAAAGTCAAAAACATAACATTCCTCTTTCAGAATTTCTTCTTTATTGGGTGATTTGCTGTCGGGGTTTTTAATGACCCATGGCGTTTGCACTCGGAAGGCTGCTTGAAAATAGGTTTCGGGACTGGAAGAATTACGCAACATAAAAATACCTGTCCAAGGTTTTACCGAAACGCCTGTAGTGAGTTTGCCACACGATAGTGTTATTGTTTTTGATTCCAACGGATTGTCGGTCATTGCATCAAAAACAGGTGGCAATGCTTCTAAACCAATTCCTGCTTGCGTTCCTGCGGCAACAACTACATTGTAATCGTGGTAAAATTTATTTTGGCGTTGCTTAAGCAACGTTGCCATTGCATTACAAGCTGCAACGGTAGGTAAAAACCAAAATGTGTGATTTAATACTTTGAGTAATGGGGCGTGAGAAAATGGCAAAGGCGGTTTTTTCGCACCCATTTTCAAATGGTCAACAGTGGTTTCGCTGAACGAACCTCGAAGTAGGTCGAGCCATTTTTGTACTTCATTTTCGTATTTGAAACGTGCTTTCCGTCCTTCGCCTTCCGCTGAATAAAATATGTTTAAATCAAAACCATCAAACTCACCTTGCATAGCAATTTGACGAATGGAATCGGGTAGCTGATAAGTTAGCATTACCATTCTCGGCAAGGCTGCATAGGGATTGTTTTCGCCTGTCCAATTTTCTTTTGCTCTTTGTTCGTCTGAATATGTCCAATTGAAAATTTGTTCTTCGATAAATTCGCCTGAACTAATTGCCCGAAACGGAGTACCTGATAAATACAAATAATGATTGGTGCTTATTGGAATAATTTTCTCTAAGTGTTCAACCTTATCTTCTTCAGCAAATCCTTCCTCTTCAATTTTTTTAAATTCTTCAATTTCCTTTTCGGCTTCTAAATCCTTACCAAATAAATCTTTGGCGTTTTCTCTCCAAGCTCCAAAGTGGTACTCGTCAAAAATGATACAATCCCAAACGGTGGCGTGAACCCATTCATTTTTGGCTTTAATGCCACCTGTATTGGTATTTTTGCCTAAAAAATCCTGAAATGAACCAAAACAAACCAATGGTTTTTTAGTGTCAATATCTTGGCTGGATAATTCATCTGCATGTTTGGAAATAAATTGCCAACCTTTAAAATCAACGTGAGATAATAAGTCTTCTTTCCAAGCATCCTCAACGGCAGGTTTAAACGTAAGTACCAATACTTTTTTCCAACCCATTTTTTTTGCCAATTGATAACTGGCAAATGTTTTTCCGAAACGCATTTTCGCGTTCCATAAAAAGTGTGGTGTTCTGTCTTTGTTCTCTTTTTTAAAAGTCTTGAAATAAGCGATTGATTTATTTACCGCTTCTTCCTGTTCAGGTCGCATACAAAAAGTTAATACACGATTTTCTTCTGTTTTCTCTCCTGTTTTTATTTGGTGAATAGCTCTACGCAAATCATTTATGGTGCATTTATACCATTCCCCGCTTGCATTGACTACTTTCCATTCTCTTAAAAGTCGGTGTACATCATGGTCGGTAAAAGAACTGCCATCAGCCTTCATTGCCGATTCTTCAAACACAATTCCGTATTGAATAGCAGCCGTTCCTAACTGTTCTTTTATGCGTCTTTGTGCATCACGGTCAGTGAAACCGATTTTGAGCAACCCCTTATGCGTAGCTACCCCCACCAATTCATAAGCATAAATGGTAGGATTGGTTGACGGTCGGGGCGGAAAAAATTCTTTTTTACTCATCTACTTCGGCATTTTCGTTTGCACCAATGTTCTTAATTTTTGCATCAATAAAATTCCATTCAGCATCAGTAATTCCCCATCTTTTTATCAGCATTTTATCTGTGTACTCGCCTTCATATTTTCCAAGGTCAGGTATAAAATGAAATTTGTCTTTTGTTACGTGTTGTGAAACAACTGTTTGGAGGAGAAGAAACCTTGTAATTTTTGTAAAAAGGTATGATTTGAATGAGAGAACTTCTTTCTTTGTTGAAAATGCTCCTGCAACGATAAAAGATTCTGTGCAACATTCACCCGGCTTTGCAATACGTGTATTTCCATCATAATAAAAACCAACAGGTTTAGAGAAATCGGTTTGTCCTGCAATTGGTGCAGGTGGTACTAATAATTTCCATCTATTTAAAAGGTTGTTATCATCAGAAACATCATTTTTGCTTGCATATCTCAAACCAATTCTCTGAATGAACCAACATGGAATACCAGTATTCTTTGGAGTATAGTTAGTTGGCAAACCGAATGGCTTTCTTGAAGAAACAACATCACTTAATCTTTTTCCATCATTTTCTTTTATTGCCAATACCTTACGAATTATTGGTATTGCCTGACTATGTCTAATTAAAATTGGAAATTCATTTAAGGCTCTTTCAGATTTTACTTGTTTCCCTTCTATCAGATTTACTACTTGGCAGAGTCCTTGATTGTCTCTATCCCAAAGAAAATAGCAAATACCACCTGCTACATCAACGCCTGGAAAAACATCATTTGAATTTTCAAAATCGATAAGTTTTCTAATTCTTTTATCAGCTAACATCTCAGCACGAAAATCATCTAAACCTTTACCGCCGGCGTACCATCTAGCAGGAATAATCATAGTTAAGTATTTTGGATTTAATTTTTTTGCTTGCTCAATGAATTTATGATAAATAGGGCTTGCACTTCTTCCGTGTCCTGCATCACTTAATTGATAAGGCGGATTTCCAACGATAACGTCAAATTTCATATTGAATATTTTTTCAGGTTTGTCTGTGTGAATAAAATTGTAAGCGTAAGTTTCCAAAGCATCTTCTCGGTCGTACACTTCTTGACTTGCTCCGCAATAAGTACACTTACCGCCTTGCCAAGTGTGTTTAATTCGTCTGTAACGAATGTTGCCTTGCTCATTGTCGAAAGTTTCGCAAATGGAATATTTGCCATTGGCAGTTTTGGAGCAATACACACTTCTGCGTGACAGTAAAGAAGTCAAGTCTGTAATGGCAATGCCATACAACTGTTGGCTAAAAATGTGGTTAATGCGTTCTTGTTTGTCGTGTATTTGCGTTTCCAATCCTTTCATTAATCGCTTTGCCATTTCACGCAAGAAAACACCGCTTTTAGAAACAGGATCTAAAAATTTGGCATTGGGGTTGCTCCAGAGTTGGGTGGGGAGCAAGTCTAAAATATCGGTCACCAAACTGGGGGGAGTAAATACTTCGTCATTGCTCAAATTGGCAAGGCAGGAGAGTACATCAGGGTTATAGTTCGTTTGTATCATCTTCGCCAAGTTTTAAGAAATGAATAAGCGGAAAATCCTTTATAGGTTCGTCAATGGCAGCCGCATTACCTTCGTCATTGAACATTGAAAACTGGTGTGTTTTCTCTACCAAAAATTTGAATATGTAATCTCTTCGTTTAAGCATTGAACCGTTTACGGCACTCCATTCAGAAAACACAATAGGTTTTTTGTTTTCGGGGTTTGTAAAGTCCAAAGCGTCACCCCAAAGAATGTTTCTATTAGAAAGAAACTTCACGCTTCTACGGCAATCGTCTTTGCATTTCTCTTTGAAAAGAGATGTGTATCGTTCATTAAATATTTTAAAAAGTCTGTTTCTGCACTCAATGGCATTGTCTTCCAAAATGTCCACACCATATATGCTTGAAACTGCAATAACAGCATAGCGTTCCCATTCCAATTGACTTTTGCTATAACGGCTGTCAACTACTGCTAATTTCCTTTGCAATACATTTGCTAAAAAGTTGCCGTTACCACATGCAGGTTCAAGAAAACGAGATTCAATTCTGTCTGTCTCGTGTTTAACTAAATCAAGCATTGCAGTTACTTCACGTTCGTTTGTAAAAACTTCTCCGTGGTCAGAAACCCGCTTTTTGGATTTCACTTGTTTATCAGTCTTTATATCTTCTGTCAATTCCGCCGCTTTTAATTTTAACGTTTTCAGTCGTCTAATTTACTTTTTTTTGTTCATTGGCTTTGTCTCGGCAATAAAAAAGACTATTTGTTATGCCTTCGCCCTTTACGTGTTTTCAGTCATTTCTTTTAACTTCTTTGTCAATTGTTTCAATTTTTCTATTAAGACATTACTTTTGTCGGATGTAAAAAAATAACCACCATATTCTTCATTCCATTCAAAATCGCACTGATTTAAAACCTCTTTAATATCATCTCCGTAGTTTTCTGGCAAATTTTCGCTTTCTGCTTTTCTAAAAGCGATTTCGTAAGGATTTGGCAATTTGTCGTTATTACAATAATAAATACATACTTTGTAATTTATTCTATTGTGACAGAAATCATTACTAACAACACAAGCGTCATCATCAATACTTTTAACCTCATGGTATTCAAAATATGTAAAAGGTTCAAAGGCACTATTTTGTTGGTCAAGAAACTCTTGCCAGAAAAAAAATGAATACATTTCAGCATGCATGTGATTGCTCTGTGATTCGCCATATAATAAAATGTCGACTTCACTCTCAAATCTAATAAAACCTTGCTTACAATATTCTATCAAACTCGGACAAGTAATAAAATAATCACGCCAGGTGTTTGTCGTGTCTTGACAAATAGATTTCAATGAATCTACTATACTATCTGTATTAAAACGGTAATCGTCAAAAACTTGTTTTACCAATAAACGTTTATTTGTCCATGCATCCTCATCTGATATTCTCAATAACCTTTTCCAACTATGGTCACGTTTGATATTGTTTTTTACAAGATTAGTAGATAATAGATTTTTTCGGTTTCGAGAAGCAATTGTTAAATAATCGCCTTTGGTCAATACTGATCGTTCAAAAATATAATCTTTGTTATTTTTTCTATTTTCATAACTATCTTCAAATACCCTGCTTGCTTTATCAGCATAATCCGAAAATTTTCTAAAATATTCAGCATCTTCTTGAATATTCCAATTGCAATTCTTATTGTCATTGTAGTATTCAAATATTCCTGCAAATTCTAAAATAAAACCAATTTGTCCGTTAAAATAATCGTGTTTTTCAACTACTTCAATTTTATTCCTCCAATCATCGTTTATAGAAATCAAATGAGCTTTGATTTTTTCTTCTAAAACTTGCCAGGTTGAAAATAAAGTGATAGTTGGATTTAGTTTTAAATATTTAAGGATATTGTTGCTTTGAGGCAATAATTCTTCAATTGATTTAATTGCAGCCGCTACTTCCGAAGCATTGTCAACTATTGTATTTTCAGGATGAGTGAGATTATGAATTACCCTCAGCCATTGATCAATGCCACTTCTTTCATTTTTGTTGAATATTAAATAACGAACATACGCATGAAAGCATAATCGTTCTTGATTGCTTTCAAAATTATGTTTCAAAGCATTCTCAAAAATTTTGTTTTCATCAAAATAAAATTTATAATCTTCTGATAAATAAAGTTTAATCTTTTCGCTTCCATTTACTAAACAATCAAAGGCGTCAACCAAATATAAAACACTCTCTCTAGATAACGCTTTTAGTTCTTCGTACTTATTCAAAGAAATCGTGTCTGAATATTCTATATCTTTTCTTGCTACGTTTGTACCTAATAAATATTCGAGTGTATCGTCTTTGTCTTTTAACAAGACATCAACATTCATAGCATATTGATTAGTAAAAATTACCCTTATAAAATTAATTAGTTCGTCATCAAACGTATCATCAGTTTCAGTTTTTGAACGATTTTGAAATGTCCGATATTCCCAAAATAGATTTGCCCATTTCGTGTCAATATTATATGAAAAGTATTCTGTTAAAGAAACAGCCCTATTTGAATCACCGAAATTTAGAGAAAAATTTCTATCATGATTAATTGTTTCAAGATATTGCTCAAATTTTGCTTTAAAGTTCTCAAACTGAGTAAGAGGTTTACCTCTCGAGTTCATTTTGATATACAAATCGTCAGTCAGTTTAAAATCCGTCAAATTCAAGAACAAAAAAGTTATAATAGGATATTCAATATTCATAAGTCGTTCAAAATATTCTTTCTTATCTGCAAACTTGTTATGAATGGCATCAAGCATAGTAAGCATTGATTGAATAGTAGGATCGTATTTCCACGAAAGATAGAACCAAGAACAATTTTTGATTGTTTTTGAAAGATTTTTATCTTTACTTTCTGATTCTAAAAGATTATGAAAATCAATATCATTTCCCATTATAGCATTACAAAATTCGGAAGAACTGCTACGTGTTTCATAGGAAAACATTGATTTACCACTTTTCAATAAAGTGCTTTTAAACTCATCTTTTTTTTCTATGTTATCTGAAATTTGACACAAATACCAATGCAAAAGAAAAAGAGTTGTTAGTCGTTGCTGACCATCAAGAGGAATAAAATCAGTTACGTTGTCCTCTTCGTTTAAACTACCATAAACGAAATCCAAATCCCTATTTGGTTTGTTTTCGTCCAAATACTTATAGAGGGCATCTAGAAATGTATTCCTTATCTCTTTTGTTGTTTTCCTGCCTTGTGCATAATCCCTCTGAATAATTGGAATCAATATCCTATATCTTTTTTCACTAAAAAGTTTAAAGAATGATAATCTTTCGCCAGATTGTGTATTTATAGTATTGTTCAGTACTGTCCGGTTATAAATTAAACAAATTCAGTTGATTATCTTTTTGTGTGTCAAAATTGAACTTATTGTTATTGGTAAACAGCTCATTTATAGATATTTTATCGAATATGCAAAATTCAAGG
>Ga0247841_10011755_pt1 | contig 11569 bp, 12 predicted proteins | sample LaCruzMarch2015__2_FD_192410 | JGI IMG/M metagenome (GOLD analysis project Ga0247841, IMG submission 192410) | Freshwater microbial communities from meromictic Lake La Cruz, Castile-La Mancha, Spain - LaCruzMarch2015_18m | ecosystem: Environmental > Aquatic > Freshwater > Lake | place: Spain...
CGTCACCAGGACGTGTCTCCTCCAGGGAAAGCGCCCGTTTCACCATCTGGTCGAAGCGCTCAACGCATATCGCAGCGGACTCGCTCCGCCGTCATTGGTCAACGCTTCCCGGTGAACGATTACCGAATGACAGTAGCGACGCACCGAATCTCAATCGACTCCCCTGGGGCAAAAGAATCGGAAACTGGCTTCGACGTTTCATGAGTCATGTAAAGAATTGGTTATCTGACCAAGTCCATGCCTTAATGAATAGCATACGAAGCTCGCTTCAATCGCTCGCGAGCATGCTCAGCAGTTGGTTTGTTTCACATTGGACAGATCTCCGTTGGGTGACGGTCGGCTTCGTAGGGCTTCTTTCCTTTAAGTGGTCCGACCTTCTTGTGGATGTGCTTCCCTCATTCAGCGGCGCCGGGGGCGTCGTTGTGACGGTGTATTGGATTGGATTTTCAGTCCTGATCTTTTTGGCGATCCGCAAATTGCGGGCGAATGCAGCAGACTTCACGCGAAAAAAGATGTTTGAAGAAGGCTCCCTCCCTTACAGGCTGAGTGGCCAGAGAATCCTTCTGTGGATCATTGGTGTGCCATTTGCGCTCCTTGCATCGGCCAGCGGCCTAGTATTCATCTATCTCGCGAATCTGGCTACGATCACCGTGCTCGCCCTCGACGTGCTCGTCTTTACCTTCCTGGGTTCCGTGATGCGATCGTCGCTCAAGATAATCCAGCCGACGCCGGAATTTGAAGAAGTCCTCCTACCTGTCATCCATATAGTTGCGAACGTTGCGATCGTGGTCTGCGCTCTGACAGCGATCGATGCATACGCGTATTACCAGGACCCATTCATCACGGTAGTGAATCCCATAGGTGACCCGAGCGCCGCAGCCACGGAGGTGGTAAAGGCGGTAAATCACCCTTCTTGGTATTTTCAAACTTTAGCCAGATTTAGCTATCTTAATCAATTGATGATTCGGGGCCTGCTGACTATCCCCGGCGAGGGTTTCTACTTGTACGTGTTTTTCTACCTGACCCATCTGGCCACCTTGCCCGCTGCGGCCATTTCAATACTCTACAAGTTCTGCTTGAGGCGTAACCCATGAAGAAAGCTTCGGTTTTGCTGGTAGCGGCAACCGCCCTTGTAGGTGCAGCACTTTACGGAACCTCGGGGCACGTGAAAGACTTCCTTGCAGCGAAGGAAAAATATGATGAACTGAGAGTGAGTTACGACGGGCTCAGGAAGCAGTATGACTCTCTCCAAAACAGTATCACTCAGATCAGAGAGAGACATAAGAAAAAGCTTGAAACGGCTAAAAAAGCCTATGACGATCTCAGCGGACAAGTGAAGCAGATCCAGGAAACCCACAAAGATGAGATAGAGCAAGCGCGAAAGACGATCGGTAGCCTAGAGGTCGACCTGAACGCGGCGCAAGAGCGGATGACTCAATTGAAGTCTGAAGCCGACAAATATAAGGAAGCCTTCCAGAGAATCCTGACCGAGTCGAGACGGGCGAGATAGGCGCGTCGCGGACATGCGCGGTAGATATCACTATGTTTCCCCTGATAAGGAGTCTGTAAACATGAACGATTTGCCCGAGGTTATCACCAAGCAAACTGTCGGAGATGTCAGCGTTCCCTTGACCGCCAAACTTCTTGATCTTGTTCGGTCAGACCAAGAACTGGTTATCGAGTGGACGGCCCCAAATTACCGCAGAATCGAACTCTTGTGGGGATTGTTCAGGTACGAGTCAGGAGAGAGGAGGACTCTTACGATTAAAGGCAAACCCGGATATTGTGACGCGGTGATCAAGGAGTTGCGAGCGAACGGTACGGTGGAATCCAGACGGTATGTCTACAGATGAATAAATAGGAACCTGAGGAAAACCTGGAAACAGGGGGCAAATACGCTCTTGGCTCATCTGCCTCGAAGCACAGCTCAACTCGAGCCAAGGGCAGCCTCACGCCCGCCCTACCCTGTCGATATTTCCGCTATTCGGGGATTTCGGGAACGTTTTGCGAAGGATTTGTCCAGAGTCTCCGCAGTCCGAACCTCACCCTGTTGCCAAAAGGCACACATTGGATTATGATCTGTCTATGAAATACTTCTCGTGGAGCGATGAAAAAAACGAACAGCTCAAGAAAGTACGAGACATATCTTTTGAAGAGGTCGTCTTCCACATCGAGCATGGGGGCCTGCTCGATATTGTCGAGCATCCAAAGCAGGAGAAGTACGAAGGCCAACGGATGTTCATTGTCAACATAGACGACTACGCTTATCTCGTTCCTTTTATTGAATCGGAAGAGGAAGTATTTCTGAAGACTATCATTCCCAGTCGCAAAGCGACGAAGAAATACCTGGAAAAGGTGGATTCATGAGCGATCCGGATTCGGAAGAGAGGGAACTCCTGGAGTCCTATGACAAGGATGAGTGGCAATCAGTCTCGGACCTGAAATCCGAGTCCGAGCGGTATCGGGGGTACGCCAAAGCCACATTCAGGAAAGATAAGCGGGTAAATATCCGCATGTCACAGAAAGATTTGGTGGCCGTCCAAAAAAAAGCTCTTGAAGAAGGAATCCCGTATCAGACGCTTCTTTCGAGCATTATCCACAAATATGTGTCGGGCCGGCTGACTGATAAAAACACGTGACGAGCGCCGCATGAACGTAACCTACGATGCCAAGACCGACACACTCACTCTGGTGTTGAAACCGGGGCCCGTGGCGGACAGTGACGAGGAAAACCCGGAGTCATCCTCGAGTACGACGAGAACGGCAATCTTATCGGTCTGGAAATCCTGGACGCGTCCAAGAGCATTCCGAACCTGACCAGTATGGAATTCCGGGTTGCCATATAGCTGGCACGAATTCTTGAGCCGGGGAACCGTCCTGCAAGGACGAGACGGTCCCCCGCAAATGTTTCCCGAAGCATACGTGTTGGCGATTTCGGTAAGTCACCCCCGAGGACACGGAAACGACGGGGCTTCAATCACGATTCATTCAGCGGGCGAAGTCTCAGTCCAACTTACTCTCGAACGCGAATTCGACTATCCCGGCATAAGTGTCTCCCTCGTAAAAGGGGACATTAACCGCGGTAAGTTTGCCCCCGCCGGGCGTATCCATGACAAAGTAATCGAGTATCCTCTTTTTCTCCCGATACTCCTGGATAAGCTTTTCCATTTTTTCCACGGTCGCAGGCTGATGGCACTCGTGCATGTTTTTGCCGACGAAGTCTTCGGGCAGCCCGAGGGTCTTGAAAAGCTTCTTGCATCTGTCGTTGGCATAGAAGACTATGTTGTTTGCGTCCGCGGCCACAATGGCCACCTCCAGATTGTCGCACATCTGTTTGATGTCCTTCATGGTTCGTTCACCTCCCCGTGAACTTGATCCTGGAGAAAAGGTTTTTGAGATTGGCCCCGCCGTGGACCCCCATCCATTATGACCGGGTGACTCTATATTATAGACTCGCCCTTTTCCTATATTCAAGTTCGGTGATCGTTCGTAGCGGAGGCCGCAGGGATCGCAGAGGAACCTGTTATTTCTGTTATTTCCTCACATGAGGGGCGTCTCATTCAAGCCGGTCACATTGCTAATCTTCATCGCCCGACCGGACATCCCAAACGTCTACACTGCTTTGGTTACAACCCTATTTCTCTCTGCGTTCTCCGCGCAATCTGCGGTAAAGATTTGATCTAACGTGAGTTGCCCGCCAGCCTGCGCAGCACTACGTAAAACACAGGCGTCAGGAAAAGCCCTAACAGAGTCACGCCCAACATTCCGCTGAATACTGCGGTACCGACCACCTGCCGCATTTCCGAGCCCGGACCGAGGGCTGTCACAAGAGGCACGACACCCAGAAGAAATGCAAACGCGGTCATCAGGATCGGGCGCAACCGCAGACGACAGGCCTCGGCAACGGCCGCGAACCTGTCTTTGCCTTTATCCTCCTCCATTTTGGCAAACTGCACAATCAGAATCGCATTCTTGCATGCCAGCGCTACCACCACCAAGAAGCCTATCTGGGTCAGGATATTGTTCTCCATGCCACGGAACCCAATACCGGCAAGCGCGCATAACACGGACATAGGAACGATCAAGATTACCGCCAACGGTAACGACCAGCTCTCATACAGCGCTGAGAGCGTGAGGAAGGCGAAAAGCACGCACAAAGGGAAAATGTATATGGCAACATTTCCCGCAAGCTTCTGTTGAAATGCGAGATCGGTCCATTCAATCTCAAATCCCTCCGGCAAAACTTCCCTTGCTACGCTTTCCAATCTGTCGACAGCCTGACCGGTGCTGAACCCGGGCCGGATGTCGGCATTAATGGCCGCGGCCGGGAATAAATTGTAGCGAATCACGCGGTCCGGTCCGGTGAGGTTTCGAATTTGAGCAACAGAGCCGATAGGGACATTCGAACCATTATTGCTGCGAGTTTTCAGCCGGGAGATATCGCGGGCATCACTTCGGTATCCCGTCTCTGCTTGTGCCGTGACCCGATAGACTCTCCCCAATAAATTGAAATCATTGACGTAGATGGAACCGAGATAAACCTGGAGAGTATCGAAGATATTTCCCAGCGGAACATCGAGCATCCTTGCTTTGATCCGGTCAATGTCTACATAGAGCTGCGGGGCCTCCGTACGAAAGGTGGAAAACACCTGCACAAGCTCGGGTTGCTGATTTGCCTTTGAGATGATGTCCGTCGCAGCAGCCTGGAGCGCACTCGGTCCCGCGCCTGAACGATCCTGCACCAGGAGCTTGATCCCGCCCCCTGTGCCGATCCCTCGGACCGGCGGAGGTGGAATGACCACGATAAAAGCGTCTTGAATCTCCGAAAGTTTCCGACGTAGATCAGCGAGAACCACCGGCATGGAAAGCCCTGTCTCCGCCCGAACAAACGGGTCATCGAGCCGCGTGAAGACCGCCCCCACATTGGAATTGTTGGTTCGTGTGGCTCCTGAAAAGCCTGCGAACGAAACCACGCCGGTAATTCCCTGCGTTTCTCTTGCCAGCTTTGATACCTTGCGTACCACTTCGTCGGTGCGGTTTAGTGACGCGCCATCGGGGAGCTGAATGCTGACAATGAGATAACCCTGATCTTGCTGCGGAATAAATCCGGTAGGCACACGCTGGATGGTCCAATACGTCAGAACGAGAAGCCCGCCGTACACCACCAGAGCCACCGCGACCACTCGCGTGACGCGTCCGACTGCCCGAGCGTAGAGGTCTCTCGAATAGCCGAATCCTGTGTTGAAACCTCGGAAGAACCAGCCGAAGAGCCTCTTGGAGATGCGTTGTAACCTTCCGCTGTCCGCTTCTCTGGGGCGGAGCAATAGAGCGGACATGGCCGGGCTCAGGGTCAGCGAGACCACGAGCGATATGACTGTAGACACGGAAAGGGTCAGAGCAAACTGCCGATAGAATTGCCCGCTGATTCCTCCCAGAAACGAAGTGGGCACAAACACCGCAACCAGTACGAGGGAGGTGGAAACCAATGCGGGAGCAACTTCATCCATCGCCTTATGGGTCGCTTCCTTCGGAGGAAGCCCCTCTTCAATATTACGTTCGACGTTTTCGATAACCACAATAGCGTCGTCAACCACGATCCCGATGGACAGGACAAGTCCGAAAAGCGATAAGTTGTTCAGAGAGAAACCCAATATCTCCATCACAAAAAAGGTGCCGATAAGCGACACAGGAATCGCTGCCAGAGGGATGACCGTGGCGCGCCAATTCTGCAGAAAAATGAAAATGACCAGTGATACCAGAAGAGAAGCTTCCAGAAGCGTCCTGTAAACAGCCTTGATAGACTGGGCCACGAAAACCGTTGGGTTATAAATAACTCGGTAATCCAGGCCCTGAGGAAATTTCTTGCCCAATTCCTTCATGGTGGCCAGAACTCGATCAGCCGTATCCAAAGCGTTGGAACCGGGGCGCTGAAACACGAGCATTGCCACGGCGGTTTGTCCGTCCAGGTAGGAATTCACATCATAATCCCTGGCGCCGAGTTCCACTCGAGCGACATCCCCTACTCGCACCAGGCGACCGCCTTCACCGGACTTCACCACAATGTCCGCAAACTCTTGCGGGTCCTTCAATCGCCCCTGCGTGTTGATAGCAACCTGGAAGGACGTTTCCTTGTTCAAAGGCGGCTGACCGATTAACCCTGCGGCCACCTGCAAATTCTGCCCTCGCAGGGCCTGGAGCACTTCCCCGGCCGTAAGATTAAGTTCCGCGAGTTTATCGGGTTGAAGCCAGACGCGCATACTGTATTCGCGTGCGCCGAACAACTGGACATCTCCGACGCCCTCCAGCCGCGAAATCACGTCACGGACCTGGAGGTATGCGTAATTGCCCATGTAAACCTGATCCAACGAGTCATCAGGTGAAACGAAATGAACGACGAGCAGGAGGTCCGGAGAACTCTTCGTGGTGGTTACGCCGATGCGGCGAACATCCTCGGGCAGTCTTGCCTCGGCGCTGTCCACCCGGTTTTGCACCAGCATCTGCGCTTTGTCGAGGTCGGTTCCAAGTTTGAAAGTCACCGTGAGTCGCATTTCACCGTTGGGAATGGACTGAGACTCCATATACAACATATCCTCCACACCATTGACCTCTTGTTCCAATGGCGTGGCGACCGTTGCGGCTATGACTTCGGGGGTGGCACCGGGGTAATTGGCTCGAACCACAATTGTAGGCGGGACCACTTCGGGGTATTGGGCAGCCGGTAGTCTAAAATAGGAGATAGCGCCCACCAGCACGATCACGACTGAGACAACCGTGGCAAAAATGGGACGATCTATGAAGAAGTGAGGGAGATTCATTTTTCAATTCTCGGGCTCGTTTGGCAATAATTAAGGACACAACGTGCTGTCCTCCAAAACAGCGCAATACTTCCTACCTTGTTCTTTCAATAGCGCTTGGTATTCCTCCGGGACCCAGTCTGTCTTTTTGACCTCAATTTTTCCCTCTTCGGGACTCACCGGAACTCCTGGCCGTACGCGTTGAATTCCACTGATAATAATCCGTTCGTCAGCCGAGAGCCCTTCTCGGATGATGCGGTGCCCCTCTTCCTGCGGACCCAGTTGCACAAAGCGACGATCAACGGCGTTTTTTTCATCGACTACGTACACTAACTTTCTGTCCTGATCGCTGCTGATGGCCTCCTCGGGCACAAGAAGGGCCTTAAGCATTTCGCTGCCGGGAACTCTGACTCTGGCAAACAATCCAGGGGTCAACGCAAGATCGGGATTCGGAAATATACCCCTTACACGCATAGTGCCGGTGTTCGGATCGACGCGATTGTCAATGAAGTCAATCCGCCCCTTGTGCGGGTAGCCCTCCTCATCGGCCAGCCCAAGGTACAGGGGAATTCCTACCTCGGAATTGTTGGGACGCTTGCCCTCACGGGCCAAACGCGAGTACTTAAGGTAGGTGCGCTCATCCGAATCAAAGTAGCAATATATGGGGTCCAGAGAGACCACCGTCGTGAGGAGCGTGGATTGCCCGGTGCCCCCATTAATCAGATTTCCCTCGGTAACGAACAGTCTGCTTATTTTTCCCGTGATGGGCGACTTCACATGGGTGAACTCCACGTTCAGTCGGGCCGTTTCCTCAGCCGCCTTGGTCGCCCGCAGATCCCCCTCGGATTGCCGCTCTTCCGCCGCCCGCTCGTCGTATGCGTCCTGAGAAGTCGAACCCGTCTTCAAAAGCTCCCGGAACCGCTCAAGTCGGAGTTTAGCAAGATCATACCTGGCCTGGGCCCGAGCATGCTCACCCTCGGCCCGCGCCAGTTCGGCAACGAAGGGCCGAGGATCGATGACGAACAGCAGGTCTCCTTTACTAACCACTGCACCTTGCTGGAAGTGTACCGATTCAAGATATCCGCTCACTCGTGCCCGGACCTCAACTGTATCGACAGAATCAAGCCGACCAGTGAAGCTGTCCCACTCGATCAGTTCCACCTCGAGCGGTTTTCCCACGGTCACCTTGGGTGCACTGGGTTGTGAGACCGGCTGGGCCTTGTTGCACCCGACCGCAAAAAGAAATACAACAAAGACCACAGCAAGCCGCCACAAGGCACCCGGTTTGCCGTAGACAGGCCGTATGGTGATTTTGGTTTGCATTGCACGATCTACTCCACACCTGCGGTTAAAACTCCCCTACACCATCCCTCTTTTTAGGAGAGGAAACCTCCAATCATATCAATAACCGCCGTGCCCGTTACAACCGGCCACGTGCTGACTTAACATTCCGATGAGGCCTCAGCATTCCTTCCAGCCGCCAATTAGCGGGTTGCTCGTAAGATAGACATGCACTTAGTAGCGGGCAAGTCGAGGAAGTCCAACCGCAGCCTGGGACGGTATTTTTGAGATAGGAGAGCAGAACTCGCAAAAACTATGAAAACCGGCCCAGATGATGCCCGGCCGCAAAAGAGAGGCGTTCATAGGGGGGAAAGCGGGGACACCATACGGACTCTCGGACCCAAATTCCCTGACTGCGGGTACAGTGTCCCCATAGTTCAAGAATTGGCTAGACCAACCTATAGCCTGCCTGCTTCCATGCTTCGACCCCACCATCGAGGACTTTGGAGTTTTTGTATCCCATTCCGATGTACTTTGCTGCCTGCCAGACAGCGGCCGCATCGTCCGGTCAAGCACAGTAAAAGATGATTTCCTGATCTTTGGACAATGAAGCGAATCTGGACTCAAATGAGCTCAGGGAAATAGCCCGCTCCAACTGCAGGGCTTTGAACTTCTCCTCGTCATGATACGCACAGACCAGAAGGGCTTTTCCGGCTCTCAATTTCTCACTGGTCTCCCTTGGACCTATACGGTCAGGCTCTACCATTTTAGGACCCCCCTTATCTAGATATTTTCTTCAATTTTGCAGTCCTGTGGTCGGTTTGTCAATTGCGGCGGTGTCTCCCACGTAAATGAAGGGTTACACGGCCTTGTAGAAAATCCTTGACAAAGCCGGCTCACGAAGTTTAGTCTGTAATAAATATAGTCTATCGACATTGTAGACTAAGCAGAGAGCCTATGATTTCAAAACGGTGCAAATACGGCATCAAAGCCCTCCTGGCCCTGGCGAAAAGACCCCTTGGGGAGCCCGTGCTGATCGGTGATCTGGCGGATCAAGAGAAGATTCCCAAGAAGTTTCTCGAAGTTATTCTGCTCGAACTGAAAAAGAAAGGGATTCTCGTCAGCAAAAAAGGTAAAGGCGGCGGGTACTTGCTTGGAAGCCCGCCGGAGGCGATCAGCTTGGGCCGGGTGATCCGTGCCCTTGACGGTCCCTTGGCCCCGCTACCTTGCGCCAGTGTGACCCGCCATCGCAAATGCGACGACTGTGAAAGCGAGGTTACCTGCGGTCTTCGGACCGTTATGGTGCAGGTTCGGGACGCGACGGCCGCTGTCCTTGACGGAACAAGTTTACTGGACGTGGTCCGCTACACGCTTATGCAGGAAGAACTGCAGAAACAGGTGGGCAACTACGTAATCTGATTTTTTTTGTGGCTATTAGTCTACTAACATGATCGACTAAATAGAGTCAACTTCCGGCCGAACGTCACTGCGCTGGCCCAAAAACGCACAGAGGAAATGTCAGTGAAAAGATTAATCGCTCTCGCAATTCTAATTTCTTTGTTCATGGTCAACCCGGTCCCGGCTCCAGCCCAAGAGAAGCAACTCGAAGGGACCATCACCCTCTCCGGCGCCTGGGCAATCTATCCCACGGCCGTAGCCTGGGCACAAGCCTTCCAGAAGCTGCACCCCAAGGTGCGGATTGATGTTTCCGCAGGTGGAGCGGGTAAAGGCGCTGCCGATGCGATTGCCGGACTTGTGGACATTGGCATGGTTTCACGCGATCCCGACAAAGCCGAGATAGAGAGGGGAATCTTGCCTGTCTACGTTCTGCATGATGCGGTCTTTCCCGTGGTCAGTGACAAGAACGTTGCGCTGCAGGACCTGCTCAAAAAAGGTATGAAAAGAGAGAGTTGGGCCGGGCTCTATATAACCGGCAAGATTACCGCATGGGATGAGGTGGCGGGCGGGAAGACCGGCAAGCCCGTACACGTCTATACGAGGTCGGACTCCTGCGGCGCAGCAGCGTCTTGGGCAAATTATATCGATAAGAAGAAGCAGGAAGACCTGAGAGGTGTGGGCGTTTACGGCGACCCGGGATTGCTGGATGCAGCGATGAAGGACCCGATCGGCATCGGGTACTCCAACTTCAGCTATGTGTTCACCCGCGAAGGCACTGTCGTCAAGGGCGCGAAATTAGTTCCGATTGATTCCAACGAAAACGGCATAGCAGACGAGGACGAACGGTACGACACCCGCGAAGCGGCTATCAAGGCTATTGAATCCGGCCGGTACCCCGCAACAAGGAAAAACTTCTTTTTCGTGAAAGGAAAGCCTCAGGGCCTGGTCAAAGCGTTTCTCGAGTTTGCGCTCTCCGAGGACGGCACTAAAATCGTCAACGAAGTGGGGACCAGTCTTCCGCTGCAAAAACAGGATCGAGAGGGTGTCCTCAAGAGCTTGGAGTAGGGATGATCGCGCGAATAGCGAAGGATCGCGTAGCTAATGGCCTAGGCAGGCTTCTGTGTCTGTTTATCTTGAGCCTCGCGTTACTGATCGCAGCCGGCCTGTATTTACGCGCGAACCCGGTCTTTTCCGCGATGAGCTTGATGGACTTGCTCGGTTCGGTCTATTGGCACCCGACCCAGGAAAAATTCGGAATGGCAAGTTTCATCGTGGGTTCGATGTGGGTCACCGGTCTCGCGATGGTGATCGCCGTCCCCTTGGGTTTCTTGACGGCCCTGTATCTCTCGGAGTACGCCCCCGCCCGTCTTCAGGACGCGTCCAAACCGGTAATCGATGTGCTCGCGGGCATTTCTCCCGTGGTGTATGGCGTCTGGGGCGTGGCGGCGATTGTGCCGCTCGTGCGAGATTATTTGATGCCCTTCTTGAGCGAGAACTTACCTTTCTTTCCCTTCGCTTCGGACAACTATACCGGCTACTCCGCGATGGCCGGAGGCCTCGTGCTGGCTGTAATGGTCCTTCCGATCCTGATTGGAGTGAGCTGGGAGGTGTTGAGCGCGGTTCCCTTTGAGATAAGAGAGGTATCGCTGGCACTGGGTGCTACAAAATGGGAAACCATTAAATTGACAGTGTTGAAAAAGGCAAGACCGGGGTTATTTGCCGCGGTCATTCTCGCAATATCCCGGGCCTTTGGCGAGACAATGGCCGTGCTCATGGTTGCGGGCTGCAACTTGCACGGCCTGCCTAGGTCGATCTTCGACCCCGCATATCCTCTGCCCGCTCTCATTGCCAACACCTATGGAGAGATGATGTCGATTCCACTTTATGACGCCGCTGTATTCCTGGCCGCCCTCGTCCTGTTTGCGGTGACCTTCGTGTTCAATGCGATTGCCTGGGCGATCCTGATGCGTTTCGAACAGGAGTGAGCCGATGGATTTGCGAAAGTTTGAAGAACGGGTAGTGAAGAGCTTGATGATCGCTTCGACGTGCATCGTGGCAGGGAGCCTTGTCTTTATCCTTGCCACGATACTCTTTGC
>Ga0247841_10011756_pt1 | contig 11569 bp, 11 predicted proteins | sample LaCruzMarch2015__2_FD_192410 | JGI IMG/M metagenome (GOLD analysis project Ga0247841, IMG submission 192410) | Freshwater microbial communities from meromictic Lake La Cruz, Castile-La Mancha, Spain - LaCruzMarch2015_18m | ecosystem: Environmental > Aquatic > Freshwater > Lake | place: Spain...
ATTAAACGAAGGTCTGGGATATTCTTTTATGGAGACAGCACATGCTACTTTTTTTGGAGTGATCAGCGCAATTTTCGTAAATGCTATAAGAATTAATATATTTTTGGCAATTTTTAATTTTATTCCAATACCGCCTCTTGATGGCTCCAAAATTGTTGCTTCTTTCTTACCAGAAAATGCCATGTATAAATATTTAAGCATAGGAAGAATAGGATTTTATATTATTTTTGGACTCTTATATTTAGGCGGCGGACTATTGTGGAGATTTCTCGATCCTGCTATTAATTTCCTTTTTTTAAATCTCGGATTCTGGTGGAGATTTTTACTTTAATTTTACTTGTATAATCTTTTTATAGGAGAACTTAAATGTCAGATAAAAAAATCATGCTTACAGGTTTTAGGCCCACGGGCAGGCTTCATCTCGGTCATCTGCATGGAAATATAAACAATATGCTTAAATACCAGGAACAGTATGAAAACTATTTCTTTCTTGTAGACTGGCATGCTCTTTCAACTGAATATCAAAATCCTGGCAATATTAAAAGCAATTTAATAGAGTGCGTTATAGATCTTATAGCCTTAGGAATAAATCCTGACATCACACATCTTTACAGGCAGTCAGATATAATTGAGATTCCTGAGCTGACTTTGTATCTTTCAATGATTACTCCTCTTTCATGGCTTGAACGATGCCCTACATACAAAGAACAGGTTAAGGAGCTTAATGCAAAAGATTTGTCCACGCTTGGGTTTTTAAGTTATCCTGTTTTGATGGCTGCAGATATTCTGATAATAAATGCCGATGTTGTCCCTGTAGGTGAAGATCAGCTTCCGCATCTTGAACTTGCAAGGGAAATTGTAAGAAGATTCAATGGATTTTATGGAGAGTATTTTAAAGAGCCCAAAGAGCTTTTATCAAAAGCAACGAGAGTAATTGGAACCGATGGTAGAAAAATGTCCAAAAGCTATGGGAATGCCATATTTTTATCAGATGACTACAAAACTATTAAAACAAAAATAAGACAGATGATAACTGATCCGCTAAGGGTTCACATGACAGATCACGGACATCCTGACATTTGCAATGTTTTTTCTTTTTATAAACTTTATAAAGATAAAAACCTTTCAGAAATTGAAAGCAGATGCAAAAATGGTGAAATTGGATGCATAAAGTGCAAAGATGAGATTACGGATGCTATTTATGACTCGCTTAAAGATTTTCAGGAAAAAAGATCACAGCTGGTTAAAAACATGGATTATATTTACAGTGTTTTGGAAAAAGGCAAAAATCATGTCAGGGCTGTTTCTTCAGGAACGATAAAAGATGTAAGAGAAAAGATGGGAATTGATTAATTCTTACCGCATCGGCGGCAATTCAAATTTTACTGTTGAAATAAATGACTTCGCGGGACCCCTTGCGGTATTGATGGAACTGATACAAAAAAAGAAAATAGATATTTATGAAATCAGTTTAAGCACTATAATTAAGGATTTTTTAAAATATTTAAAAAAAAACAAGGAAATAGTTCTGGAAGAATTGTCAGGTTTTCTCTACGTGGCTTCTTTGATGCTTGAGTTTAAGGCAAAATCCTTAATTCCTTCAAGAAATAGTGAAAATAGCGAATCAGATAATGAGGAAAGCCCTGAAATATTAAAACAAAGAGAAAATGAATACAGAAATTTTAGAGAGATTTCTGATTATTTCTCAGAGCTTATTGAAAATGAAAGCATCTACCTTGTACGCGAAGCTCCTCTGGAAGAACAATTTCTGGATTTTTTCCCGGAGATATTTAAAAATATAAAAATAATTGATATTTATAATCTGGCTTCAAAGCTTTTATTAACAAAGGAAGAAAAAATAAGCATCGCTGCTTTCTATAAAGAGAAAATTACAAAAACAATTTTTCAGGAAATTGACAGAATAAATGTAATTTTATCTAAAAGAAAAAACATATCATTCAAGGAATTAACCGGCAGCTACAATGACCTGATAGATATTGTTATATGTTTTTTATCGATACTGGAATTATACAAAAATGAGGTAATTGATATAGAGCAGTTTGAATTATTTGGAGAGATAATTATAAAAAATATGGCTGCCTGATAATTATGACCGAAAATAAAGAAGAAAATATTTTAAATAAATCAGAAACAACCCTGGATTTCTATGATGATTTGCTAAAAGGAATGCCGCCATTAAAAACGTGCATAGAGGGGATATTATTTATTGCTGAATCTCCGGTTAATCCCAAATCAATAGCTAAAATTTTAAACGCTGATACCGCAATTATAATCGAAACAATAGAGCAGCTTCAGGATGAGTATCTGGAATCTGATCGGGGCTTTGTGATAAGAAAAACAGGAGATGGTTACCGCCTTTATTCGAATCCTTCTCTGGCTGAAATTTTAAAAGAGTTTGTAAACACAAACATTAAAATGCATGTTACCCAGGCAGCACTTGAAACACTTGCGATAATTGCTTATAAACAACCGGCCACAAGATCTCAGGTTGCTGAAATAAGAGGGGTCAAAACTGACAGTGTCATCATAAGTCTTGAAAGTAAAGGACTTGTAAGAGAAGCAGGAAGACTTAAAGAACCTGGAAATCCTATTATTTACAGAACAACAGGCAAATTCCTGGAAGTTCTTGGAATTGGAAGCCTTGAAGAACTTCCTCTTTTAAAAGGAAATGAGTAAGTAAAAAAAATATCAGTACTTTTATTGAACCAAAAAGCCATATGGAAAAAATAAGAATTGCAAGTTATCTGGCGCAATGTTCACTAGCTTCAAGAAGAAAATGTGAAATACTTGTCAGTGACGGTAAAATTAAGGTTAATGGGGCAGTTACCAGGGAACTTTATTATAGAATTGATCCTCAGTCAGATATCGTAGAATATCTTGGAAAAAGGTTAATAATTGATAATAAAATAGTAATTGCGCTAAACAAGCCTCCGGGATTTTTATGCACTCTAAAAGATGATTTTAGCCGCCCCACAGTAGTTGATCTTTTAAAAGGTTTTAAAGGCGCAAAAGGATTATTTCCTGTTGGCCGGCTTGATTTAAATTCAAGAGGACTTCTTCTAATGACAAATAATGGAGATTTTGCTTACAGTCTGCTTCATCCCAAATTCAATATTGCAAAAACTTATGAAATAGTTTTAAACAATAGCCTGAAAGCAGAAGATGTTATAAAACTGCATCATGAAGTTATTATTGACAGCATAAAAGTTGATGTTATCAATTTAAAAATATCTGCTGATAATAAAAAAGTAAACATGACTATACATGAGGGGAGAAAAAGAATAATCAGGAGGATCTTTGAAGAAATGGGTTACGGCGTAACTGATTTGTGCAGGATAAGTATTGGCAATTTCCATTTAGGCGACTTAAAGGAAGGTTCTTTTAAGATTTTAGATGAAGATGATTTAAAAAAATTATTGATGTTAAATTAAATTTGTTTAATATTATTAATAATTTCTGTTTTACCTGCATTTTTTTAGCGAGTTATTTGACAAATAAAAATACTAATAAAAATGAAACACATAAAAAATATAACGGTAATAGGACTTGGGCTTATTGGGGGATCACTTGCTCTGTCTTTAAAAAAGTACAACAATGATTTCAAAATAACAGGATACGACAATATCCCAGAAACCTTAAGTATCGCACTATATAGAAATATTATAGATAAAGCTGCAAATAGTTATGAAGATGCTGCTGTAGATGCTGATTTGATAATAATTGCAACACCCGTAAGACTGATAATTGAGGTCGCCAACAAAATAAAGGATAAACTGAAAAGCGGCGCAATTTTAACTGATGTTGGCAGTGCAAAATTAAATATTGTTGAAAAAATGAAAGAAATACTGCCTTCTGGCGTTGTTTTCATTGGCGGTCATCCTATGGCAGGGTCAGAAAATGATGGTGTTTTAAGTGCTAAACATGATTTGTTCCTAAATGCATTTTATGTTCTTACCCCGACTGATAATACACGAACTGAGGAACTTGCAATACTGCACACTCTTTTTACGAAAATAGGGGCAAAAGTGATAATTATCTCACCAGTTGAGCACGACAAGATAGTTTCCCTCATAAGTCATCTTCCGCATATCATTTCAACTAATCTCGTTGCTTTCGTAGATGACAGGCAAAAAGAATTAAATAATCTTTTTAAATTATGCGCTGGAGGATTTAGGGACATGACAAGGATTGCTGCCTCAAACCCAAAAATGTGGCTGGATATAAGTTTTGAAAATAAAAATGAGATTATTAACGCTCTGGATGGTTACATCAGTTATTTAAACAATTTCAGGGAAAGTATTGCACAAAATAATGAAGAATTCGTAAAAAATCATTATGTTCAGGCAAAAGAAGCAAGGCTAAATCTGCCCAAATTTATTGACAAAGATATTTCAAAATTATATGAATTAAGAATAGGAATGTCTGACAGGCAGGGTATCCTCAGTGAAATAACTCTGGCAATAAGTTCTTCAGGGGTAAACATTGAAGATATAAGCATTTTCCACTCAACTGAAATTATTGGCAGCGGTATTTTAAAGATACTGGTTCATGGTGAGAATGCAGGTGCTTTATCTAAAGAAGCTCTGGAAAAACTGGGACATCAGGTAAGTGTAAAAAAAGTGATCGGCGAGGAAGACTGATATAATGGAAATATGCGGCCCTTATCGGATAAACGGAACGATTGAGGTTCCTGGAGATAAATCAATTTCGCACAGAAGTGTCATCCTGTCTGCTATTACAAAAGACAAAGTAAAGATTGACAATTTTTTATTTTCTGATGACTGTCTTAATACTTTAAATATTTTAAAAAAAATAGGAGTCCGGTATCAGACAGAAAATAGCAGTATTCTGATGGAAGGCTGCGGTATTTCGGGACTTGTTGAGCCGGAAGATATACTTTATGTCGGGAATTCTGGCACTTCAATAAGGCTGCTAAGCGGATTATTATGCGGAGCAGGTTTTATGTCAGTTCTATCCGGAGACCCATCAGTAAACAGCAGGCCCATGGAAAGAATACTTAGCCCGTTAACTGAGATGGGCGCACGGGTATTTGGAAGAAACAGTAATAAAAACGCACCCATCGTAATTTTTGGAGGCAGCAGACTTAAGGGCTTAAAGCATGAAATAAGTGTTGCCAGCGCTCAGGTAAAGTCCTGCCTGGCTATTGCTGCACTTTTTGCAGACGGTCCAACTGAAATAGTCTTGCCTGCAGCAGCCAGAGACCACACAGAAAGAATGCTTGAATATTTTGGAGCTGATATATCATATGACGGGAAATATACCAGGATATGCCCCGGAGAGACGCTAAAAGGAAAAGATATTTATGTACCTGGTGATTTTTCTTCTGCAGCATTTTTTATTGTTGCGGGTATTATTCTTGAAAATTCACGAATACTGATAAAAAATGTTGGAATAAACCCTACAAGATCTTATCTTATTAATGTTCTCAAAGAAATGGGTGCAAATATTGAAGTAAAAAATACAAGAATAAAAAATAATGAGAAAATTGCAGATATAGAAGCATCATCAAGCAAACTTGTTGCAGCTAAAATTGATGAAAACATAATTCCTAATATTATTGACGAAATTCCAATACTAAGTGTCGCAGCTGCTTTTGCCCAGGGTATTACTAAAATAAGAGGCGCAAAAGAATTGAGACTCAAAGAAAGTGACAGAATAAAATCAATTTCAGCTGAATTTAAAAAAGCAGGAATTAAAGTAGATGAATTTCCAGACGGCCTTGAGATTCATGGCAACCAGAATTTAAAAATAAAATCCGCGAGCTTTGAAAGTTATGAGGATCACAGAATTGCAATGTCGCTGGCTGTACTTGCTTTAAAAGGAGAAGCGGTAATAAAGATTAATCAGACCAGCTGCATTAAAACATCTTTTCCTGAATTTGAGGATAAATTATATGGTTTAATATCACATTAATCCAAACAAAATTCATCAAAAAAAGTATTAAAAATAAATAAGTTAGTTTTTATATAAAAACATTACAAAAAAATAAATTGATCCGGGCAATTAAAATATGGAAGAGAAAAATTATAAACCATCAGATGAAAATATAAATATAATCACCGTAGACGGCCCAGCCGGAAGCGGTAAAAGCACTATTGCCAAAATGCTTGCCAAAGAGCTTGATCTTGTATATATAGACACAGGGGCGATGTACAGGGCACTTACGCTTATCGCACTTGAAAATAATATTGACCTAAATGATGAAAAAGCAATTCTTGAAGAGGCTAAAAAATCCAGTCTTGAATTCGACAGAAGTGTTGGAGACATAAGCCAGTATACCAAAGTGCTTTTAAACGGAAAAGATATCACTCTTGAGATCAGGAGTAAAAAAGTTGGCGAAGCTGTTTCAATTGTTTCCAAATTATCTGAAGTCAGAAAATACCTCGTCAGACTCCAAAGAGACATGGCTTTAAAAAAACCGTGTGTTCTTGAAGGCAGAGATACGGGAAGTGTTGTGTGCCCATCAGCTGTTTGTAAAATATATTTAACTGCCGGCATTGATGAAAGAGTTAAAAGAAGAGAAAAGCAGCTGATTGAAAACAGTCAGCCTTCATCCAGAGATCAAATAAAAAGCGAGATCGAAAGCAGAGATAAAATAGACAGCGGGAGAGAAGACAGTCCGTTAATTGTTCCGGACGGTGCAGAGGTTATTGATACGAGCAGCAAGACCATAAATGAAGTTTTTAATTTAATTAAAGAAAATTATAATGGGAAAAGTACACTTTTAAATAATAAGACGCCAAATATAAAATAATTTATAATGTTTGCAATAAAAAGATCAAAAACTTATATGATTGTCTACAGACTGATTCAGTTTGTCTTTATTCCATTTTTAAAAATTGTCTACAGAGTGGAAGTTATAAATGAAAAAAAAGTTTCAGATATCCCTGCAGGAGGACTTGTTTTATGCTGTAATCATGTAAGTTCACTTGATCCAATCGTATTGTGCTGCTTTTTCCCGAGACCAGTTTATTTTATGGCAAAAATTGAATTATTTAAAAACAGATTTGTCAGGGGAATTTTACTATTTGTTAATTCTTTCCCTGTTAACAGAAAGGGTGTTGGCAGAAATTCAATTGCCAAAGCTGCGGAAGTACTGAAAGCCGGAAGTGTTTTTGGTATTTTTCCGGAAGGGACAAGGTCAGCTGACGGTGAAATTGGTGAAACAAGAAGGGGAGTGGGGTTAGTATCATATCTTGGAAATGCCCCGATACTTCCGGTGGCCATTTTTAATTCAGAAAAAGTTCCGGGGGAAAATACTGAAAGTAAAAAATACAGGTTTTTAAAAATAAAAATAATTTATGGCGATATAGTTGATACCAAAACCATATTTTCAGAATATCCAAAAAAGGAAGCCATTGATATAATTTCAGAGATGGTAATGGATAATATTAAAATGCTTTACCTGAAATTATAAAAAAATATTGATACTTCGTCCATTTTGTCAGTTTATTAAATAATAAAACTACTGATATTGGTTCTGTGGCGGCAATGGGTAATATTAATATGATTAACTGGAAATTCTACAGCATTAAGGATTCAGTGATTATAATGCAGAATATCCAAAAAAAAGAAGCTATAGGCATAATTTAGGCAATAATAACGGGTAATAAAAAATTCTTTACACTGCTGAAGCCCTAAAAAATTATTGATGCGTCAGCCATACCGCCAGTTTTTCAAAAAATGGAGAGCCTGGATTTAATTTCAGAAAATATGGCAGATAAAAGTAACAAATGATTTACCTTAATACCATAAAGGAGAGGTGTTTTTTGAAAGTAACAGTTAGTAAAAACTCAGGCTACTGCTCCGGCGTAAAGAGAGCTATTCAGATGCTTGATAATTCTGTTTTAAATTACATCGAAGGTAATCCTGTTTTTACAATGGGAGAAATAATTCATAACCCAAAAGTCATAGAATATTATAAAAATAAAGGTGTTCTGGCAATAGATGATATAGAAAAATTAAACAGAAATGATAATCTTGTTATAAGATCTCACGGAGTTTCACCTCAAATTATTGAAAAACTAAATATTAAAGGCATTAATATTATAAATGCAACATGTCCTTTTGTATTGAAAGTTCAAAAACTTGCCGGATCATTAAGCAGGAAAGGTTATTTTTTAATTCTTATTGGAAACGAAAACCATCCTGAAGTAAAAGGGATAGAAGGCAATATACCAAACCAGAATTATAAAATTATTAATTCAGTTGAAGAAGCAGAAAAAATAAACTCCCAAAAAAAGATTGCAGTAATATCTCAAACGACTCAGACCATAGAGAATTTTATACTTATTTCAAAAAAAATAATCGAAAAAATAAAAAGTGAAGTCTTGATACTAAATACTACCTGTAAAGCAACAGAACTAAGACAGAAAGAAGCAGATCTTCTTTCAAAAAAGGTTGATATTATGATTGTGATAGGTGGTAAAAACAGTGCAAATACAAACCATATTGCCGATATTTCAAGAAATATTCTGGCCGACACTTACCATATTGAAAATGCTGAGGAGCTTAAAATAGAGTGGTTTAAAGGAAAAAAATCAGCCGGAATATGCAGCGGGGCTTCAACGCCGATAGAAGATGTGGAGAGCATAAAAAGTTTTATTGAATCCATCTAAACTCTGCTTTTAAAAATGCAATAGCTGTTTTTTGTAAAAAAAAGAATTAATAAAAATGAAAAAATGCCGCAATAACTGCATATTTTGTTTTATTGAGCAACTGCCAATAAATTTAAGGGATACGCTTTATATTAAAGATGATGATTATCTTGAATCTTTTAAATACGGCAATTTCATTACACTTACAAATCTGAGCAGCAGAGATATTGAAAATATTTTAAAATACAGTCTTTCCCCATTATATGTCTCTTTTCATAGTGAAAGCCCTAATATCAGAGAAATTTTATATGGAAATAAAAATACCGGTAAAGCAGCAGATATTTTAAAAATATTTAACGATAATAATATAAATGTCCATATCCAGATAGTTCTATGTCCAAAAATAAATGATGGAGAAAATCTAATAAGGAATCTTGATTTTTTAAATAATAACTTTAAAAACATACTTTCTGTAGGAATAGTTCCAGTAGGGATAACTTCATATAATAAAAATCCACTTCTATTGAGATTTGACAAAAACAGCTCAAAAGAATTAATCGAGACAGTTAATAATTATAACCAAAAAAATAAATATAAAAAAAATGTTTTTTTATCAGATGAATTTTATATTATGGCAGGCACTAGTTTCCCTGAATATAAGGCTTATGGTGATTTTGTGCAGATTGAAAATGGTATCGGTCTTAGTAGAAATTTTGTATCAGAATCAGAATCTTTTTTAAAAGTAATTTCAAAAAATATAAAAGTTAAAGAATCGGAAATGAATGGAACTGCTTTTGAGGCATCTACAAAATACAATATTAAAACAATTGAAAACAGGTCTAAAAATATTCTAATCCTTACTTCTGAATATTTTTACGAAACAATGAATACCCAGGTTGAAAAAATTAAAAGATATATTTTAGAAGAAACATTAAATTTAAACTTAAACTTAAAAGTTAATTATATAAAAAATTATTTTTTTGGAGGTAATGTAAAAGTTTTTGGTTTACTGACGCATCATGATTTTCTGCGCTGGCATGACCATCTGATTGCAGAAATAAAACAAGAGTTTTGCGAGTATGATAAAATAGTAATGCCAAATATAATTTTTAACAACGATGGTTTGACACTTGATAACAAAATAGAAAAAGATTTCCTGGATATTTATAGAAATATTAAATTTATAGATCCTGACGGGAAATCATTTTTAAAGGAGATATTTGATTTATGAAAAATAATTTGACAGTGGTTTCTGTAGTAGGGAAGCCAAATATAGGCAAGTCCACTCTGATAAACAGAATATGTATGGGCAGAGAAGCAATTGTTCATGAAGAACCCATGATAACAAGAGACAGAAAATATTATAAGGTAGACTGGAACGGTAAATATTTTTATATTCTTGATACGGGAGGGATAGATTTTAAACCGGATGATCAGCTGTCCCTTAAAATATTGCTTCAGTCAAAAAAAGCGATAGATGAGTCTGATCTGATTGTTTTTGTTGTTAATTTAAGGGAGCCAATTTCTACTGCTGACGAAGAAATAGCCGACATGTTAAGAAAGATAGGCAAGGAAATAATATTTGTAGGAAATAAATGGGATTCCGATCAGAGCAGCTATTTTACCGAAGATTATCTGCGTCTGGGATTTGGATATCCTATAAATGTCTCAGCAATGCATGGCGTTGGAATTGGAGATTTGCTTGATGAAATTGTTCAGAACATGAATTTCAAAGAGGAATCCATTGCAGAAAATAAAAAAGAGGATGAAATACCAAGCATAGCCATATTAGGGAAACCAAATGTCGGAAAATCAACACTCTTTAATACCCTTATTAAAGAGGAAAGAGTTATTGTTGATGACAGGGAAGGCACAACAAGAGATACTATTGACAGTATCCTTGAATATAAAGACAAAACATACAGATTTATAGATACTGCAGGCTTAAAAAAGGATAAAGTAGTCGAAAAAGATCTTGAGTTTTATAGTAAATTAAGAACAGTAAATGCTATCTCAAAATCTGATATAGGATTAATTTTAATTGACAGCACCAGCGAAATCTCACGACAGGATATAAATATAGTTGATACATGTATCCAGAGCGGAACAAGCGTTATAGTTATTTTCAGCAAAACAGACAAGGCCACCAAAGAAGATATCGAAAATAACCTTCATCTGTTTGATCAGAAGCTTAATTTTGCAAGCTATATTCCTTTTTTAAAGGTCAGTGCAGTTAATAAAAAAGGTATTCCCGGTATTTTTAAATACATTGAAATAGTCTTAAGAGAAAGACAAAAAACTATTAATGAAAATAAATTAATGACTGTATTCAAACAAAAGGATGAAAAAAGTTTTATCTACAAAGAAGGAAAGAAATACAAATTGAAATTTATCAAGCAAATAGGCTCAAGCCCTCCATATTTTATAGTATTCTCAAATATTGATATTTCAAAGATTTCAAGTATTAAAAATTTCATAGAAAAGACAATTAGAGAAAATTTCGATTTTACAGGTACTCCTATAAAATTTAAGTATAAGTTTTCAGAAAGATAGCTAATATTTGTGCCTGTATTTTAAAAAACAGTCTAAAGTTCAAGATCTGGGTTAATAAAAATTTTACTGACACTCTGATGAAATATAAATATTTAATATGCAGGTATCTGTTTTATATGTAATTTTTAATTAAACAAATATCTTATATTTGCAAATGTTTTTTAATGTCTCTGGACCAGTTTATTCAGCTGGTAAGACATATTGATGTGGTATTGAATTTTCATAAATAGATTTTCTTGCTTTGGCACAACATCTTGTTTTTTTAACTTTACTAATTACCCTTAATATTTTAAAATGTTCTTTATTTGCGGGGCGTAGCGCAGTCCGGTTTAGCGCACCAGTATGGGGTACTGGGGGTCGGAGGTTCGAATCCTCTC
>Ga0247841_10011757_pt1 | contig 11567 bp, 18 predicted proteins | sample LaCruzMarch2015__2_FD_192410 | JGI IMG/M metagenome (GOLD analysis project Ga0247841, IMG submission 192410) | Freshwater microbial communities from meromictic Lake La Cruz, Castile-La Mancha, Spain - LaCruzMarch2015_18m | ecosystem: Environmental > Aquatic > Freshwater > Lake | place: Spain...
ATAACTTTTAAAGATTGTATAGCAAATAAGCGGATATTCCGCTTCCCTCCAGCAAAACACCTCGTAGACCTCGAAATCAAAGATTCTGAAGACGATCTACAATCAGCTGAAGAAGAATTTTCTAAATCAGGATACAAATGGGCTACAATTAAAGGCTACTATTCAATGTTTCATGCAGCGCGGGCTCTCCTCTACTCTCTGGGATACAGAGAAAGAGGACATTATTGTCTTTACCTAGCGATAAAAGAATTCTTCGTAAAAGAAGAAAAGCTAAATCCCCAATTAGCAGAAGATTTTAACAATTCCATGGTTCTGCGAGAAGAAGCAGATTACAAGAGAATATTTTCCCAGGAAGGCGCTTCTGGAACAATTGAGAGTGCAAAAAGATTCCTTGAGGCAACAAAAGATCTACTAAATCCACTTTGAACGTCGCAAAACTCCAGAAAATCCCGCTTATTTTGTGCTTAACTCTCCACTCCAACGTCGCAAAAGACTTACTTTTGCGACAGTCGGCTAACGACCGATCTCACCGGAGTGAGTGGAGCGCCTTGTTAGGCGGCTAATCACAATTTTACTGCGTCACCCTCACCATGCCACGACTCTGTATCCCACTTGAGAGTAAAGACCAACTCCCACCATTGATGTTTCTTCTGCCCATAACGGAAGTTCATCACTACGGTGGCACCCAAGCTACGAGCTTGCTTGGCCAGCCTCTCCTTGACTTCCGTAAGGTTTGCGTTTTGCCGTGAGATCTCTACGCTCAGATGTTGGAGCACGGCCGCGCCAGGCACTGTACTTTCGGTGAAGAAGACATTATTACACACGCTACCCTTCACGCCAAAACGGTTCTCCATGATTACTTGTCTCTCTCCATCACGACAATCATTTCTTCACGTGTGCCTGTCAGAGACGGGATGCTGGCTGTGGCGACTGAAACGACAGCCCATCCCTCAGTTGCGTACGAATTGATTGCTTTCTCGAGCTTCTCGGGATCGAACTTACCGCCAAAGAAACGGTCCTTCTGAGTAAGCACTTTATACTCTTTCATACCCATCTCCTTTTTTATTTTATGTCTAACAATTATATACGAACTTCTTTTTTCTCTGTAATTTCCTTGTAAAATTTAAGTTGCCTCTACGCCAGCATCTCTACCGCTTCCTCTAAATCTTCCGAACTAACATCCACATAATACCTTAACGTCGTCGGCACATCTGAATATCCTAGATCTAACACTTTTGCGACGTTGCCATCGCAATACTACCTGTCTGCTTTTTTTGCTGCTGCCTCAATCCACTTACCCATGTTGTTATACCCATTATCGTCCACCCAATCATAGCAAGAGTAATCAACACTAAAATAAACAGATTTACCATTGCTATCTTTTCCAATTTCACCAAATTGATTTGAACCCTTGGCTGTAGTATTGCCGTTTTTATCTTTCAATTGGTGAATGTAAATGCCTAACATACCATTACCCTTTTCATAACTCTTTTGAAGCTCAAACTTCACATATTCTCTTTTGCTTGTTTCGGAACCAATCAAGACAACAGTAACCGATGTGCCTTCCAGTTGCTTATTTATCCATTTTTTGATAGCAGATTCCCCGCCTTTTTCAACTTCTTCAAATTCAACAGCGTCAACAAAACCAGCAGCTTCTTTGTCGTCTTTAGCTACCCAACTGTTTCTTACAATGTTTGCTCTCCATACATCATTCTTGTAGTGAAAACTAAAAAATACTTTTCTTGCCATTTTTACCCCCTTTGTAAAATTATTAACATCACAATTATTATAGCTCCTACAATTGTCCCATGGAAAATGCGAAGTGTCTTAGAGAAAGTAACACATATCCACGGTTTCACGTCTTTACTGACGATTGATGTATCCATGGAAAAATCAATTTCCGATTCATTCATTTTTCTAACTTTATCATAAAGTTTGCGGTAAAGTCTTTCCTGCCACAAAAAATATCCATCTAATTCCCAAAAGGACAGCGCCGGAAAGAATGCCAAATATATAAAGGATACATTTGTTTCTTTTGCAGATAAAACGAATAAAGCTGATACCAAAACTACGCTCCATCCTTTTAACAGAAAAGAATTACTTGCCATTCTATTTATAACGCCCTGTATCATTTCTAAGTGCCTTATTTTGTTCTCCATAAAGCCCCCTTAATGTTTTACCGGGTTATTCCTGTCTAACCAGCTCTTAAATGCTACATATGTATTGGAATCCTCATGTAACCATAACGTTAGTTTATCGCTATCTTTGGGCTTATCCTTAGTAACGTATGGATACAGACCTAAATACTCTTGCCCCTTATATTCATTTGTTACAGCAGGAGTTTCTAAAATTGGCAATATAGCGACTCTTTGTTTAAAAGCATCAAAATAACCCAACTCCCAAGGCATCCATTTTGATCCGGGTGAAGCAGATGAAGTCACAAAGAAAAGTGCCCGACATTGCTTCATCCTTTTACGTAACAAATCTGCCGATTCCTTCGTGACTTTTGACCGATCCAAATGGCTATCATGAATCCAATCTACATAAACCGCAAACCCCATTGCTTCAATAGTCTGTTTTATCGCTTTAATAGAATCCTTGTCAGAATAACTATGCGAAAGAAAAATATCGAAAGTTTTGCCCTCTGCGGTTTCAATAGCAGCTGCCTTTTCAAAAATGCGAACTTCAGATAGTTCCGTTTTATTAAATAGTGCCATTTGTCCCCCCCTTTTTTTGCCTTTCCGCCAGCATCTCTGCCGCTTCTTCTAAATCTTCAGGAAACACATCAACATAATATCTCAGCGTCGTTGTTACATCTGAATGACCTAAATATCTTTGAACTAATTTAGCGTTTTTATATTTCTTAAGAAGCCTTGTCCCCACAGTATGCCTTAATGCGTGCGGCGTAAGATCGGTTTCAATCCCGCTTTCTCGGACCCATTTCTTAAAATCCCTCTGCACCTGGCGCTAACTAACTGATCCTGGCACTATTTTTAGAAACAAAGGAATTTACGCCGCGCTTTCGATGACATTTCCGTTTGCGTATTTATGTAGTACGCTTGATATCAATGTTTGATAAGGCAGCCCGTTTTCTACGGCCTTGCGTTGAATATGCACTATATCTCTTTCCGATATCCTAATATTTATTCTCTTATTCTTGTGCAAAGTAGACTTTGCATATTCACGATACCGTACAATTTCTTTTTTAACATTCGGGATGGACCTAAAAGTGCCCCCCTCATAAGCATCAAGAATTTCTTTGTCTTCTTCCTTTATTTTCATATCTATCACCCCTTTAGGTATTTTTTAGTTGCCTTACGGCTTGGAATTATTGTCTTTAAAAAGATTGTATCTTCACTTTCTATAAAAGGAACTAAATATGCATAGTTCTCGACGTTTATTATAAACATCCTCTGCCCAGGATATTTACTTTGCTGGGGGTGTGGAATAATATCCAACACATCTCCTCTATCAATGTAAAATACAATATCCTCAAAGGATACCCTGCGCTCCTCTTTTAATTGAACATTCTTCTTGTTATCCCATTCGAATAATTTCATTTTATTATAAGCATACCATCTTGTGTGCCTTTTGTCAACAAATATTCTCTCTACTTTCCCGCCAGCATCTCCGCTGCCTCTTCTAAATCTTCCGGAAACACATCCACATAATACCTCAACGTCGTCGCCACATCTGAATGTCCTAAATACCGCTGAACCAATTTAGCGTTTTTGAATTCCTTCAGAAGTCTTGTCCCTACGGTATGCCTTAGGCTGTGTGGTGAGAGATTTGATTCAATACCGCTTTCTTTCACCCATTTCTTAAAATCCCTTTGCACCTGGCGCGGGCTGATCCTGGCGCTATTTCTAGAAACAAACAAAGGAGACCTTGGCAAAAGAGACTCCCCTCTTCTTGCTTTGACTTTCAGATACTCTTTCAAATGCCCTTGTAGAGCTTTTGGGAAATACACTGTCTTAAACCTGTCCTTCTTTCCTTCGCTTTGCTCAGGACTTCGCTCCCCTTGGCTTTGGCTATGGCCATCGGAAGCCAAACCATAGCCTTGTGGCTTATTTTTGGTCCATCCCTTAACCTTCAGCTCAACTTTGGCTCGGCCGACATGCTCAACATTAAGACTTAATGCCTCTGAAAGCCTCAAACCGGTAATAAGCATTAAATGGTAAAGCATATAGGCTCTTTCAGCATCCTTGCGATTCTTTAAGATATCTAAAAATCTCTCTTCTTCTTGTGGAGTTAGACACTTAATATTTGGGCTCATTTAAACCTTCTTGCTACTTTTGTTTAATATGTTTTTTAGGTTTTTAATGAAGAATTAGTAGTAGTGGCAGCGAAGCTGCCTCCTACTATTAGTTTTATATATTAGTAGTACTATTAGCGGAAACCTATCTTCTTGTAAATGAACAAGTTAAGTCTGATTAGCGTTCCAAAAGTGAAGTATTAGCGTTCCAAAAGTGAAGTGCATAACTTTCTTTTTGTGCGTAAAACCCAAAAAATTGACCGTTCCAAAAGTGAAGTGCATAACTCTATTTTTACACAGGATTATCCACAATCGCTATTGGTTTTCTACTTGGAATTTTATGTTGAACCGCTGGCGGAGATGGCTGCAATTCAAAATGCCCATCCTCAAACTTTGCCTTTACCTGCCAGTATAACTGAATACCCCTCAATATTCCCTTTAATTTCATTCTTATTTTTCTTTCGTTCTCCTCTTCTGTACCTAACTGCTCAAAAAGGAGATGATCAGGAAAAGATATAGTTTTGTTAAGGCCGTTATTCCTATAAGCTATGAATCTGTAGAAGTCAAGAGCCAAAGGATTCCGCTTAAAACAACGTACAATATTCATATCAAGAGGTACAGAGTGCTTATGAATATACCTAGCATAATCTTCATCCAAAATTATCTGCCCTTTTGAAAATGTTAGTTGGTCTGGACTCTTGACATCAAAAAAGATATCCCATGCCCGCGCGACTACAGAATGAATTCCAATAATGCGGCCAGGTAAAGGATCTTTAGGAGCCACTTTGATAACACTTGTAACATAATTAATCAATTGTCTTGAAAGAGCTTTATTCGCTTTCCCTTCCTTATAACCAAGTTTTTTTACATATTCGTTGAATGTTCTACCCACGTCAATAACATTCGTATTTTTAGTCCTGACTTCCGTATCAATAAAAATCTGATTCATTCGGGCATAACAACCATAAGGGATCTCATGTTTTTCATCGCGTGTGATTGTGAGTTCACACAAAGAGGTCTTCTTTGTCCAGTAGGCCGGATTGCCGTTTAACTTGTGCGCCGGCAAGCCAAAAACCATAAAGATATTAGAAGAAAACCCAATTTCCTCTTTGACTTCTCCAAATCTTTTCTGCACTATCAAATCAATAAACCTTTCTCCTTCTATTTTCGCCAATTGGTTTTTGGGGTTCATTTTTTTTCTAACTCCTGCTTTAGTTTCTCAAATTCTCTTATCATAAGCCTTGACTTGGGAAAAGTTCTACCGTTTTCCCATCTGTAAACAGTCATCATAGTAACTCCTATCCTACTAGCTATATCTTCTCTAGAAAGTTTATACTTCCTCATTATGTCCCGGACCTCTTTCTGTATATTCAGGCCCCACTCAGGTTGTTTTTTATCAGTAGCCATCTATTCCTCTTTCCTTTCCTCTGCCTTAAGTTCTTCTATTTTCTCTTTAGGCATAGTCTGTTCTAGCTTGTTAATCCAGATTTCCTTCTGAAAAAGTCTATCTTTAGTGTTTGAAAGCTCCTTTTGGACCTCATTTGCCTTGTCTGACAAGTCATTTATCCTATCCGACATCTCTTTTTTAATGTCTGACATCATCTTCCTGCTGTCATATGAAAAGAACCCCAAAAAGCCACTAATAAAGACTGCCAAAACAGCAAGCCAGATAGTTGTGGTTTCCCAAAGAGTAGCATTTTTAATGAGTTGTTCTTGTTTCTTTTGTTGCTCCATAAGCATGTTTCTATAATCAGACATAAGTATAGGTAAATTTTTGATGTCCGACATTGGTTTGTTTTTGATGTCCGACTTGTCAAATATGCCTATTTCGTCTGGTTTGTCAGAGATGTCAGGGATGTCAGAGGAGGGAGGAGGCTTTAATTGTTCAAGTCTCTGTCTTTCGCGTTCAGCTTTGTAATATTTTTCTACATCCGACCTCAAAAAATAGGTTCTTTTGCGGTCCTTGTTAAGTAGTTTCTGGGTTTTCCATGCATTCTGTAAGGCAATTCTCCAAGTATGCCGCTCAGAGATTCCTAAAAGGTCAGAGGCATCCTTAATAGTAATCCAAAGTTCTGCTTTGCCGGTTTCAGTATCTTGTGTTTGATTTATAATATCAGCCATTGGTTAAATTATAAAGCGGAAGTTATACATCTGTCAAGCAAAATTTTCCTCATTTTAACAGTCGTACAAACAATAGACGGTTATAAATATGAACCCTCTACGAGAGACGGGGCAGGATAACAGTATACAATTTATAGAAAGGCCACGTTCTTTATACTCATAATAGGTGCTTTCGTCTCCAGCAGTAAATATTAAACATTCCCCGTCATAAACAGTAGGTTATATTTAGTCTTGAGGTTGATAAATAGTAGTGGCTTATTGTATATTTACATTGGTTATACCTGCAGGCTGGGCAAGAATGTAATTCTTATAATATAAGGGGGAGGAGGACAACATGGAATTTAATATTACAATCCTTTTGCTTATAATTTTGGTGATGATATTAAGAAGAAAGTAGAGATGCATTATCGTTATTTACCACGAGTGCATAACTCGGTAAAATTTCCTCTGAAAGCATAGAAAAACCCTACGCTCAGAGCCATAAATTCTATCCGCCAATTTAACCCCCAGATCTCAATAATATTGAGTCTTAGAAAAAGAATAATCAAAAATTCCTATTTTCTCTGGACAGGATCTAAATCCTGTGTTATTTTATCAGCATGCTTAAGTTCTGGCCTGAACCACTTATAAAGCTTGATCCAAAGCTACCTCTAAAAGAAAAACTACGCAAGTTAGGTATCCGACATTTCGACGAGCTCATCCACGACCAGCCCAAAGAATGGCTAATAAAAAACTTTAGCCAGGGCGCAACTGATTACCCCATCAACGTATCTTTACTTTTCCGTAACATTATCTGGCAGACCAGAGAGAGAATCATAAAAGGGGAGAGCCCACCCTTAAAAGAACTCATCAGGACCTTTTGGTATATGTACATCAAACCTACTTTATCCCGGGCTAGCTCCCTCACTCATGAAACTGATCAATACGCCCAGTTAGTGGATACCATTGTCTTTATGGTCAAGGACTGGCAGCTCCTGGAATATAAAGACATTGGCTTTCGCGACGATAAGAAATCAAACCGCAAGGTAGGCTATAATGCCAACATTATTTTATTCTCAGAAAAGACCGGCCATCAAGACTACTTAGAGGAAATCTACAGCCAGTATCAAATAAGCATCCTTGCTCTAGGCGGCCAACCCTCAGTCCTAAATGTAGAATATTTCGTTGATGAGCTTAAAAAACAAAAGGTAGATATCCGTCGCTCATTCTACCTCTTTAGTATTGTAGATTACGATCCTTCCGGCTGGATAATCCGCGATGCTTTCATAGACGATCTTCATCACTATGGTATAAAAAATACCCAAGTAATTGATTTGGTCCATCCGGATATGCTTGGCTCCGACGAAGTCCAGCTTTCAAAATACAGGATCCCTAAGACAGAAGGGATGACTGCCAAAAATCAGGCATGGTTAAAAGAAGTCCACAAAAGAGATTATCAAAACCAGAAGTTCTTAGAAGAAATGGACAAGCACGGCGAAAAGACACTCTATGGTTTAGAATCAGAGTCAATCTCGGCACAAAAATTGAGCAGTGCCTTAGAAGTGTCAATGGTTCCAATGATTGGTAAAACCGAAGAAGCCCTAAAGATATTCCAACTTAAAATACTCAATGAAGCGATAAGACAACTTATCCTGCATAAAGTAACATAGGAGGCAAAAGATGCCTAAGAAAACAGAATTTGTCCGATACAACACCATCAAAGATTATGTTAAAGATATTCAAAAGATGCGCTCTAACGAAACCGCGGTTAATAACCTTACTGAGAGATTCAACTCTCTTATTGAGACTGTAATAATCACAGCGGCCGCGCTTGCCGAAGACCATAAACGCAATACCATTCTTGCCGAAGATATGAAAGAGGCATTAGAGAAAACCGTAGGTAAGAAACACCTTAATTCGCAAGAGCTCTTAGATGAAATTACGCTACAAAATCCTATTGACTTAGGAAATATTTCCAAAGGTATTACCAAATACATAGAAGATCACGAAAAGAGATGAATAAAAAACGATTAATAGCTGCCAGGAGGCAATATGAAAAAATGTCCTTATTGTGCCATGGAAATCCCGCAAGACGCTCGAATTTGTCCTTACTGCAGAAAGATAACTTCATCCTCTGCTAAAGCGAAATGGAAAGCAGTTGTATTAGCACACCTTTTGGGTCCTTTTGCCTGGTTATATACTTGGAAGTGGGATAAGAAAAAATTTATTTTTTTCTTAGTCGTTTGGATTATTCCAAGTATAGTCATGTATGTTTTTGGACTGCAAGTGACCGACTATTCCTCTAAACATAACTTGGTGAATCCGTTTCAGGATACCCCACAAGGATTTCCCATTTTTGTTGGTGGTTACATAGTTACTTCTATTCTATTTGGTATTTGGGCTGTTATTTTGGCATGGGTCCGAAAAAACGAAAAATATTTGTTATATTAATTAAAATATGAAAACGTTTTGGTTTATAGCTGGTTCAAAAAAGTAGGATTATGATAAATAAATTTTTTCTAGCTATAAAAGAAAGTTTGGAAGAACATTCTTTAGATCTTAAACAAGGCAAACTATTCTTGCCGCTAGGATTAAAAGGTAAAAGATTAACAAATAATGTACTGCCTAGCGTTATAAGGACATTGTCATCAGAATTAAACATGGATTTCGAAGCAGAAGTACAAAATATCATGCCTGATAATTACAATCTTAATCCTCAGAGACTGGACTTTGTGTTTAAAAAACATGGAAAAGAGTTAATATTTTTTGAATTCGAATCATTAGACAGATCACAAGTTTATCTTTTTAAGGATTACTCTACTATGGATGAGAATTGGAATGACAATAAACTGCGATATTATATGGGGACGTTGGAAGAAAAAATCAGGAAAAACCTTCCGTTACCAAAGTATTATGTATCTTTTTTGGTTCTCCCTGATTGCGCCGTGAATCCTTATACGATATGGGATTGCAATAAACATTATAACTTTTTTCATGGTTCGTTAAGAAAAGTTATATATCGCAACCCCTACCGATTTTACGATGGTATAATTAAATCCTGTGCACGCTTGTTTTTAGAAACAAAAATATCTCGGTTTGGGAAAAAGATAAAAGATTTCCAGGATAGGTGTGAGTTAATAATAATTACATGTACGATTAAAGAGCTAATTCTTTCCCGAGGCAGGGATGGTTTTTGCAGGCAACAAGAAACCAGAAGGGTTATAAATTGGAAAATATAAGTGAATATGACTGCTGAACTCAAAAGTTATACTTTAAGAGATAAGAAAAAATGAATTCAAAAGAGCTTGCCCGGATCCTCTCAAAAGAATATCATCTCTCTCAAGACCTCGCTAATCAAATCCTAAAAACCATCCTTGAAACTATCGTCAACGAATTAAAAAAAGGAAATCTCCTCCGCCTCAGAAACTTTGGCACTTTTCATGCCAAGAAAAGCCACGGCAAACTCAGAGCCAAATTTGACGATTCCAAAAACTTCTTTCAATAACCCCGACGCGCGACCGCTGTTTACTATAAGATGTAAATCAACTTCCCCGCCTCACCCCTGCTCCTATTTGTCGCAGGGGTGAGGCGTTACGCTTCGATTATGCGATAAGTTATACAGTATCTGTAACTCCTTGATGTATCTCAAAACACAGCGTCCCTTGCGATACTCCCAGAGTATGCAATATCTGCGACTTATCGCAACGTTACAGCGTCCTGGGCAATACGCTAATCACAAGAGAAACTCCCAAGACGTGCACGGGGCGGGCAGTCTGCCTTCGGCAGACAAGAGCCACCGCTCGCCTCAAAACAGCCCCCCACCGCCTATAATGGCGCCATTATAGGCGGTGGGGGGCTAATCGGCTCGCTCAGGCCTTTTACATAACATTGTTATGTAAACTACAAATCACTATGTTAGGACACCACTCCGCAAGAATCCGCCGTAGCTTCGAGCAAAAACACACGAGCTACGGCGGATACTTGCTCCGTTAAAGACAGCTCGACACCAAGTGTGAGATGTCATACTCCGTAAGCTCACAAAACATCTCACACTTCGTGTCGTCCTCCGACATCCAAGCTCACAAGAGGAACGCTGTCTTTTGTCCTAACATAGTGATTTGTAGGCGGCCTGTGTCTCTTTGTGAAAAAATCTCTGGTGTGGGGACCCCAATTTCCCCACACCAGAGATTTTTTCACTGCCCGCCCCTTTAGCTATTTCCCCAGTCCTTATCTCCAAACTACCTCAAAATCCCTCATTATAGCCTCAATCCCCGACGATAAAAACCATCCACAAAGTCACCAAAACCCCAAAAACGCCGGCTCCATACCTCTAAACACCCTCAATTCCCCTTCTATTTGCGTTATACAGGGCTTTCGCCTGGAAGGATAGGCAAGTTTTTAATGTGTGATAGGCTTATTTCTTCACATCATCCCCAAATAAAAAATTTTCTCTGAAACCTTGCAATATTGCCATTCCTATGCTATACTCATTGCAATGAGTAATAGTTCAATAAAATGAGTGAGGAGTTATGCTTTCCGATTATATTATCTCCACTAATTCACAAAACGTATTAAAATTCCTTCTCATACATTCTGACAAATCATGTTACGAAAGAGAAATTGCCAGAGGCGCTAAGATTAGTTATGGCTCAGCTAATGATATATTAAATCAACTATACAAAGAAAGCCTAGTCCAAAGAAAAACCGAAGGAAGAATGTGTTATTATTCTATTGATATGTCTAACCCTTATATCAAAGAATTTAAGATCCTAAACAACCTCCTTCTTATTGAACCCCTGATAGAAAACCTCAAATCATATACCCGCAAGATAATCCTTTACGGAAGCTGGGCTCAAGGAACTGATACCGAAAACAGTGACATAGACTTATTTATTATCACCTCAGACAAAAATAAAGTCATATCTATTGTTGGCAAATATTCTTATTCCAACAAAATAGCCAATAGAAAAATACAGGCTATCATCAATACCCCGGCTGATCTTCTAAACACGGATAAAAAAGAAACTGTCTTTATGAAAGAAGTAAAACAAGGAAAAACCTTATGGGAGAGAGAAATCAATGAAGATAACTTTTAAAGATTGTATAGCAAATAAGCGGATATTCCGCTTCCCTCCAGCAAAACACCTCGTAGACCTCGAAATCAAAGATTCTGAAGACGATCTACAATCAGCTGAAGAAGAATTTTCTAAAT
>Ga0247841_10011759_pt1 | contig 11567 bp, 16 predicted proteins | sample LaCruzMarch2015__2_FD_192410 | JGI IMG/M metagenome (GOLD analysis project Ga0247841, IMG submission 192410) | Freshwater microbial communities from meromictic Lake La Cruz, Castile-La Mancha, Spain - LaCruzMarch2015_18m | ecosystem: Environmental > Aquatic > Freshwater > Lake | place: Spain...
TTTGCAATATCATGAGATTTCCGATTCTTCCAAATTTTTTTCTTGCCACCTTTTGATAAAAAAATTGATTTAATATTATTTTTTTATATTAAATGATAATAATGGAAAATTTTCAAACTTATAGTCAATTTCTAACTTATATTGAAATTAATTATGACGAAGAACAACAAATAATTATAGAAAATTTTATATCATATTACATAAATGAGTATAGAAAATTTGGAAAATACAATTGTAAAGACACATATGATGATGATTTAAAAAGTGATACAACAGGTGAATTACATAAATTAGGTCTTATTGGGTTTGAATTTGAAAAAAAAATACACGATGAACGTCAATATAAAAAATCTATAAAAAAGAATTGTTTACACCTTGAAGATTTAAAATAAAATTACCATAGTTTGATATTGGAGCACATTTGTATATTGTATCTATAAATATGGTTAAATTATTTTCAGAATTAATTATTTTACACCTTTGGACATTTAAAACGCCCATTTTTATATAGTGAAAATTATATAAAAATAATTTATTGTATTACCTTAATGAATAACGAAGAACTCATTAAGGAAAATCTATTGTTGAGAGAAGAGAATGAAAAATTAAAAAAACAATTAGAAAACTATAATAATTCACGAAAATCTTATTATGATAAAAATAAAGATTATGTTAAGGAAAAGCAAGAATGTCTCAATACCATAGCGTAATCCGTTGTAGTTCCAACGAGTGTAAATTATGTTGTATGGATAGAGACATAAATGCTTCTAAAAATATTTTACTTCTTTTACAATGTGAAAAACAAGGAAAAAGAAGACCAAAATGTTTTACAGAACAAAAAGAATAAATACCTACGATACTCCTTTTTACACGTTATAAGGAAGATAAGTATGGTAAGGCGTGAAATTCGCCATTACACTTTTGTTTTTTTAATTCGCTAAAATCGGCGTTTTAAATCTTCAAGGGTGTAAATCTTAATAGTTTTCATACAATAAGTAAATATTATTATATATATTTCAATAAAAAAAGGGTTTATCCCTTAATATTAATTAAATAGTTACAATTAAAATCTACTACATCTTATCAGGTGAATTTAACTTTAACGCCTCTCTCCATTAGGCGATGCCAAGGGTCGCCGTAGAATGTGTCCATCTTGTTTGGGTTCTTGTATCCGTAAATGCTGGCCTTAATCGCGCGACCGACGATCGCTTCCGATTTGAGCGTATGCTCTATCGCAAAACAAGAGGCAACTGCTATGTGCGCTTTGCTGCATTGAGTCAGAGAGCAATCAATGTCGATGCTGTTCTCACGTCGAATTTGTGCGGTAATAGCTGGAAAGTTGAAAATAATGCTACGTAGAAGAGCGGTTTTTTCGGTGTCAATGCGAGGAATGTAGATGCTTGTGTTAGAGTTCATTTTAGCTTAAAACTTGATGGGTGCTTAGTTAATATGCTGTTAACCATTACACAAAGAAAGTATTTCAATTTTTTTATTTATAGGCTATAACTGGTCATAACTAAAAATCCATAATTAATATTTATACATAGATGATCTGGGATTGTCCACACGTCGCCCCAATACTTTTAGCGATTAAATATGATATACTAGGAGGGGGCATACTAGGAGGGGGCATACTAGGAGGGGCTTGGGGGTTCCCTAATAAATACAAATTTTCAGTAAAGGTAAAAATAAGGTAAAATAAAAAAAATTGAGATACTTTAGTTGGTGTAGGTGAAAGGCATATAAGCTGATAACCGAAATAAAGTTTAAAACGAATTGAAAATGTCTGTTGAAATGATGTCTGATTTTAATGCTTCTGTCTACGTGTCAGAGCAATTGAATCGTCAATTAATCAATATGTCTCAAGATTTGGCTTCCCGCTGTATCGGAGAATGCGCACAGCATTATGGTTTTGATGCCGAAGAAGCTAACCGCTTACTAGGTTTAGCCATGATAAAGGTAGAACGCAAAGCTCCTATTAAGGCAAAGAGCACAAAGAGTCCTAATAAGGTAGCAATGCCAAAGGCATCTTTCCCTCTTCCTTACAACGGCGAGTTCAATGATTCATGCTGCTACGCACTGCGCCAGAATAATGGTTTATATACCCAATGCACAGGTGTTCGCAAAGTAGAAAAGGGTTCTCTTGACGTTAGAGCTCAATTCTGTAAAGGTTGCGCTACTACGATGCAAAAGACCGGTGCTGAAGTACCACAATATGGTACTATTCAACAGCGCATGGCAGTCGATATCTTCGAGTATGTTGATCCTAAGGGACGCAAACCAACTGCTTACACGAAAGTCATGAAGAAATATAAAATTAACGAAAAACAAGTCATCGAAGAGGTAGGTAAGTTAAACATTACTATTGATAAACGTCATTTTGTTGTTCCAGAAGAGACCAAGCGTGGTCGCCCTAAGGCAGAGAAGGAGCCTAAAGCAAAGGGTGCTAAAGGTCGTCCTAAGAAGGAGAAAAAGTTTCTTATGGTCGAATGCGATGGTGAAGATTTGTTCGCATCATTAGTCGCCAATGCTCAAGAAGAAGAAATCGAGGTAGCTCCAAAGAAGAAAGCTGGGAAATCTGACGAAGAGAAGGAAGCTGAACGTCTTACTAAGGAAGCTGAAAAAGAGAAAAAGCGCCTAGCTGCTGAGGAAGCAAAGAAGGATAGAGAGGAGAAGGTTGCTGCTGAAAAAGAGAAAAAGCGCCTAGCTGCTGAGGAAGCAAAGAAGGATAGAGAGGAGAAGGTTGCTGCTGAAAAAGAGAAAAAGCGCCTAGCTGCTGAGCAAGCAAAGAAGGATAGAGAGGAGAAGCTTGCTGCCGAAAAAGCTGCTAAGGAAGCCGCTAAAGCTCAGAAGACCTCAAAGAAAGCTCCTAAAGGTTCATCTGACATCTTAGAACCTGTCGAAGAGCCAGATGTCGTCAAGAAGATCGAGTTTGAAGGCAAGAAATACCTGAAATCCAAGAAGACAGGTATTGTTTACGATTACAACGAGTATACCAAGAATGGCGAGCAACTCGTAGTCGGTAAATGGAATGATTCAACAAACAAGATCGACTTCTCAGCTTCCGAAGAGGAGGAAGAAGAATATGATCTATAAATAAAAAATATAAAAAAGTAGTTAGTAATTGTTATTTGTATGATTTAATATTTAATTAATTATTAAAAAGTGAGACCACTTGGTCAATACCTTTTTTCCACCCATTTTTTTCTCTCTAAGTCTTGTTGCCTGCTGCTGCTGTATATGGTAAAAAAAGCCACCATAACTTGACAGCTAAATTTACAGCAAATTTGTAGTAATATATTTTGAAAGGTTTACACCATTGAATATTTAAAATAAAACCTTAAACAATATTAAAAAATATATACATAGTAATATTAATAAATTATGTATCCTTATAAAATTAATTGGGCTACTGAAAGTCTAAAAGAAATACACGAAGATAATTCATATGGATATGTTAATGATTTATTTGAAATTAAACAATTAATATATAAATATATTGATGAATATATTTATGAGTATGAAAATAGAATAAAAAATGAAATTGAAGATTATAACAATAAAAGACCAATTATTAATAGATTTTATGAAATAGTAAATTCGGAACCATATTGGGATGATATATTTTTAAGTGTAAAATATTTTGACTTTTCATCAAAATCGTGGCGTGACTATGAAGTAGATGAAACAGAGTTGAATAAATATTTATTGTCCCATTTTAAATCTTCAAGGGTGTAAAGGCTGCTGCCTGCTGCTGTACATACGTTCTTAATATACTATAAATTTTCTCTCGAAGTTCGTTATAAAATTTATACCAAAGCATCTAGTTCTTCTTGTGTTGAATATAAGTGAATAACCATCTTCAATATCATAGAAAGGTGTTATTTTAGCTAACTTAGACGACATTTGGTAAGAAGCCCAAATATTATTAATAAATGGTTTTACCGAAGGTAGCATTTCTTTAAGAGTTTCCGCAATTATGAAAAACATTCTTTTAATGATTACTTGAGTACAAATAGATTAGTTTTAATATTTTATTTATTTTTATTAAAATACTTTTCAATTTTATTTAAAATTGAAATAATTTTATAACTATTGTAAAAAAATAATCTCTCTAGAACAAATGTATAAGATGTCATCGGATTTATCTATAAGACCAACAAATTATTGTAGTTATTCTATTTCACATGAAAATGATCTAGAACATATAAAAAATGGTCGTTGTCCTAATTACGCATTAATATGGAGTTTTACAGAAAATAGCCATCACTGGCCAATAAATCATGATTATTTTATAGGCAATGGTTCAGAAATACATGATGGGACTAAAGTTTTGAGAGAAATTTTAAGTAAAAGATTAGCAGATGGAATTTATAGTAAATATATTATATTTTGTGACTTAGATGGGGTTCTTGCGGATTTTGAAGAAGGAGTTAGAAATAAATTTAAAAAAAATGTTGATGAAATTAAACCTAGTATTATGTGGGGTGTAATTAATAGATCTAAAACATTCTTTGACACGCTACCATGGATGCCAAAAGGCCGCGAATTATGGAGTCAAATTCAACAATATAATCCTATTATATTAACTGGCGTTCCACGTGGCAGTGCTACAGCTGCTGAACAAAAAATTAGATGGTGCCAGAGAGAATTAGGACCTAATATACAAGTTATTACATGTGCCACTAAAGATAAACCTAAATATTGTTTCCATAGTTCTATTCTTATTGATGATAGGACTGATAACTTAAATGCTTGGAATAGTTTAGGTGGCAAATTTGTGCTCTATGATGAAGAACATTTGGATTCCATCGTAGAGAGAATTGGACGACATATGGCAACTGATTTACCTTCACCATAAAATTACTTCTCTTTAACACAAGGCACCCAAGGCACTGCGTTTCGCTGCGTTTATTTAATTGTTGTTACTTTAGAAATATTTTTTATTATTTTTTCTTTCTTTTCATCATCTGTAGTCATAACTTCTAAAACCATTTTGTCATATTTATCTGATGTTTTTGAAGAAGAATTTTTATATTCTGGATATTTCTCTCGAAATGCTGGTAATAATCTTATATTTTTGTCAGCTATTTTCGTTACTGCTTTCTTCAACTTCGTTTTGTTATCATCCTCTTTATTCCATTCATCTTCATCTTTTATATACATGGTTTCTCTTTTCTTGTCTGTGCAATGAACAGGTCTTATTGTCTCATCTAAGCTATTTAAGTTTTTCACTATTATTTTTGAAATACCCTCTACATATCCTAGCTCACCTACTTCCATCAAATCGCTCAATTGTAATTTAATGGAATCTACAAAATCAGTTATATTCATGGCATTTTTACAGGTCTCATTTAAAAAGAAATTCAGATTAAATGCTTTGTTATGAGAATTGGTGTGAGTATTGTTGGTAGTAGTAGTATTATGAGTTCCATTTTTAACTATTTCTAAAAGTTCTTTGTTTTGATTAATTAGCATCATAAAGAGTTCTTTGTCAAAATTGATTTCGTTTTTAGTTTCTTCTTGTTTGGTTTGGGTTTCATCTTGTTCTTTTTCTTCAATAATATTGTAATTTTTATATGTGCAATTTTTTTTATGTCTATAATAACTGCTATCATGAGTATATGATTTTCCACAATTACATATAAATTTTCTTTGGGATAAATCTACTAGCATATTACTAGCATTTACTAGCTTTTGATGTTTCGTTGTTAAAATATGTTTGTTAAAATCTTTTTTACTACTCGTTTCATAGTTACAACATTCACAGAAATAATTCTCGGGATTTTTTAGGGATTTTATACTAGCCATTCTCCTTAATATATGCTAGGAAAAAATCCCTAAATCATTTTCCGCAAAAAATATAAAAAAAATATCATCATAAAATTTTTTATATTTCGTTTAATTTGTTACCATAAATTTTCATTATCAAGACAAAATTTTTCGTCAGTAAGAGTATTTTCGACAAGTCAATTTTGGACATTTTTTTTGTCCATTTTGAAAAAGTTAAAATACTTTTCATTTTTCGAAAACACTTGTTTTTATATAATAAATTGCCAAAACAACTTAAAGCGAACTAGAAAAAAAGTATTTAAAAAATTTTGATAGAAAAATGTGCTACAAAATGAAGGGCAAAAATAATATCAAAATGGGAGGCAATTCATCACGCGAAAAGGAGCAATCAAATTTGGAATTTAACGCAGCTAGAAATTACCATAGAAGAATTAAACAATATAATTACGCATATCATGGATACTATAGCGATTATGTCGTGCTCAATATGAATTAGAATGTATACCAGAGTGTTGTCGTCAAGGTTCAAGTTATACTCCGCAATATGACCATTGGGGTAATCTAGAGTATTAAAAATTTCTATCAAGGTTAAAGCACCGCTCCAAGGCTTTAAAGGTTCGTCCAAAGGTTCACCTGGCGGTTTAGAACCTGACTTTACAGCCAAGCTTTAGACCTTTGGTTAAAGCACCGCTACCTTTGGTTAAAGCACCGCTACCTTTGGTTAAAGCACCGCTACCTTTGGTTAAAGCACCGCTACCTTTGGTTAAAGCACCGCTACCTTTGGTTAAAGAGAAAGTTGTTTTTTTTTATTCACTAGAATTGTGTTCAATTTTTGTATTTCTCTCGAGCCATCAAATTCAAATAAATCAGGGAAAATAGCATGAACAAAAAAATAAAAGAAAGATTTAAGTGCTATCAGTGAATATGAAATAGCATCAAAGCAATGTGACCAATAGTCTTGTTTAACACGAGTTAAATGAGAGAACATATATAATAAATATAAAAAAAGATATTGACCACAAAACGAGTCTCACTTTTTATTTTTTTTTAATTAATTACACAAATTTTTATTCTTCACCTAAAATTTCACTAGCTACAATACGCTTACCTTCTTGAAGATCATTGACATATTTGTCAATAGTTCTAGTGCTGATATCTTCGTCAACAAAGGAAGACATTTCGAATCGCTGTACATAAACAGGCTTGGTCTGTCCAATGCGATGGCATCTGGCGATGGCTTGGTCTTCAACGGCAGGATTCCAATGAGGTGAGATGAAGTAGATTTCGCTATAATTTTCTTGTAGATTTAAGCCCTCACAGCCGGTCTGTATTTGTAAGATAAGTGCTTCATTTTTCTCATTAAGAATGTCATAACGTTTGGTATAACTGGTTCTGCCGTCAAAAGTGGCGACTTTTTTCATGCCTCCTCTACGTAATCGGTCCGCAATTTCGTCAATTTCTTCGCGGAAATGGCAGAAGATGAGCTTACCAGAGCCGTTACCCTTGCGTTCAAGAATTGTATTGACAGCGGCATCTAATTTGCTGCTATGATCGAAAGCCTCTTTATAGGAGGAATAATCGCCGAGAAAGCCCAATTTAACCATTTCATCGAGTTGTTTAGACATTAATTTAGGATAAATACAGGTCTGTTTAGCACGTAACAAGAGTGTTAGTGTGCCTTTATTGCGCATAGAGCCGACGATTTGTTTATTAATGCCTTTTTCTGGATTGACACGACTAAATGCTAAGGCGGAATGAAGCTCCTCAGACAACAACATTTCCTTTTTAGAAGTCCAATTAACAACAGATTTATCTAGATGAATGTCACTGATAATGATGCCAACTTGCTTCTTAGTTCGCTTCAATATGAATGAGCGTGTTAAAAGTCGCAAATTGTTGGTCTCAGTATAGAAGCTCGCTGGTAATCTAATGACAGCACACAAGCTGTAGAAATCCTTCTTACTATTCTGAACAGGAGTGCCAGAAACTAACCAACGAATTCTGGCTGTCAAAAGGCGAGCACCAATATAGCGAGTAGTTCCTGAATTTCTAAGATGATGAGCCTCATCAAATATGATGCGATTCCAAGATACTCTATGTAGCATAGTGTCCGCTTCATCCTTGATTTGCTTCTTTGTGAGGGTAATAGCACCATAAGTCGATATCACAATACAGGCAGCAGAAAGTTGCTCAAATGTTATAGTCTTCTTAGCATCTCCATGGTAAATAAGAGCCTTATGTCCTGTGGTCTTATAGATTTGAACAAACCATTGGTCAATGAGAATAGGCGGCAAAATAACAAGTGTGTGAGGCACAAAATTGCTATACATGAGCCCAATCATCATAATAGTCTTGCCCAAGCCCATTTCGTCAGCAATGAAACCGCCGTGGACATTACAAGGAGGGTCTTCTCTAAGCTCATTGTTCAAGCACCAACGAACTCCATCATACTGGTATTCTTTATGATCCATATTAGTTCTGTCCAAGTACTTCTTGAACATATCCATATGCGTTTCTATAGTAGTCTCCATTTTTCAAAAATTGATGTAAATTTAAGTTATTTACTAATCATTAAATTTAAATTAATTTAATTCAATTTTTTTGATTTTAAGCCATTTTAAGGGGTAACTGAAAATTTATAATACTCCCTTAAGGGACTTATTGGAACTCGATAGGTAGTCAGAATTATAGGCCATTTTTTATATGTCCTCTAGAAAAATAAAATAAAATTCTATTGACCATTATCTAAGGATATATAAGGCTATCCTGAATTTAATTTTATTTATTTATACACCCTTGGGAAAAATACCCGATAATTCAAACCACGCCTTATAAGTCTCCTCTACAGGAGCTTATAAATTTTCAGTTGCTTATTTTAAAAGCCAAAATCAAAAAAATTGAATGATTAATATTTAAATATTAATTATTATATAATCTAATAGATATATTTGTTAATGCAATTTAATATTAATTAAGTATTTGAAAGGTGAGACCATTTGGTCAATACCCTTTTTTCCTGTTGCTGACTGCTGCTCTAAAGCGCAAGCTTACTGCTGCCTGCTGCTCCTAGACGGCAAAAAAGTCGCCACTAATTTGACGGCAAATTTGTAGGCAATATTGATGGCAGGGTATGGCGGATGATAGACTGGACAGGCGATGGCACTAACACCCTGCTACAGTAATCAATTTTAAAATAAAATTGATATAAAAATAATTACCATATTTATAACATATCTCAAAAAATGGAAGCACCTTATACAAAGGAAGAATTAAGAGCAATGTCAGTCAAAGAATTGTTATCATTACCAAAAAAATGCCCTCGTCTACATCCATATTGTTTAATTGGATTACATATTGATGATGCTAGGAATCGTATGAAAGAATGGTGTAAAAATATTATTGGTAATAGGGCAGAGATGCTAACTTCAGGACAAGGTTGTTTAATGGATATTAATACTACTTACTATTATTGCGAGCTAGATGAAAAAGGTATTATCACAGATGTTCGAGATGCTTTTGATTAATAAATAATAAATAAAATTGTTTGCAAAATTTGTATTTTTTAATTTAAATTTTAAATATCTCAACTTAAATTAAATGTCTACACCATTATATCTTTTAGCTAGCACTGATGCTTCATCAGCAAATCCTATTCATATATTGACTAATGGAAAGGCAAATATAGGGTCAAACAGCCCGAATATTATAGTTCAGGAGCTCCAACATTAATTCCAACCGCTGGAACAGCAAATACTGGAAGTGGTGGAGGTGGAATGAGAGCTGATGATGTAGGTGCCGGAGGTGGAGGAGGCACTGGTATAATTATCATTAAATTTCCATCATTTGTTTGTTAAAAAATAAAATTGAAAGAAAAAATAAGCAATTAAATAAAAGCATATATAGACAATGGCACACATCGAATTTTTAAGAGCTCCTATCTTTATCTCAGCCACTCATCGTGTTCTGCAGGATGCACTTCATCCGCTAAAGTATAAAGAGTAGTACTAGGATGAATCCATAAGTCATCAGAAAACGTCGCCCAATCCACAGTCTTCCCTAGTTTCGCATGCAAGTCTTCTGTCTCCCAGCATAAGACTCCTTTGTCTTTTTTACGCAAAAGTCAGCGGTTTTAAATGTCCAAATGTGCAGGCAATATTGATGGCAGGGTATGGCAGGGTGGCAGTCTTTACAATACTTATATTGTTCTCATAATCAATTAACCTCCTTACCAATACTCAATCAATCTTTACAAGTATTATCTTGTTCTATTAACAAATTAACCACCTTGCCAATACTTAATCCATCACTACAATTCTTATCTTGTGATCATAATCAATTAACATTATTGCCAGCACTCAATCCGTGTTTACAAATATTATCTTGTCATTATAATCAATTAACCACATTGCCGCTACTTTATCCTGAATTACTAGAATTATTTTGTGATAATAACTTACTACCTATATCAATTAACGATCATTATTTAAATGAAGAACAAAAAAATACTATAAATAATGCTTTTCAATGTATAGAACGTTTTAAAATGATGTATTTTTGTTTAAAATACAAAGCGAAATTGCGGGATTGGTTATGGTTAAAAGTACGATTACCGAAAATAGAAAGATTATATCACCCAAATAATTTAAATAAATTATTACATGCAGGAGAAAATATGACAGAAGAAGAATTGGATGATGTATTAAGCAATTGGTAATAAAAAATATTAAAAAAAATTGAAATCTTTTTTATGTCAAAATACATTTCACCAAAATAACAGCAACTATGGCAGCTTTTAACATAGAAAAATATATAAATTCTTTACCAGATGATATTGAAACAATAGATGTCTCAAATAAATCGTTAACTTATCTACCATCGTTAGAACGTTTTCACAAACTTAAAGAATTGTATTGTTATAACAATCAATTAACTTCATTGCCACCACTCAATCCGTCTTTACAAAGATTAAATTGTTATAATAATCAATTAACTTCATTGCCACCACTCAATCCGTCTTTACAAAGATTAAAATGTTATAATAATCGATTAACCTCATTGCTACCACTCAATCCGTCTTTACAAAGATTAGATTGTTGTGACAATCAATTAACCTCATTGCCACCACTCAATCCCTCTTTACAATACTTAGATTGTTCTAATAATCAATTAACCTCATTGCCAGAACTCAATCCGTCTTTACAAAGATTAAATTGTTATAATAATCAATTAACCTCATTGCTACCACTCAATCCGTCTTTACAATTCTTATATTGTTTTTATAATCAATTAACCTCATTGCCAGAACTCAATCCGTCTTTACAATTCTTAGATTGTCATAATAATCAATTAACCTCATTGCCAGCACTCAATCCGTCTTTAAAAATATTGAATTGTGTTAATAATCAATTAACCTCATTGCCAGAACTCAATCCGTCTTTACAAAGATTAGAATGTTATAATAATCAATTAACTTCCTTGCCAGCACTCAATCCGTCTTTAAAAATTATACATTGTGTTAATAATCAATTAACCTCATTGCCAGAACTCAATCCGTCTTTACAAAGATTAGATTGTTCTTACAATCAATTAACCTCATTGCCAGAACTCAATCCGTCTTTAAAAATATTGAATTGTGTTAATAATCAATTAACCTCATTGCCAGAACTCAATCCGTCTTTACAAGGATTATGGTGTGATAATAATGAATTAACCTCATTGCCAGAACTCAATCCGTCTTTACAAATATTGAATTGTTCTTATAATCAATTAACCTC
>Ga0247841_10011761_pt1 | contig 11566 bp, 4 predicted proteins | sample LaCruzMarch2015__2_FD_192410 | JGI IMG/M metagenome (GOLD analysis project Ga0247841, IMG submission 192410) | Freshwater microbial communities from meromictic Lake La Cruz, Castile-La Mancha, Spain - LaCruzMarch2015_18m | ecosystem: Environmental > Aquatic > Freshwater > Lake | place: Spain...
TGCACCGGGCCATAAATAACGACCCATTATAGAGTGCGAATGGAAGCATGACATGCCTCAGGATCGAAAACCAGCGCCCGCCACGTCGGTCGCTTCTTGACAAGCCTTCTCATGGAAGGCGGCAACTATGATACTGGATTCCCGATCAGGTCGGGAATGACAAACAAAGGCCGCCCATTCTGTCATTCCCGCGAAAGCGGGAATCCAAAATACACGTCACTTTGAAATTCCTATACAATTTACAACCCGGCGTCTGACGTCTGTCCTCTGGCGTCTGTCTTGTACGCCGCCGGCTTGCGGAACGCCATGGCCGCCTTGATGAAATCGCGAAACAAAGGATGGGCCTTTAACGGCGCGGACTGAAACTCGGGGTGAAACTGGCACGCCACGAACCAAGGATGCTCCGCCAACTCGATGACTTCTACCAGGCGTGACGCCGGATTGATCCCCGCAAAGACCATGCCCCGCGCCTCCATCTTTTCGCGATAGCGGTTGTTGAACTCGTAGCGGTGCCGGTGACGCTCGGCGACCTCGGCCAAACCATATGCCACCCGGGACTTCGTCGCTTCGCCCAGGGCACAGGGAAATAGTCCGAGCCGCATGGTGCCGCCCTTGGCCGTCTGGCGCTTCTGGTCCTCCATCTGATCCACGACGGGATGCGGCGTCTGCGGTTCGAATTCCGTGCTATTGGCTCCGCCCAACCCGCAAACGTTGCGGGCAAATTCAATCACCGCGCACTGCATGCCCAGGCAAATGCCCAGAAAAGGCACATTGCGAGTGCGGGCATATTGCACCGCCGCGATCTTGCCCTCAATGCCACGGTCGCCGAATCCGCCAGGAACCAGAATGCCCTGGACGCCCTTGAGCAATGGTTCACATCCCTGCTTTTCAATATCCTCGGACTCCACCCGGCGGATCTGGACGCCAACGTGGCGCGCAATGCCGGCATGTGTCAGGGCCTCATAAATGCTTTTATAGGCATCTTTCAGGCTCATGTATTTACCGACCACGGCGATCTCCACCGTGCCGGATTCCGGATTCAACTGCGCGGCCAACATGGCTTCCCAATCCTGCATCGCCAACGGACGCACATGGAGATTCAGCATTTCCAGGATATACACATCCACGCTCTGCCGCGCCAGGTCCAGCGGCACCTCGTAAATCGAGTGCTCCACGTCAATTTCCTCGATGACCAGGTTCAGTTCCACGTTGCAAAACAAGGTCAGCTTTTCACGATGCTCGCGCGTCAAATGTTGTTCACAGCGGCACACCAGGATATCGGGAATGATGCCGATAGTCCGCAGAATGCCCACCGACTGCTGGGAGGGTTTGGTTTTCAGCTCGCTTGCCGCTTTGATGAACGGCACGAGCGTCAGGTGAATAAACAAGCCGTTCTGGCGCCCAATGGTCTGGCGGTACTCGCGAATGGCCTCCAGGAACGGCAGGGATTCGATATCTCCGGCCGTGCCCCCGATTTCGGTGATGGCAATATCCACATCGTCGCCGTCGAGCGAACTGATCGCCGCCTTGATTTCGTCGGTGATATGCGGAACCACCTGGACGGTTTTGCCGAGGTAACCACCCTGCCGCTCGCGGGCAATGACCGCGCTGTAAATGCGGCCGGTGGTGTAGTTGCTGTCGCGCGTGCAGGCCACCCCGGCAATCCGTTCGTAATGGCCCAGATCCAAATCCGTTTCCGCTCCATCGGCGGTAACATACACCTCGCCGTGCTGAAACGGCGACATGGTGCCGGCATCCACGTTGAGATAGGGATCCAGCTTCTGCATGCGGACGCGATATCCCCGCCGGGCCAGCAAGAGCCCCAGGGACGCCGCCGTGATGCCCTTGCCGAGCGACGACACCACACCACCGGTAATAAAGATATGTTTGGTCACATGGGGTAACGATTTCATTGAACCTCCCTTCATGCCGCTCAGGAAATGAAGCCAGGCGGCTGACGCCGCAACTGACTTATGTAGAGCCGACTTTATGTCGGCTATCTTCAGAACAGAATAGCCGGTATAAAACCGGCTCTACACAAAGATTCAAATTCCTATTCATTGAATTGGCCGGCTACGCCGCAACTGTTCTGGATTCCCGACTCGTGCTGCGTAGCGAAGACGCTTTACTTCGCAGAGTAGCATTAGATCGGGAATGACAATTATGCACCGCCACTCTGTCATTCCCGCGCAAGCGGGAATCCAGTCCAAACTTTGAAATTCCTAAACTATACATTAAAATTCGGCAACATGCCCTCAAACTGATCCAGCGGAGCGTCCGCTTCCAATTCCGTCTTGCTTTGCACCGCCCCCACGTCAACCGGATACGTCCCGGAAAAACAGGCGGTGCAGTAGGCGCGTGGAAACCGGAAAGGCGCCAACAGCCCCTCCAAGCTCAAATAACCCAGCGAATCCGCGCCAAGAAAACGGCAAATCTCGTCGATGGAACGCCGCCCGGCAATCAGTTCCGCCTGCGTCGGGAAATCAATGCCGAAAAAGCAGGGATGCATGACCGGCGGGCACGCAATCCGCAGATGGATTTCCCGGGCCCCCGCTTGCTTCAACACGGCGACCCGCCGGCGCGCCGTGGTCCCGCGGATGATGGAATCATCCACCACCACCACGCGCTTGCCGTTCACCACGTCCCGGACCACCGCCAGCTTCATGTCCGCGCTATCGGACCGCTGGTGCACCTCCGGCATGATGAATGTCCGACCCACGTAATGGTTCCGGATAAAACCGTAGTCCAGCGGAATACCGCTCCCTCGCGAGTATCCCAGCGCCGCGGCGTTGCCGCTATCCGGCACCGCGATGACGATGTCCGCCTCGGCCGGCCGTTCCCTGGCCAGCCGTAATCCCAGTTGACAGCGGATGCCATGGACGCTTTCACCGAACACCTGGCTGTCCGGCCGGGCAAAATAGACATGCTCGAAAATACATTGCGCCTGGCACGGACCCGGCGAGGCGGCGAACTGCGAAAACTTCATGCCATCCTTGTCCACTACCACCAACTCCCCGGGTTGGACATCCCGGATGTATTCCGCTCCCGTCTGGGCCAGCGCGCAGGTCTCGCTGGCAAAGACATACCCCTCGCCCAGCCTCCCGATCGAGAGCGGCTTGAACCCCAGCGGGTCCCGCGCCGCCATCACACAATCCCGGGTCATCAGCAGGAAAGAGAAGGCGCCCCGGAGTTCATTTAAGGCGCGCGCCACCCGCAGCGGACGTAGGCGATACATGGGGTCGGCGAGCAGATGGACCAGGACTTCGCTATCCGTGCTGGTCTGAAAAATCGCGCCGGCTTCCCGGTACATCCGGCGCAGGCTCCCGGCGTTGATCAGGTTCCCATTATGGGCGATGGCCCAGATACCGTCGCTGCATTCCACGACCAGCGGTTGAACGTTCTGAATCCGGGGGGAGCCGGTCGTGGAATAGCGCACATGCCCGATCCCTATGTGCCCCGGCAACTCCCCCCACGACTTGTCCGTAAACACGTCATTGACCAGCCCCATCCCCCTGATCGAGCGCACCCGCTGGCCGTCGCTGGTGACGATCCCCGCGCCTTCCTGTCCGCGATGTTGAAGCGCGAACAAGCCCTGGTAGATCATTGGCGCCGCATTGGGCACGCCGTAGACGCCAAACAATCCGCACGCCTCCCGCGGACATCTCTCCGGATCATGCAAGGTCATGACGCAGTTCTCCTCCGTAACATCTTTTCGCGCCGCCGGCAATACCGGCACGTTCGTCCGATCACCGTATTCAGGGCTTAATCCAACAATGTCGACGAATATCGCGGCATTCCTGCCAAATGGGCCTTGAGCTTACCAACTAAAATTAAGTTACACCAGCTTTTTTTAGCCAGTGAATTATTCCTCGAGCGGCCGATATTCCATTCGCGATTGCCCGGGCAACAAGGGTTGGCCCGCTCCGCATGTCTCCCGCGACAAATATACCCCGCGCGTTCGTCAGTTGATATTCACTTTCCTGCTCGCCTGCCCACCGTAGTCCGGCACTGCCGGACGAAGGCGGATCACGTTCAAGATGGAGTTTTTCCACAATGCAATTCCGATCGGGGGCGATATAACCCAGCGCCATAAGGACCAGCTCCGTTTCCAGCTCGAATTCCGCACCTTGGTGCGGCACAAATTCCAAATGTCCGTCAGCATGACGCACGGGACTTACCGCCACGCACTCCACCCGGCTGACGCAACCATTCTTACCCATAAATTTCGTAGCACTGACCCCCCATCGCCGGGATCCTCCCTCCTTATGACTGGTCGAGTCGCGCCGGATCAATGGCCACATGGGCCACGGGGTGGCATCGGTTCTGTCTGGCGGCGGCTCCGGCAAAATCTCAAGTTGAATGATGCTTTCGGCGCCTTGCCGGATTGCAGTTCCCAGGCAATCGGCCCCCGTATCTCCGCCGCCGATGATTACAACCCTTTTCCCTTGTGCGTCAATATCTGCGGCAGCGTTCAAATGTTCCCCTGCATTTTTTCTATTCTGGGACACAAGATAGTCCATGGCGAAATGAATGCCCGCCAGGTCACGACCGGGCACCCTCAAATCCCTGGGTTCACCTGCACCTGCGCACAGGCAGATGGCGCTGAATCGGTTTTCAAGGTATTTCCAAGATATATCCATTCCGACATTTACACCGGTCTCGAAACGGACGCCTTCTTTTTCCATGAGTTGAATCCGCCGGTCCAAAACCCATTTTTCAAGTTTGAAGTCCGGAATTCCATAACGCAGTATTCCTCCGATCTTGGCGGCACGTTCATAGACAACAACCGGATATCCGGCCTTGTTAAGCGTATCGGCCACGGCCAGGCCGGCCGGTCCGGATCCAATAACCGCAATCTTCTCCTCAAAACGCTCCGGCGGCGGCGCCGGCTGAAGATAGCCTTTGGCAAAGCCCTTTTCGATAATCGCCAGTTCGATTTGCCGAATTGTCACCGCATCGTCATTGATGGCAAGGACACAGGCCGCTTCGCAAAGGGCCGGACAAAGCCGCCCCGTAAATTCAGGAAATGGATTGGTCGCAAGCAGGAGCGTCAGCGCTTCTTCCCAGCGTTCTTGCCAGGCAAGATCGTTCAATTCCGGGATCACATTCGCCAGCGGGCAACCGTAACCGTGACAGAAAGGCGTGCCGCACTCCAGGCAACGTGACATCTGGACATGGGCTTTGTCATCCATAAACGGAATTTCAACAGCCTTAAAGTCCTTGATCCGCTCGTCTGCGGAACGATATTCCGGCTCCTGGCGACCGTACTCTAAAAATCCGCCGGTTTTACCCATCGATCATGCCCTCCCGTTCGGCGGCTTCATCCGCTTTACTCATTCGGCCAAGCGCACGGCGATATTCCGTGGGGAACACCTGGACAAACAAGGAGAGGGATTCTTGCCAATGCGCCAGGATATATCCGGCTTTCCTGCTCCCGGTGTATTCAAAATGCTTTTGAACCATCGTGCGCAGTTCTTCGATGTCCGCGGCGTCCGCAAGCATATCTAAATCCACCATTTCAAGATTGCATCGGCCGTCGAAGCTTCCTTCCGGATCATAAACGTAGGCGATTCCCCCGCTCATCCCCGCGGCAAAGTTAACCCCCGTCCTTCCCAAGACAACAACCCGGCCCCCGGTCATGTACTCGCAGGCGTGATCCCCAACCCCTTCGACCACGGCATAAGCGCCGCTGTTCCTGATCGCAAACCGTTCCCCCACACACCCGTAAAAGTAGGCTTCACCCCCCGTCGCCCCATATAGAAGCACATTGCCGCAGATAGTATTTGCGGAGGGATCGAAGCCTGTCTCCGGAGAAGGCACGACAACGATCCGGGCGCCGGAAAGACCTTTCCCCAGATAATCGTTTGCGTCGCCTTCAAGTATAAGAGTCAGTCCCTTGGCGCCAAAAGCGCCGAAACTTTGCCCGGCGGATCCCTTGAACCGACATACAATGGTGTCATCCGGCAGTCCAGTCCCACCATATCTGCGCGCTATTTCACCGGACAACATCGTGCCCGTGGCCCGGTTTACATTCCGGATAGGCATTTCAATCACGACGGCTTTGCGCTTCTCCAGTGCAGGCTTGGCCAGGTCAATCAATTTTTTATCCATGACACCCGACAATTCACATGGCTGGGTTTCCATGCAGCGCTTAGCGCTATTTCCACCAACGCGACAGAAGATTGCCGAAAAGTCAAGGCGTTGGGCTTTCCAGAATTCGATGGCAGCGTTGACTTCCAGCATATCGGTGTGGCCGACCAGATCTTCCAGCCGGCGAAAGCCCAGGCGCGCCATGTATTCCCGGACCTCTTCGGCAATCATCATGAAAAAGTTGATGACGTAGTCCGGTTTACCCGCAAAGCGTTTCCGCAATTCCGGATTCTGCGTCGCAATCCCCACGGGGCAGATATTCTCGTTGCATTTACGCATCATCACGCACCCGCACACTACCAGGGGCGCGGTGGCAAAGCCGAACTCCTCGGCGCCCAGCAATGCCGCGATGATCACATCCCGGCCCGTTTTCAGCTGGCCATCCACCTGGAGGCGGATGCGGTCGCGCAGATTGTTAAGCATCAGCGCCTGCTGCGTTTCCGCCAGCCCGAGTTCCCACGGGGCGCCCGTAAAGTGGATCGAGGAAAGTGGCGAGGCCCCGGTTCCCCCGTCATGTCCGCTGATAAGCACCTTGTCCGCGCCGCCTTTGGCCACACCGGCGGCAATGGTTCCCACCCCGACTTCGGAGACTAATTTCACGGAGACCTTGGCGGAAGGATTCACGTTCTTCAAATCGAAGATAAGCTGTTTGATGTCTTCAATGGAGTAAATGTCGTGATGCGGCGGCGGCGAAATAAGCGTCACCCCCGGCGTGGTATGGCGCACGCGCGCAATCTCCGGACCGACCTTAAACCCGGGTAATTGTCCGCCCTCCCCGGGTTTGGCGCCTTGCGCCATCTTGATTTGCAATTCTTTGGCATGCACCAGGTATTCCGTCGTTACCCCGAACCGGCCGCTGGCGACTTGTTTGACCGCGCTGCACCGGCTATCGCCATTTGGCAAGGATTCGTACCGTCCCGGATCTTCCCCGCCTTCTCCGCTGTTGCTCATGGCGCCGATGCGGTTCATTGCAATCGCGAGCGTCTCGTGAGCCTCCTGGCTGATTGAGCCGAATGACATGGCCGAGGTAACGAAACGCTTCATAATCTGGCCAACCGGCTCGACCTCCGCAAGCGGGATGGCCTTGCATTCCTTGAATTTAAACAAGCCCCGTAATGTACTGGCCTGTTTGGTTTGATCGTTGATCAGACGCGCATACTCCCGGTATAAACGAGAGTCATTGTTCCGCGTCGCGCATTGGAGCTTGGTTATTGCGTCCGGTGTCCAGAGATGGCGCTCGCCATCCTTGCGGTAGCGGTAGCGTCCCCCGCTGGGTAGAAAATGCGGTGTGTTGGGTGCACGGTCATAGGCAATCGCGTGGCGCGCTTGCGCCTCGGCGGCGATTTCCGCAATCCCAATCCCCTGAATACGGGAGGCCGTGCCGGGAAAATAGCGCTCAATCAAAGCGGCGTTTAACCCAATCGCTTCAAAAACCTGGGCACTCCGATAACTGCGGAGCGTTGCGATGCCCATTTTTGACATCACTTTGAGCAACCCCTTGCAAATCGCATGGATATAGTTTTCCAAAGCCTGGGTAACCCCGATCCGGCCTTCCAACAGTTCTTTGCCCGCCATATCCGCCACAATGTCAAAAGCAAGGTAGGGATTGATCGCCGTCGCGCCGTAACCCAGGAGCAGGGCAAAATGATGCACTTCGCGGGGCTCCCCGGTTTCCAGGATTAACGCCGCGCCGGTGCGCTTGCCCATTCGCACCACCGCCTGGTTGACTGCCGAAACCGCGAGCAAGGCGGGAATAGGAATCATGTCGGAGGGCAAATCCCGGTCGCTCAAAATGATCACCGACCGACCCGCGTTGATGGCTGTTTGCGCTTGCCGGCACAACTGATTGATGGCATTCTCGAGCGCTTCCGCTGCCCCGGTGGCGGTGGTCACCCCAGCGGCGGTGGTCACCCCAGCGGCGGTGGTCACCCCAGCGGCGGTGGCCGCCCCAGTGGCGGTGGCCACCCCGGCGGCGGGGAAGCCAATGGGCAGTGTGGCGATCGTGAAATCTTTCAGGTTCAGCGCTTTAATTCTTCCCAGATCTTCATTGGAAAGAATGGGGTGCCTGAGTTTTATCAACCGGCTGTGCCGGGGGCTTTCCACAAGTATATTGGCCGGATTGCCCATGAAGGTCATGAGCGACATGACCAGCTCTTCGCGGATTGGATCTATGGGCGGGTTGGTAACTTGGGCAAACAACTGCTTGAAGTAGGCATAGAGCAGTTGCGGCTTTTCGGAGAGGACCGCCAACGGCGTGTCACAGCCCATGGACCCGATGGGCTCATGCGCCTTGGAGGCCATGACACGGATCACAATTTCCAAATCCTCGCGGGTATAGCCGAACAACTTCTGACGCAAGAGCAAACGCGCCGTATCCGGCACCACCGGCGCCACATCGTTAAACAGGCCGTGGAGCATGATTTTGTTCTCTTCAACCCAGCGCCGATACGGCAATCTCCGCGCATAGTCGTTTTTGATCGCTTTATCCTTCAATACGCGCCGCTTGTTAAAATCCACCAGAATCATTTCGCCGGGGCGCAGGGCGCCTTTCTCGGAGATTTCACCGGGCGCAAAATCCAGGACACCGGTTTCAGAGGCCAGGACCATGAAGCCGTTCCTGGTAATCGTGTACCGGCAAGGCCGGAGCCCGTTGCGGTCCAGAAGCGCTCCCGTCACGGAACCATCCGTAAACGCCACGGCGGCCGGACCATCCCAGGGTTCCATCAATCCCGAATTGTACTCGAAGAATCCTCTCAAATCCGGCCCCATGGGGTATTTGGGACCCCAGGCCTGGGGAATCAACATCATCATGGCGTGGGGGATATCCCTGCCGCCGGCCACCAGCAGTTCCAGCGCATTGTCCATACAACCCGAATCACTACCTTCGGCATCGATTATGGGCAGGAGTTTCGCGATGGCGCCATTTAACCGCTGAGACCCCAGCAGCTTTTCCCGCGATTGCATATGCCGGATATTGCCGCGCAACGTGTTAATTTCCCCGTTGTGCGCCAGGTAACGGAAGGGTTGCGCCAGTTTCCAGGATGGGAAGGTATTCGTGCTATAGCGCTGGTGGATAACCGCAACGGCACTGATAAAATCCGGGGCTTTCAGGTCGGCATAAAACTCGCCCAGCTGGGTACCCAGCAACAACCCTTTATAGACAATCGTCCGGCACGAAAGACTGGGAATATAAAATTTATCGCCGGGATGCAGATTTTCCTCAATGCCGCGTTCAACCAGCTTCCGGATGACATAGAGCTTGCGCTCCATAATGACCGGATCGTCCTGAACACCGCTGATAAAGCATTGGACGATAAGCGGTTGATTTTCCCTGGCCTTGGCGCCGAGCACGGAAGAATCGACGGGCACCTCCCGCCATCCGAGGAAATGCAAGCCTTCCGCACGAACGACCGCTTCAAACGCCGCGCGGCATTGTCCGGCCAGACTTTGATCCCTTGGCAGGAACAGCATGCCGACACCATACCGGCCGGCCGGGGGCAATTTCAGGCTCAAAACGCCGCATTCGCGTCGCAGGAAATCATCCGGAATTTGCAATAGGATGCCCGCGCCATCGCCGGTCTTTTCATCGCCGCCGGTTGCGCCACGATGCAGCAGATTTTCCAGGACCCTGATGCCGCGCACGACGATCTCATGGGATTTAGTCCCATCAATATTGGCGACAAATCCCACGCCGCAGGCATCGTGTTCATTGTGCGGATCATAAAGACACTGGCCAGGCTCCATGCGACACGCTCCAAATCTAACATCTAAATTAAGGTCGCCAAAGACGGCAACTAAAATCCTGGATTCCCGATCAGGTCGGGAATGACCAACAAAGGTGATTCATTCTGTCATTCCCGCGAAAGCGGGAATCCAGAATATGCATTTTTTAAATTCCTGGACATGAACCTTAAACACCTTTATAAGGCACTACTACCGGTAAAACAGCATCTCCGCGTATGAAGGCAAAGGCCAGAGTTTGCTGTCGACAATCGACTCGAGCGCGTCCGCCGATGCGCGCACAGCATTCATGCCGTTTAGAACATGGTCGCGAAACGCCTCGGCTTTCTTTTCCAGGTTTTCCTCGCCGCCGGCTCTTTCGAGAGTCTGTTCGAGCGCCGCCACATCCTTGTCCAGTTTGTCTGCCAGCGTGTTCACTTTTTTAAGCAGGTTGACCGCAAATCCATTCTTCGCGCCTGCGGCCTTGAGTGCCAACACGACACCCGCCACCTGGCCGCTGAAAGCGATCACGGTCGGAATAATCTGCCGTTTTGCAATGTGCAGACAGGTCCGGGCCTCGATATTGAGCGTCTTGACATAATGCTCCAACATTATTTCCACGCGCGAATGCAGCTCCGCCTTGCTCAAGACCCCGTGTTTCGCAAGCACGTCACCGTTCTCCTTTTCGAGCAGCGTCAGAATGCTGTCCACGCAGTTCTTTATGTTCGGCAAGCCGCGTTTGGCAGCCTCCTTATGCCAGTCCTCCGAATAGCCATTGCCGTTAAAAATCACCCGGCGGTGCGCCTTGGCAATGGCCACGCACAACTCCCGGGCCGTGGACGCGACATCCTTCGACTTCTCCAGCGCATCCGCCATCGCGCCCAACGACTCGGCCACGATCGTGTTCAACACGTAATTCGCCATCGCCGGGGATTGGGATGAGCCCAGCATTCGGAATTCAAATTTGTTCCCGGTGAACGCGAAAGGCGATGTCCGGTTGCGATCGGTCATATCCCTGGGCAGTTTGGGAAGCGTCGAGGCGCCGAGAAAAATGTCCTCAACGTCGGGTCCACTGCCTTTGGCCCCGCCCCTGGCCAGTTGAACGAAAATGTCCGTAAGCTGCTCGCCCAGGAAGACGGAAACGATCGCCGGCGGCGCCTCATTGGCGCCGAGCCGGAAATCGTTACCCGGCGCCGCCACCGCCGCTCTCAGGAGTTTGCTGTACGTTGACACGGCCTGAATCACCGCGCACAGGCAAAGCAGGAAGGTCACATTCTCATGCGGCGTCAAACCCGGCTCCAGCAGGTTCAGCCCGTCATCCGTGGCCATGGACCAATTGTTATGCTTGCCGGAGCCGTTCACTCCCGCAAAGGGCTTCTCGTGCAGCAGGCAGACAAACCCATGCCGCAGCGCCACATCCTGAAGCGTCTCCATCGTCAACTGGTTCCAGTCCGTGGCGACATTCACCGTCCCGTAGATCGGAGCGATCTCGTACTGGCCGGGCGCGACCTCGTTGTGTTGGGTTTTCGCGGAAACACCGAGCTTCCAAAGCTGCTTGTTCAAATCGGCCATGAACGACCCGATGCGATCGTGCAGCGTTCCGAAATACTGGTCCTCCATCTCCTGGCCCTTCGGGCTTGGCGCGCCGAACAGGCTTCGCCCGGTCAACATCAGATCGAGACGGCGATCCACAAAA
>Ga0247841_10011762_pt1 | contig 11566 bp, 8 predicted proteins | sample LaCruzMarch2015__2_FD_192410 | JGI IMG/M metagenome (GOLD analysis project Ga0247841, IMG submission 192410) | Freshwater microbial communities from meromictic Lake La Cruz, Castile-La Mancha, Spain - LaCruzMarch2015_18m | ecosystem: Environmental > Aquatic > Freshwater > Lake | place: Spain...
TTACACAGACAAATGTTAAAATAAAGTAGTAAGCAACCAAACAATGTCCCTGCCTCAATAAAAAGAGGACGTTTTAATAAAACGCAAAATGAGGACATTTCTAAAAAACGCCAACATTGATAAAAATTTTTTGTAGGCGTCATTTTAAAATGTCACCTTTCCGTTAAATAGAAATGTCACCTATGGCATCACAAAGTATTGATGCTAAAAGAGGTGGCACAATGGAAAGGCGTATTTCTATGAGTATTAAAGAATTAAGTCGATTAGAAGAAATTAAGAAAGTTCACGAAAAAAGACAATCGATTATACAAACCGCTAATAATCTAGGTATTAGCAAAAGACAGGTCTATCGCATTTCAAAAGCATACAAAATTGAGGGTGTGCAAGGTCTAATTTCAAAGAAAGTGGGTACTCTTGGCAACCATCGATTGCCACAAGAAGTAAAAGATAACGCTCTTAGTTTGATTATCGAACATTATGGGGATTTTGGGCCTACATTGGCTCATGAATATCTCGTAGAAAAGCATTTGTTGGATTTATCAATAGGATCTGTTCGCAACATAATGATTTATAACGAGATATGGCTTTCTAAGAGAAAACGCAAGCAACGGGTGTTTCAATTAAGGCCAAGAAGACCTCGAGAAGGAGAATTGATCCAATTAGACGGTTCTCCTCATCTGTGGTTTGAGAAACGGGGACCATATTGTAATCTACTCTCCTCCGTTATGGTTTGTCTTTATTTTCTGCGGATGCCTCTCCTTGAACGATTTTTACGGCGTCTTCATAGGGCTCTTCAAAAAGATCGACGAGCCTTTCGACAATTATTTCCCGCGGGGGAAATTCAATGATATTATCTGGATCTCTGCAGTCTGCTCCCGGATCGGTCATCTCTTTGCGCATTTCTGCGCGATCGTAAAATATTTTATTTTTAGCCAAATAAACAAAAGCTACCGACCCATCATGAGGGAATTCATCTGAAGGGCCAAAAGAAATAGACATTCTAACTCTATTAAAATTAAATGGATATTCTCTTAAATATGGCCGGATCTTTTCATGCGCATTGATTTTATTCAAAAGTTTTTGAATGCCGCAGACTTCCATTTTTCTCGTCTCCTCTATTGTTGCCGTGCGACAGGCAGAAAAAAGAACCTCTATCTCTTCAACATCGTGCGGCATTCGACCACCGCTTCCGATGCAATAGAGGTCATATTCATTTTCCATTTCTTTGGCGAATGATTTTGTTATTTCATTAACAAATTTTAAATATTCACTAAATTTATTTTCTTTTGCATTCAAAGGAATCCCCGTCATTGTAATTACTAGGTAGATTATTATTTTAGCGAGTTTGTACATTTGTGCTCCTGCCATAAAATCCAATTTCTGATTGTAAGTAACGTATCTGACCTTCCCAAGCCTTTTGATATGTCGGCTTTAGAAATCCATGGTCAATGTAGATCCATGAGTGACAAGATATACCTAGTCGAGCGACCTTCTCTGCTATGGTTTGTCTTTATTTTCTGCGGATGCCGCTCCTTGAACGATTTTTACGGCGTCTTCGTACGGTTCATCAAAAAGTGGGACGAGCCTTTCGACAATTATTTCCCGCGGAGGAAATTCAATGATATTATCTGGATCTCTGCAGTCTGCTCCCGGATCGGTCATCTCTTTGCACATTTTTGCTGCTCTATAAATAATTCTATTTTTAGCCAAATAAACAAGAGCTACTGAGCCATCATGAGGACGTTCATCGTTCTCAGTGCGAAATGAAATCGATATATCAACTCTGTCAGCCTTAAATGGATATTCTCTTAAATATGGTCTAATCTTTTCATGCGCATTGATTTTATTTAAAAGCTTTTGAATGCCACAGAGTTCCATTATTCTCGTTTCTTCGATTGTTGCCTTGCGATGAGCAACAAAAAGCACCTCCATCTCTTCAACATCGTGCGGCATTTGACCACCGCTTCCGATGCAATAGAGGTCATATTCATTTTCCATTTCTTTAGCGAATGATTTTGTAATTTCATTAACAAATTTTAAATATTCGCTTGATTTATTTTCTTTTGCATTCAAAGAAATCCCCGTCATTGTAATTACAAGGTAAATTATTATTTTAACGAGTTTGGGCATTTGCGCTCCTGCCATAAAATCCTATTTTTGATTGTAAAGCATCAATCTTGTCAACCCAAGCCTTTTGATATGTCGGCTTTAGAAATCCATGGTCGGCAATCCAAAGAGTTCGATCCGATCGGCTCGATTTACATTCCAATACACGGATATCGTAATCTGAATTATCCATGAACGACTTAGCATATCCAAAGGGTCCAAATCCTGTCACATAGTCCTTTTCTGAATAGACGTTGACCACGGAGGCGCCCTGATTTTTGCGAAGAGGTTCGGCAGGGCCGACGGCAAAAATATGCAGGGCGTTGCGAAGAGTTTCCTGCTGCCCGTCTGTCATGCCCTCGATGGCCCGTTTGACGATAACGCCGTTTTCACTATGGCAAATGGAGAGCCAGAAAGCGTCCGGATTGATTTTATGCAATTGATCGGACGCCCAAACCATGAACTGACGCGCTTTACAAACAATCGGAGTATCGGTCCCCTGTCTCTCCAGTTTTGTGCGGTGGATGTCCAGCACCCTGCCTTCTGTAGGATTGTACAGGCTGAGCATGAAGGAACCGGCAACCGTTTTCGCTACGACTTCATTCGCCTGGTAAAACTCCCCGAGATTTGTATCGATCCCATTTCCGTATGATGTCAGGACGATCGATCTTCCATCAGATGGAACGAGTTCGTGAAGATGGTTGGCGAGATTGATCCGTCCACTCTCCAGCTCCTCAGGCGTAAACTGCAGCTTGTGCCACTGATTATAGAAGGCATAAAAATCAACCGTTACGCCGTTAATCTCTCCCCTGCAGAGGAGGCCCTTTTTGTCCGGCAAATTTGCATACTGTTGAACCGGAATACAGACCATGACGTTGGGGCCGTTGTCGAATCCATCGAACCCGAACGAAAGAAGCCCGAAGAGATCCAAACGATTGAGTGGGCTGTTGCGGACATAGGCATAAAGATTGGGTCCATCGGCAAAACCGGAGAGATCAGGCGTGAGCCATCTCTTCAATGACGGATCGTAAAAGCGAAGGCCGAAGAAGACAAACCCCTCTTCACTGCGTTTGGAACAAAAGCGCCAGGGATTCAGAGAAAAAGCGGAGAGCTGCTGCGTTCCAAATGCATCGATGTCGTATTGTTCGGCGATCCGGCCGTCACTGGAGAGCAGCGCGATGATATTGCCGCGGAAATCATGCAACGGCGCATAGATGACGTCTGCGATCTCAATGGCGATTGCGCCGCCGACATCTCCTTTGACGCCTAATCCAAGGGCCTTGAATTCGAGGAGACGCCCCTCTTCATCGTATGTCCCGATTTCGCAGTCCTGATCGTAGAGATAAAAAATCTTTTTCTGTTTTTGCCAGCAGTCTCCCTCGCGTACATCGATCTCTTTCGCCAGCAATCTGGAAAGAGGATCGTAGGAGTAGCGCACTTTTTTTATTTTGCCGTAAGCGATCTCGGTCAGGCGATTCAATGCATCATAGAAATAATCGACAATCTCATCGGATCGAATGCGTTTTTCAGGATTGCCGTTTGCGTCATAGATCAGCTCGCAGTCGGCGGCTCTCATGATCTGGTTCAGGTCATTGGTCGTGCAATCAGACGGATTGCCCATGGAATCGAACAAACAGGTCTGATTGCCCTCTTTTGTGAGCTGATTGAGGGCGTCGTAAGCACAAATTTTCTCTCCAAAAAGAGAGTTTTGCGTTTTTTCCACCAGTCCCGATAGGCCATAAGAGACGGAGTGTTCAAGCCAGGGAGATGACTGGCGCAATGGACGCTCTATCCGATCGCGAGCGGTTTGAACCGATCCCACGTTGAAAATCAACTGCTCCCGAGCAACATGCCCATTAGGATCGAACGCGAGGTATTGATGCTCATATACGATCCGGCCATTGGGCGTTTTTCGCTGAACGGCGCTCATATGCGATCCGCTGAAAGAATAATCGATTCTGGATGCGTCCGGCAAAGTAAATGCCGTGCAACGTCCCTGGGAATCGTAGTTCCAGTTCAAGACAAAGCCCTGGGGATTCGTTTCCCGAACAATTTGACCGAAGCCATTATATGTGCGCTGCAGCGTCACTCCCTGAACGAGATCGATGATTTGAATGGGATCGGGACCTTGAGCGTAAATATATTGAAGATGAACCGTTCCATCGGAGCTTTGCAGTTCGGTAAGCCGGTTTATGCCATCATAAGAGTAGTGCAATTGAGTCTTGTCCGGCAGCGTTTTGCACGCAATGCGGCCTCTTGTATCATATTCGCAAGTCGTTCGTTTTTGTCCCGCTTCGATCTCTTCAACAACGCGGCCCATGGCGTCATAGTTCCAGGCAACGACGACGTCCCTGAGCGGCCTACCCCCTTGGTAAATGGTAGAAATCCGCCGGGATTGATTGCCTGAAAGATCGTAGAAAAATGTCTCGCGGGAAACTGTTTGGCCGTTGGGGGCTTTTTTTTCAATGACGGCCAGGCGGCCCCCCGCATCTTGCGTTTCGATTGAAGCATTTCCGATAGGATCGACCACTGTTTTTTGCAACACTTTTTGACCGAGCTCGTTTTTGAAATTCTCGTCTTGGATGAACTGGGTAGCAGCGCCATTGGGATCCGTGTGTCGATCCAGTTTTCCATTACGGTAATGAAAGAGATCGATCGCCTCGCCGCAAGAGGTCGTGCGAACGGCTTTTTCTTTGCGATTTTCCATGTCGTAGAAAAATTGCATCCGGTTTTCAATCCGGCCCAGGGAGTCTTCCTCCCATTGCTGCTCAACGAGGCCAGCAGAATTTCGTTTTTGTATGAGGGCGCAAACGCCATTATCCGTTTTTTCTAAAAAGTTGAGAGCATTGTATGAATAAACGGTCGTTCGCTCGTCGGCCGATTCTGCGATTTTACGGCCGGATCCATCGTAGGTGAACGATGTTTTCAGGCCGCGGGAATCGGTATGGGAAGAGAGTTGAAAGGCGTCGTAGACCCAGCTTTCCTCACTCAGGATCTTTTGATCGGCCGAGTAAATGATCGTGGCCGTCATGCGCTGAAAGAGATCATAGCGATAATGGATTTCAGTGCCCTCTGACAGAATCGTCCAGTTTAACGTTCCATTTTTGTTATAGACGTGGCGGATTTTTGTGCCATCAGGATGAATAATGAAGGTCGGCTTTCGGAGGAGATTGTAGAACGTTTGCGTCGTCTCCCCTTGAGGCATCTTTGCCGTCGTTAAATTGCCATGCATGTCATATGCAAATTCGGCAAGCGGTTCGCTAATCCGGTTTTGAACGTCCGTGATTGCGGGGAGCCGCGTTGTCAGGCGATTGCCAAAACAGTCGTAGGAATGTTGAATCAGATTGCCTTTCGAATCGGTTTGCCGAAGGACTCGCCCTTTGGCATCGTATGCAGAGGTCGTCGTCGTTTCACTTTCCAGATCACGGCAGGAGATCTGCCTCCCCGCGTTGTCGTACGTATAGATTTTTTTTGGAGCGCCGACTTCTTTGACTTCTTCCAGATTGCCTAAACTGTTGTAGCGATAGATGTTTTCCTGTCCCAGCGGCGTCGTTTTTCGCCGTATGTGCCCCAATGCATCATATTCCGTGTAAATCGTATAGCGATACGCATCGACTGCATCGAAAACGGATTCTTCGCTCACTCGTTGATTGACGTAGGCAATTTTCGTGCGCTTGAGCAACTTTTGCGTTTGCGAGACCGGATCCCAGAATAATTCTGTGGCCATTTCAGGCAGACCGGAGCGGGGGTTTAACTGATAGTGTTTTTCAATACGCTGTGTAACTTGGCTCAGATCATTTAAAGAGGACGAAGTTCCGTTATCAACGATCTCAGCGACGAGAAGATTGTCTTCGTCATAAAGGCGAAACTCCCTGATCAGGATATGGCCTTCATGATCTTTGGTCAGTTTCGTTTCGAGAAGATCGGTCCCCGGTTTGTAAAAGTATTCATACGTCGGTCCTTCCTCCTCGCTTTCGCTGTGGATGAGATTGGTTGTTTCCCAATAGGAATATGTTTTTTTATAGCTTTCCGCGCCTGTTGGCTGTCCCTGATCGTTAATTTGGAGAGGAGACAAACGATCGTCCGACAAATTACCCCACAAAACCTCTTCGACGACGTTTCCTCCGGCATATATGAAGGTCTTGGCAAATATGGGCTGATTGTTGGCATCAAACATCGCCTTGCAGCGAAGATTGGATCCATCCCAGAAAAACTTCTGAGAAGAGCGAAGTTTGTCCTTTTCATCGAAATACTCGACAGAGTGCAGCCGCTCGGAATTATGGTGGTAGCGAATCAAAAGTCCTTCGGCATCCCTGACGTCGGTCCGGTCCGGATAATAGGTAAAAGAGGCGACTGCAACCATTTCGCCATTTGATCCCACAGGCTCAAGGATTGATTTCACCTTGTCAATCTGAGGTTCTTTTTGCTCAGGTTTTTCAGCCCATTTTCGCTCTTGAGAGCGATTCGCAGGGCAATAGTAATGGACATCAAACTGCCTCTGTCCGCCCAAATCGAAAGCGGCCATCCGTGAGCCAATGCCTTTGCGAGCGGGAGTAAAATGAGCGTATTCCCCAGGCCGGCAATTGCTTTGCACTTCGCTCAAGTATTCGCGATCTTCATGACAGACCGTTTGATAATCCAATTGCTGTGCATCCGACGTATTGAACCGAAGACGGGAGGTTTTCTGTTTTTCTGCAACAAAACGGCTGATATCGATTGATGCGTAGACTTTTAATCCGGAAGGATTTTTTGATACAATCCGGTTCAGATTCAATTTTTTGTCGTAGGAATATTGGAGCTGATGTCTATCGGGAAAAATTTCCGTTTCAAGTCGATAAAAAAAACTTTCGTTGTTGAGCCTTTGAGAAGACCAGGGCGGATCGTCGCGATAGATTTTGCTTCCTCCGTTGGGCAAAAAGAGAATTGCTTCTCCCTTCATAATGTTGATCTGCAGCAAATTATTCTGCGGATTTGTCCGCGCGCTTAAACAGCCAAAGGATTGGCTGATCGAGCGATCAGGTTTAAGAAAAAGCACACTCGAGCCATCCTGTTTGTGGCTATAGGAATACACGATCATACTACCATTCGGCTCTGCGAGGTACGCCTTGAACTGTGTTTTGTCGTACGCCGCCTCAATCAGAAGATGGGTATGGGGCAACAGATTCCAGCCCCCTTGCAACAGCTGACCTCTCCGGAGCAGTTTTGAATATGAATGCTCGTGATGCTGGGATCTCTCCAAAGCGCCGGAGCTGGAATAGGTTCGCATGATCGAAATCGGCTTGGCTCCCTGAACGACGACATCTTGTAGCGATAAATTCAAATTGCCTGTGATTACACTGACGTTATGAAAAATCACGGGGTCTTCATTGTCTGAAAATAGCTGATCCCAATCCGCCCGAAGGAGAATGGGAAAAAGCGCCAGCAGTAGGAAAATACGTTTCATCTGTTTGTTCCGGATAAAAAGGAAGGAATTATAGAGGCAATTGCAAAATTGACAAAAGGGCGGAATTTTTCAGGTTTGCTTTTGCAAAAGCTATCGCATCAGAAGCGAAAAGTAAACGCGGCCTGATCCTGAGAGGGATTAAATTCAAAAGCAACGAGAAAAGTGGCATTCCAGAAACAACCGGAGCCGGCCAAAGGAATGATCTGCAATTTTAAAATTTTCGAACACTCGAGCTGTAAAAGCTGATCAAAAATGATTTTCTGTCCATTTCCCTGATAGCGCTGCAAACCCTTCGGATGAAGCACGGAGCCATCCTCAAGAGTACATGTGGAAGCGCGGACATAAAACACCATCGCAAGCGGCACTTTCGCAGAAAGATCAGACATTGAGCAAGATTTGATTCCCACAAAGCGAACATCGACACAAACCGTTTGGGCATTGGCCATCGCATTCACAGAGAGCCAAATCTCTTTATCATGAAAACAACGACTCCACCCGCTCAAGGAGAGCTGCTCAGAGTTTGTTGCAATAACCGCTTGATGAGCCCCTATCTGCGCAAGACCAAAACCACCGGATTCGCTTAAGGGAAATCCCTGGGGGCCCAACGCGGGAATTTCCACTTCACCGAACTTCAGCACCCCCAATCCGGTATTCCAACCACTGAGAGTGAATGCCGCATGGGTTGATGGCGTCGATAATCTGGCGATGCCCAAAAAGTCGTCCGTTCCGAAACTATTTTCGAACGTCGCTTTTAAAATTAAATCATTCGTTTTATCAAACTCCATTTCGCGATAGAAGAGCGGATCAACATTATTTCCCCATCTCTCCACCCACTGCTTGGCGTCATTTGCCAGATCGATGAGTTGATCATTCTTATCCAACAAGCCGAGCTCTTCCCAAAGTTGAGACAGCTCACGAGCGATGGGAATCGGCAATAATCGATAATTTTGATCAATTTCTTCCTTATCTCCCATGGGAGCCTTCGATGAAAAAAGCTGAGCGCTGAGAGGCTCAACGGATTTCCCCAAAATACGGGAAAGGAGAGCAAGAGCCGCCATCGATGGTTGATATCTTTTCGCACCGGGACAGCGCAAAGCCGCCTCATATGCATGAAGAAAATCGGAAGAGTTGTTCGAATGCCGCGCCTGATTCAGCAGAGACCTACAAAAACGATAATGCTCGAGCGGGCTCTCAATTGAGAGCCGCTCGAAATCTACAGAAGAAGCGATTGATTGAGTATGTTTCCCTCGGACAAGCAATTCCGGTAAAGCGGGAGAGGGATTCATAATCACTAGGCGTTAGGCTTTTTTAACATCAATCAATTTGCGCATTTTCTTACCGGGCGTAAATTTCACTGCTTTACGAGCCGGAATCAAAATGGGTACGGCTGCATTTTTCGGATTACGGCCGATTTTTTGCTTACGCTGAACCACTTCAAAAACACCAAAATCACGAAATTCCAGACGATCGCCATGCGAAAGAGTGTCGGTCATCGCATCGAGAAATGCTTGAATCACACTTCGTACATCATTGGGATGCATTCCGCGATTCTGAGAGATATTTTGTATAAGTTTCTTTTTTGTTACCGTTGACATCTCCTCGCTCCTTCTGTTCATCTTTTAACCTCATTTTCAATGTCGATTTCAACAGCGTTTATTGACCGCCGCAGAACATGAACTCTTGGATTTCAAGAGCTTCACGAGTTCAACATACTGATTGGCAAATATTTTTCAAAACAGTTTATTTTGAAATATGCACCAAAAATCGTTTTTTTTTGCCTGCGCTCAGCAGCAAATATGCTTTATCAATCAAGTCTCGAGCCGAAATCACAAATGTGGGATCGTCAATGCGCACATTATTGAGATAAGCGCCGCCATTTTTAATCAACCGTATTGCTTCCGACTTGCTAGAAACTAAATTCGCGCGAACGAAAAGATCAACCAGTTTGGCGCCAATTACATCGTTTTGATTCATTTCCGCGTGAGGCATATCCTGCATAAACTCTTTAAACGACGCAGCGCTAAGCTGGGCTTCTGTTCCGGGAGCAATGCCCTCAGTTACTTTTAAAGCTTTTTCCAGCCCCTCTTCGCCATGCACAAAACGAGTCACTTCTTCGGCCAATCGCTTTTGTGCGCTATTGGGGGCATAATCGCTTTTTTGCATCTGCTGTTCAATCGAGCGAATCTCTTCCATATCCAGAAAAGTCAGCATGCGAAGCAGTTTGATCACATCGGCATCGGAAACACGCACTAAATATTGATAGAATTGATATGCGGAGAGCTTTTCTTCCGATAGCCAAATAGCGCCCTCTTCCGATTTACCAAATTTTTTTCCATCGCTTTTGGTGAGAAGCGGAAATGTGATGCCGTAGACTGTCGAACCGCCAATTTTACGATTGTAATCGGTGCCGGAAGTAATATTACCCCATTGATCGGATCCCCCCATCTGAATCGTCACTGTGTGATGCTGATTCAAATAAGCAAAATCGTAACCTTGTAAAATCTGATAACTGAACTCAGTAAAACTGAGACCCTCTTCCGAATTAAGACGCTGCTTCACGGTTTCCTTGGCAAGCATCGGTCCCACACGAAAGAGCTTCCCCACATCGCGCAAAAAGTCGATCAGAGAAAATTTGGCAAACCAATCATTATTGTTCAAAATAACCGGCTTCGATCCGTCGCCTCGGAAAATTTTTTCAAAGAAGCGTCGAATCGATTGGAGATTGGACTGAAGAGTTTGTTCATCGAGCAAAGGGCGCTCGACGCTTTTGGGATCGCCAATCCGTCCCGTGGCCCCGCCTAAAATCACATAAGGGGTATGGCCGCATCGACGAAACCACTCAAGAGCGATGATCCCGACCAAGTTGCCCAAATGAAGACTGTCTGCCGTCGGATCAAATCCGACGTACGCATTTCTCGCACTGTTGACATGATCCACTAACTCTTGGCTTGTCATCTGATCGATAAAGCCCCTTTCCTGGAGCAGTTCAATCACATTTTTCATATGGGGCCCGATCATGATTTTGAGATCAAGAAGCACATTTGTTTAGCAAGCATTCAGAGTATCTAACGTAACTATTTTCAGCAACCTAAACAATCAATGAACCGTGATTTCGATGAAAATCAGATCGGCAGAAAACAGGCTCTTAGATATCAGTCGTCAAAGCGAATCGCACCAATCACCCGCTCCATATCATCGCTGAGTTTTTTCGCAATGACTTTCACGCGTTGGCTGATCTTGGCGGCGTTTTGATTTTCGTCAAACAACGAGATGTTTTTATTTTTAAGATGAATACGTAAATGAGCATGGCGGGCAATCCAACGATGAATCTCTTCCGTTTTTTCCTGGAGAGCTTCCGCCGTGATCTTCTTTTCAAGATCCGACCAATGCCTCCGTAATTTCTCACGTGCTTTTTGAGTTTTTGAACTTTCCTGAGCCAGCCGTTTAGAAGTCTGTTGTATCGTCATAGTAACCTCGTACCACTGACATATGTTAAAATCTTTTCATATAATTTTCCACTAGAATTCACGCTCATTTTATCGTATGTTTGCATTATGACTATCGAAAACGCAAAAAAAGCGGCCGGTCGCGCTGCGGCCGATCTCATCAAAAATGATATGATCGTCGGGCTTGGCACCGGATCGACGGCCAACTATTTTATCGAGGCCCTAGCTTTTCGCATGAAGCAAGGTCTCTATCTCAAAGCCGTCGTTCCCAGCTCGCAAAGATCGTTTGATTTGGCCAAAAAACTCGGCCTGCCGGCGCAAGACATCAATCAGGTTCCTTATATTGATATTACTGTGGACGGCGCCGATGAAATCGACCCTCTCAAAAGAATGATCAAGGGAGGAGGCGGGGCTCATGTGCGGGAAAAAATCCTGGCTGTGAACAGCCGTGAAATGGTCGTCATCGTCGATGAAACCAAACTGGTATCGAAGGTAGGCGTCGGCAAGCTCCCTGTCGAAATCCTCTTTTTCGGCTCTCCCGCAACGCGAAACGCCCTCGAAAAAAAAGGCT
>Ga0247841_10011763_pt1 | contig 11564 bp, 9 predicted proteins | sample LaCruzMarch2015__2_FD_192410 | JGI IMG/M metagenome (GOLD analysis project Ga0247841, IMG submission 192410) | Freshwater microbial communities from meromictic Lake La Cruz, Castile-La Mancha, Spain - LaCruzMarch2015_18m | ecosystem: Environmental > Aquatic > Freshwater > Lake | place: Spain...
TGATACTAAGCCAGAGGGTAGCACCATCCGCCTGCATATCGTATACGTAATTCCTGGGTTGTATGAGATGAGATAGTTTAACCTCGCTCCACGTACCATCCCTTTTGTTGTATTTATTTATCCTAGTCTTCATCTCCGGGCAGACCCAGACAAAGTTAGTAGTGCATTCAATCTGACGGATGTTATTGCTAAGAAGCCCGTCCTCAGTGGTGAAGTGCTGCCAAACATCAGCAACTTTATCGTATTGCAACACTCCATAGTCAGTGGCAAACCATACCCATTTGTCATCCACACATATTCGTTTTATAATTGTTGGTGACTTATCCTTCGTATTTCCAAGAATGGTCTCACGTGTGAATCTACGCCAGGCGTCACTTTTCCTGTCGTATCTAATTATCGCGCCGTTGTGGGAAGCTGACCAGTTGCTAAACCAGATGGTATCTCCATCGAACACTATATTGGCAACACTCGCCTCTTTGAGCGGTTGGCGCGTTACAAATGCCCTATGTTCCTGATATTCCTCTGATGATACGTTATATTCCACCGTACCACTGGTTGTCCCCAACAAGAGGGCATCGTCTGCAAAACGAACAATACTGGTGATGTTGTATGATAATTTCGTAACCTCCAATTGACCAGTTTTAGTAGAAACCCTTGCCAGTCCGCCCGTTGTCCCAATCCAGATAAAGTTTCGTTCAGGATCGCTTATCAGTGATCTAACATTGGGGTTAGGCAGTCCTTCCAATATGGATCGCCAAGTGCCAGTATCCCGCTCATATATCGCTACTCCTCCACTGGTACCGAGCCATATCTGATCTCCCTGAACCAGCATGCAGTTAACGTGATTGTGGATAAGCCCATGCTCATTTGTATAAAGCGATCCTATGCCTTCTGAATTTGTTTTTTCCTCGTTACTCGGCGAAACGAGAGTTGAAACATCATATCCCAAAAGACCTTTATCTGTACCGATCCATATCTCATGGTCTCTCTGTGCGATGGAAGTTATCTTATAGTCTGAGAATCCTCCGAAATCATTCTTTTTTAAAGAAACTGATGAGGAAGATTTTTCTGAATTTGTTCCTTCCTCGTTACTCGGTGAAACGAGAAAAGTAACTGACTTAACTGTCACAGGTTCATAAGCTTTGACCAGCGAATCTCCTTCTATCTTCCCACGAAACAATCCTCTGTTTGTTCCCACCCATATAGCTTTGTTTGAGTCGCCTTCGTCTATTATTGCCAGGGATGTGACAAAACTTTCTGAAAGTATGTTAGTTTCATTGTAAAACTGCCAATGATTCAACCTTTCATCATAATTCGCTAACCCTCGCGCCGTTCCGATCCACAGTATATCTCCATCCATCGTCAAGCTAGTGATGTATTCTGTTGAAAGTCCATCTTTCTTTCCGTATCTAGTCCATTCTGATATGATCGGATCATATTTCATCAGACCATCTGATGTGGCGATCCAAAACTTGCCTGATTCACTCCTGACTATCGCTTTCACTTCATCTTCTGGCGGCGAATCGGCTTTGATAAATGTTACCCATCTATTCCTGACTTTATCGTACATGCTCACGCCGCTATCATAAGTTCCGAACCATATCTCACTCTTGTATGCGGTTATCCACGATATGTTGTTGCTGACCAGTCCGTCATCCCTGGTATATTTAACCCATGTACCTACCGCTTCTATGTATCTATGCACCCCTCCATTGGCAGTTCCGATCCAGATATTGTTACCATCTATTGCTATAGATCTTATATCGTTGCTCGATAGAACATCGGACTTGGTATATGTCTTCACAAACATTTGGTTCGTCTTGTTATATACGCTGATGCCAGAACTGTAAGTACCGAACCATACGTAATTGCCGCTTACTGCAATCGTAGTGACGAAGTTACCCGTCAGTCCGTCGTTGGTAGAATAAGTATTCCAGGAATCTGTTGTCCTGCTGTATCTATTGACAAAATTTTGTGTCCCGACCCAGACGTACTCATCTTCCAAAGCTATCGCACTGACGTAGCTGAACCAACTTTTGTTGCTCAAACCATCCTTTGCTGTCCGCGCGGACCAACTGTCAATGCTTGGAGTATACCTGTTGATCCCTTGGTCTGTACCGAACCATGTATAATCCATGCCAATAGCAATACGGAAGACTCTATTTCCTTTAAGCCCATCTTTTTCCTTGAAACTCCACCAGATTCCTGTATCAATATTGTATTGGCTCACGCCGTCGTCAGTGCCAAACCACACCAAGTTTAGATCAGAAGCAACCGCATTAATATTATCAGAATTAAGACCATCATCTTTGGTATAGTGTTTCCAACGATTGGTAGCTCTGTTTAACCTAGAGACGCCGCGGTCAGTAGCGATCCATACGTTCTTATCATCTGCGGATATGCAGCGAATATTGTTACTTATGAGAACTCGCTGCGAACCTTCCGATTGCCTGATCTGCTTTAACTCCGTGATGTCTGAGGTAGCTTCATTCTGTGCCTGTTTAATCTGGTTGGGGTTGATCGTGAAACACGAAGTCAACCATAATGCACATATCAATAAAGCTATTGTTTTAACCTGCTTGCCATAGGAGCATATTATAAAAACAGTTAAGACTAACCCCAATTTCCACAGTTTGTATAATTTCTCCATAGCTACCCTCCTATCTAAAATAACGAGTGAGTATTGACGCTTAATCAAATACACCTGTCACTGACTATCAGAGGAGCACTTGAGAAGAGGGGAGCGGCTTTTCCAGCGCTAAAACCATTTTTAAGCTGCCGGTGGGCAAGATGTATGACAACAGCGCTGGGTCAGTCGCCCTTGGTGCACCCCGTCGCCGAGGGCGCCAAGTGTTACCCCCTTCTTAAGTGCTCCTCCAAACACAGTGGAAGTTCTAGTCTAAGTTCCTTAGGCGATGGCGGAGGCCAGCCCCATCTCCTGTCATAAACAAACTCACCACCCTGACTGCTGTGCCAGAAAGCTTTCACGTAATCTCGCCAACCAATCTGCTCAACTACAATACGGCAATTACATCCAGGATGTGTTCTGTCGTTATCTGCCTTTTGCATGGAGGAGTACATTCTATTCACAGCGTGACCCTTGCATGCGTTACACGATTTATGTTTTCGCGATGATGTATGGTATACAATAGGCTGATTCGCACCTATGATCATAGCCGTATCTGAGCCTTTGAACGTAGAACCATCGTTTAAACGTCCAGTTACAGTGAATGGCGTCAAAAGATCATGGGTAAGATCAGTCCTCAGATGACCGCTATCATATAGAAAGATAATAGTTCTGCTATCAGGACACAAAATGCAGTCCAGAGCATGCGCACCCTCACATCCAACACTGGAAACGTCAACTTCGACTGCTTCATATCCTTCGGGAAAGACGACTGTGGAACTGAATTCATTGTTGCAACCATATCGAAAAGCATTCGGCTTTATCATGACCACCACGGGGATCATATCACCCAGCACCCCGGCGAGAAGCTCGTTGGTCAATAGACCTGGTGTCAGAATGGCTGCGCTTGACAGACCAAAAAACTTTAAGAAATCGCGTCTGGTTGTTTTTCTTCCGAATTCCATTGACTTATGTTCCTTTTTTTGATACAATATCAATTGAGCAATAATAAAAAAGCCCTGTTGACTTTGATTGCTCAAATTAGATGGGATTGCAACTTGATCATGGTCCAGCTTCCGACTGGATAAAGCAAGTCCCTACTGCTTGAAATATTGTGAAAAATAGCCAATGCGTCACCGCCAAGTTTTGCATTGGCTATTTCTTTATAAAAATGAGTTTTACCTTCTAACAATGTCTTAGTTTTCTTGATAGCCTCTATAATGATAATTTTACCATAAAATGTTTCCAATGTCAAGAATTTTTTATTCAGTGGTAACGATTTCTTTTTGCCTTCGTCTATATTCACGCATTTTGCAAGCCTTAGAGCAATAAATCTGCTCTATTGCACCGGGCTTATATGGGATAAAGAGTTTATTACAGCCCCCAGCTTGACACCGCCCGACATCTGCCAATCCACGAGATACTAAGAAAACCCACTCATATAAAGCCCGTATCATACCAAAGTTCTGAAATGCGACATAATTCTTTTTTAATACATAGCCACTAGAATCGCTCCCATCTTGCTCGATCTTACCACAAAGCCAGTAATTTATAATCTGAAGTTCATCATCTGTAAGCTTCTCTTTTGCTATGACCTTATCTGTGATGGTTCTGAACATGCCAAGATATTCATCAATTGCTAAAAAGGAAATTAAACTCTCTATTTTAAAGTCAAAATCTTTGTTTGTGACGTCCCAAAGGAAATATCTATCTTTGAAGTCTTTAATCTGTGGTTTGCATCTTTTCACATCCCTTCGATTGATTAATCCATGTTTTTGATCACCAAATTCTAATTGTAAGTTATAGAAATCTACTGCCATATTATCACGGAAATGTTCCAACTCTTTTTGCAATGATTGATTTGTTGTGTATCTATATCTGTCTTCCTTTATATCGTTATATAGATCATAAAATGTCTCCTTTATGTTATCATCCTCTGGTTCAATCTCATATTTTGATACTTTAATCACACTTGCACATCCCCCTTTATAATTTTGCTTATGATCCTCGAATCGTAAAACCAAAGAGCTTTGTCAAGTTTAGCCCTTCGTTGAAGCAAGAAACCCCATGCCTAATGAAGGTTAAATAATTAATTGGGTAATAAAATTATCGGAGTTTTCTGGATTTCCGTTTTCACGAAAATGACATTTTGCGTATGTTTGTCATTCCCGTGAAAACGGGAATCCATTCCTAGTTATTACCCGAATTATTTAATCTTCATTAGGCATGGGGTAATTCACCATCCAATAATGTTAAATTGGAAATAAGTGCGATTGTAGCCCAACTTTCTAAGTTGACAACTTAAAAACTCAGTCTCAAAAACCAAGCTAGAAGCTTGGGTTACTTATTAATTTAACATTGTCAAGTTAATAGGAACCTAATATTTTCCGTAATACTTGACTAGAGCAATGACACGGCAATAATCTGTAAAACTCACGTTGTCGGGAACTGAATGGTCTGAGTGATAGATATATCCTCCACCGACCTTTGCGGCTGTGACTTTAGTGCGAATTTCCTCTTCGATCTGGTCTGCTTCTGTCATCTTTCTGACGTCTATACCGCCCTCAAGCACCAAATCTGATCCATACATATCTTTTAGTTTTATAACATCCATACCTGCTTTTGTTTCTAAAGGATTCAGACCGTCAATACCTGCGTCAATTAAATCAGGAAGCATTTCCATTATGTTACCGCATGAATGAAGCATTACTTTCACGCCTCGCTGATGCGCCCAGTCACAAAGTCGTTTATGTGCAGGCTTTAACACATTGCGATATGTATCCAGATCAAAGAAAATGCCATTACGGTATCCAAGATCATCAGGAAAATCTATGCTGTCAAAAGTATATCCTTCATCCCAAACCATTTCCAGCAGTGCCAAATCTACTGATAAAGCATGATTAAACATATCAGAACACCAATCAGGATCAGTCACCATTGCCATGAGTACCCGCTCTGTGCCTACGTGCCAGCTTGCAAATACGTCATATCCGAACCATGCGCCAGCAGTTATCCAGCATCCATTTTCACGCCAAGACTTATAATTATTCTTCAGGTGATCCCAATTTACTCTGTCCCTAGTAGGCGTCATTCGAGACTTAGCATCTGCCCACGACTCTCGATCTTTTATCAAAAAATCTTCAAACTCAGGCACAGAGGCGGATCGCTTCCAGTTCTTCATGGTTGCGCCCCATCCGGTCGTAACGATGGTGTAATCTTCTGCATCCTCAATGACTTTTGAGGGATAGCGAGGGCTATTATCAACACCGATGCCAGCGATATTTTCAAACTCGAAAAACGCTCCAACACCGGCATTATGAGGAAGTCCCTCTTTATGCCATCGGGCTACTGTTGATCCCCATGGTCCGTCTAGCATTGGGATGCGATCTGGTTCTTTGTGATCATAAACGCATTTCATTCTTTCGTAAGAAGTCATTTCTTTAGCCATTTATATCCTCCATCATTTTTTATGCAAATTCTTTTGCTACATCAACTAGGGCAATAAAATTTCTTGCCGCTTTTTCTCCATAAGTGCCTGACGCTGTTCCGCCAAGCACATAGCTCTTTGTCCCTGCTAATTCGATGCACCTGCGACCCATCCGCTTAACGGTCTCTGTATCCAGCGACTCAAGTACTTCCATATCATCAAGCCCGCCTACAAGACAGACTTTATCGGATATTCGTCTGCTTGCATCAGCTAGATCAACATTGCCATAAGGTGGTACTTCCAGAGGGTCAAGGGCGTCTATCTCCATGTCAGCGAAATATTCAAGGAACTTATCAACATCACCATGATTGTGGTAATAGACAATACCGCCATACTTGTGGATAACTCTACTTAATTCGGTATCAAAAGGCACAACAAGAGCTTCAAATCCTTTTGGTCCCAGTTGTTCAGAGGCATATTCACCGCCGACAACTCTATAGCCATCTACACCCAACTTACAGGCTTTTTCTATGAATTCAAGCAATCGCTCAGAGACAGTTTCAACCATATTTATCATCAAATCAGGCGCATCAGCCCATAACAAGCACATATCCATAGGTGAAAGTATACCCGCAGGCAGACATATAGCATCACCTATACCAGCTAAAACAAGCCCTTCCTCACCGATCTCTTTCTTTCGTGCAAGAAACCAATCCGCAGTTGGCTCAGACGGTTTGAATGGTATAGACATATATTTTTCAACGTCTTCAGCGTTTTTACATGGAAACTCAATTGTGTAACCTGTGACGTCGGTGCGTCTGAACACTTGCGTCAGATTTCCTTTAGGCGTGAAAATAGTGGTAATAGTATCGTTACCATCTTGCCTGCTTTCTGATTTTACAAGATCGCCCATCAATGGGTTTCCACCGATACCAGAGCCAATGAATGGATCAGTTTTTTCTATTAATTCTTTCCCTAACGGACTATTTGGGTCGATCCGTCCTAGATCAAAAGGTCCGACAGGTACTCGGTCAGGTCGTTCGTGTGCTATTGCACATAATAATCGCTCTCTTGACGTCATATTAAACCTCATACTTTCGCACTTGCGGTGATTTCTTCCAACTTTAGGTTTTGAAGGCAATTTGTAATTCGCTCAATCTCTGTCTGAGTTGATTCAGGAATGATTGTCTCAATAATATACCTCTATTCGATGAAGCGTTACTGCACCCTCGTATAGATTAATATCAATAAAACGCCGTCTCAAATTCCCCATTTGGCATTTAGGACATTTGCCGGAACTTTCCCATTCAACTTTAATCGGTTTCCCGGTGTTTAATATTTCAGATGTATCAGTTTTATCTCAAAATTCCGCTTCTTCTTCGATATTCTTAAATTTTGGTATTCGCATTATTCTTTTCGCATCCTTAAATACAGACGGCGTTCACTGTCAGTCATCTCTCTTGCTGTTATTACCTTAAATATACCATTAGATTCGAGTTTGAGAACGACTAATAAATACCGTCCGTTCCTCTGCGAATCCAATAATCCTGTTCGCAGGCTTCCTCTACCTCGTCACGGTATATGAAGATTAAATAATTAATCGGGTAATAGCTAGAAATGGATTCCCTTTTTCAAGGGAATGACACCATGTGCTTGTCATTCCCTTGAAAAAGGGAATCCAGAAAACTTCGACAACTTTGTTACCCGATTAATTATTTAACCTTCATATACCGTGTCTTTCCCTTATATGCTCAATTCGATCTGATATCCAGATAAGTCCTTTGATCTTATTTACTTTCCATTATTTATATATGAGTTTGTACCTAACATCTCTTTACAAGAAAAACAATAAAAATGATCGTTATAACTATAGACACTGCGCAACCTATATTATTTTTGCGGAGCTTAGATTGCCGTTCCTCAAATTCCTGAGTTGCTTTAAGCAGTTTTAAAAAAAATATCTTGAAGTTTTTTTATTGACGAGTTACAATCTAAGCAGAATCTAAAAATCATAAACACTAAAAGCTTAGGAGGTAGTTCGTCATGATCTATGCAAAAATAAAAGACCAAGAAGAACAAAAACAGTTGGATGATGCTTTGGACTCATCCAAGAGTAAAAAATGGTATCGCAGGCTTCCAAGTTGTTGCGAATTCTGCCAAAAGGTTTACTGTAAAGCAACTGAGTATAATGTTCGCCATCTGTGAAGCAACGATACGCAGTTATATCCAATTGTATAACGAATTATTTTCCAATTCTAACCTTAAATTTCTGATAGTGCTATACAAGCTAAGTATTACTTATGTGAAGCGACTATAAACCCTAGTGTCCCAACTAATAGCGTTTGAAATCCACATCTGTATAGAAACATGGTGAATGGCTGGCACAAAGAAAACATTCCAAAGAGGATCATGCCTATTGATAACCATTCATTCAGTGTTTTTCTTGCGGACACCATCATAAATACAGGCGTTGCAATCAAAAAGATTATAAAACCATAAGCTACCGGGTTGAAAGGTAACATTTCATAAGTCTCGGATAAGGCTATTTTAGACAACATAGCTATCCATCCAAATCCCATAGCTATTATACTCAATATCTCTACCAGCCTTACATAACCCTTTTTTCCCATTATTATAGTCTCCTTAAATGATTTCATAAGCCCACGAATCTTTCCAATTTCGCTGTTATGATCTCGGATTCAAAAGTTTTTTTCCAATGGAGAATGATTATTACTAAGTGCGAGAATCTTACTGTAAGCAACTTTAAGAAACCTTTTTAAACTTTAGGATTTTAACGTTGCATTTTTTCAAAAGTAATGACCGATAAACCCAATATTTGCAAGCGTTTATCTCCTGATCTTATCTCTTTTACAAATCAGTGATAATATCCTTACAAAATCAGCAAAAATCTATGGTCTATTTCTTTTTTGCAACGTTAAAGCTTTAGGAAATAGAACGCGGATAAACGCGGATCAGGCGGATTTGCGCGGATCGAAATAAATAAAGAAAAATCCGCGAAAATCCGTTTAATCCGCGCCATCTGCGTTCTATTCTTAAAAATTTAACATCATTTTTTAAACTTGCTTAACCTTTATCAAAGAAAAAACACAAAGAAAAATTGTGACGAGTGACTCGTAACACGAAAGAACCAATATCCATCACATATTATGCGTCACAAAAATATGTCTTTGTGTTTTTTCAATAAAAGTTACGGATTGACTACTAATAGCAAATCTTATTCTGATGCGATGTTTTCAAACAGATATAGCCCACCCTTACCGGGAGCTACCACATCAAGCCTGCCTGTACCGAACATATCAACAACGCAGATTTGCATACCGCCACCAACTTTAGTACCTTCGTCAATTGTGTTGCGAGTCCACGTCAAATCCTTCTGGTTAAGTTTATACCAGTATAGACATGATGGATCATATTCACCGGGGTCCCCGCCATTATGAGCAAAAAGCCGTTTCCCTGTGATTAATTCCATCTCTCCATCACCATCAAGGTCGGCAAGAGTTAAAGTATGGCTTTGAGACCAACTCATGTCAATCTCATGTCGGATCCATGATCTCGTCCCATCAGAATTAAGTTTTTGTTCTTCCCAATAAAGTCCGTAGGTATGTCCGGCACCCCAGATTATATCTGCTAACCCATCTCCGTTGACGTCGTGAGTCAGCATTGGAATTCCAGTTCCACCCATATTGAATTCTGGATGCCAGATCCATTCATCATTTACCGGGTCTTTAGGTGATTCGTACCAACCGCTAGGTGTGATTATGTCAATCCTTCCGTCTCCGTTTATGTCCCCATAACCGATACCGTGTCCGTTTCCCTCTTTTCCAAATTCAACTTTGATGAATTCGGGTTTTTTCCCCGGTACTATTTTATACCATGCCATTTTTTCGGGACCGAAAGCGTTTGGAAGTATATCAGGTATGCCATCACCATCAAGGTCAACCAACCATAGAGTTTCGACATTTCCCGGAACATCAATAACATGCTCAGGCCAAAGCTCACCGGGAACACCGGGATTTTCGTACCATGCGATCTGTTTTCGGAACCAGCAACCAGATATTATGTCAGGACGACCATCAAGGTTTACGTCTACGGCAAAATCAGCAAAATTATCAAAATAGTTACTTTCAAATGGGATTTCTCTCATTCGGTATTTCGTCCAGTTGGGAGCCTTATACCAATACGTTCCTGCGACGATGTCCAAAAGACCATCACCGTCAACATCTACAACAGCACAAGTTTCACTTGCACCCGGATCAATGATATGTTTAACAAAAGAAATTTTTGACGCCATTATAATCTCCTTCTTCAAAATTTATAACATTGAAAACCATTCAATATGTTATAATTATACTATGTCTAATACATGAAAGTCAATCTAAGCATAAAAATAGAGTTTGATTCATTTTAATAGAGCTTACCAAATAAATGGGATAAGACGATATCGAACTTTTCTACAATATTCTTCATAGCCATTTAGATTCTTCTTTAAGTATTTCTCTTCATCCATCAATCTTGCCATAATAACAATTAGTAATGGCAAAACAAATGGTAACGCCCAAAATGAACCAAGCGCAAATGGTGTGAATACAAAAAGTATAATTGCCCCAGAATACATAGGGTGCCGTACAATCCCATATAGCTCAGTCGAAATGACAGATTGGTCCTTATCAACTTCAATAATTGCACTTGCAAAACTGTTTCCCTTAAAAACATAATGAATAATTAAAAAGGCAAGCATTATTACAGCATTAGAAGTCAGAACCAGAAAAACTGGAACATGTGACCAATGAAAGCGATGGTCGAAACCCGGAAGCAAAATCAAACCAATTGAAAAAATACTTGCGAATCCTTGAATAGTTTTCTGTCTATGTTGTTTTTCAGCTTTGGGTCCACCAGAAAGACGACGTTCTAATAGTTGTTTATCATGCTTTATCAAAAGAATTACTGGAATGAAAAATGCGGCAAGAAATACCCATGCTTGCCAGTAATTTACTGTCCATGCAGACAAAAAAAGAATAAGACATACTACGATAAATAATCTGATAAATCCCCAAATTGATTTTTTAGTGACTTGATCCATTGCATCCTTCCTTTTCCTTTGATTATGCTCTTCGGCGCGCTATTAAACTTCTTCATACTATTTTATAAAATGTCATCTATAAAGTCAACAAAAAATCACTTTCATAAGATTTCTTCTTCTCTGAAAACGGACTTCGTTCCCAAAAACCTTCTGTAATTCGGAAAGGTACTAAACCAAATTATTTGACATGTCGTCTATAATGGTATGAACGATATACAAATAATAAAACAAAATCCTAAAAAAGTGCTTGATGCTCTCAAAATTGGCGAAATAGAGAGAATAGACTTATCATTCGCTTATTTTGCACATAATATGATAAATTCATTTTAGCTCGTGTTTGGTGACGACTCCAGACCTTCATAGATGGATGGAGATAAATTCAAAAGAGATAGAATATGCTTCTGCAATTC
>Ga0247841_10011764_pt1 | contig 11564 bp, 11 predicted proteins | sample LaCruzMarch2015__2_FD_192410 | JGI IMG/M metagenome (GOLD analysis project Ga0247841, IMG submission 192410) | Freshwater microbial communities from meromictic Lake La Cruz, Castile-La Mancha, Spain - LaCruzMarch2015_18m | ecosystem: Environmental > Aquatic > Freshwater > Lake | place: Spain...
TTCTTTTTAGATAAGCCTTCATTTGGTTTAAATTAGTATCTAACCCTAAAGAATCGTCAATTGCCGTACTTAACTTCGTCTGATTGGAAAGGTTTTTATACTCCCTCATGCGAAAGAATGTTTATGCAGGTGGGTAGTCACAGGCATCGAATTTTTATTGTTTGAAAACGAATAATTTGTAAGGTCTTGAGAAAATGAGCGGAATTGTTGGTTGGGGAGCGTACATTCCAAAGTACAGAATTACTGCTGAAGAGATAGCGAAAGCGCAGGGCGGAAATGCTTGCGTCATTAAGGACGGGCTTGGGCTTACTGAAAAATCGGTTCCAGGAAAAGATGAGGACGCAGCAACAATTGCGGTACACGCTTCACGAGACGCACTCGCGCGCACAGAAATTAATAGAAAGGAAATAGGCGCAGTATATGTCGGGAGTGAATCTCATCCCTACGCAGTAAAACCCACCGCAGCAATTGTTGGAGAAGCACTTGACATTGGAAACAATTACACCGCGCTTGACACGGAGTTTGCGTGCAAAGCGGGAAGCGCAACAATACAAATAAACGCTGGACTCGTCGATTCAAAGATGATCAAATACGGGTTAAGTGTTGGGGCAGACACTTCACAAGCTGAACCGGGGAACGCTCTTGAGTACAGTGCAGCAGCGGGCGGAGCAGCATTTTTAATTGGAGAAAACAAAGAAGCAGTAGCAATACTTGAGGGCACTTGCTCATACACAACAGACACTCCAGATTTTTGGCGAAGGTCCCTCCAACCCTACCCCTCACACGCAGGAAGATTTACTGGAGAACCAGCATACTTCAAGCACGTTGTTGGCGCAACAAAAAGAATGATTGAGAAAAGCCAAAGCAAAATTACTGACTTTGCTTACGTAGTATTTCACATGCCTAACGGGAAATTTCCACTACGTGCAGCAAAAATATTTGGCGTAACAAAAGAGCAAATCCTTCCAGGGTTAGTTGTAACAAAAATAGGAAATACTTACTCAGGCTCTTCCTTGCTCGGACTTGCAAGTGTGCTTGATGTGGCAAAACCAAATGACAAAATTCTTGTTACAAGTTATGGGAGCGGAAGCGGAAGCGATTCATTTATTTTTACTGCAACAGAAAAAATTACAAAAGCACAAAAAAAGGCGAGAAAAGTTTCTGATTACATTGCAAGAAAAGAATATTTATCTTATCCGCAATACGTAAAACATATGGAGGAAATTCACTAGGTGATAAAAATGGTTAAAAAAGTACTAACACACGATGCTTACACTGACGCGGCACGAGTATTGCTTGCTAAAAAAAAGCCAGCTTGGGGAAACCCTTTCAAGCTAGGGTTGAATCCTTTCAAGAAAGGATGGTTGGGGACGGCTCTCAACAAAACTAGTTATGATCGTAAAGCCGCTGAAAATCTTGCCGGGTTATTAGCTGTTGAGGCTGCAAAAAGAGATCCGACAATGCGAGCCCAAATTGAAACCGCAGGAATGCCGCGGCTTGTGATTGCTAAGGACGGAAGCCTTATTGCTACAGATGAAAAACATGTGCGCGGAATAAATGTTTTTCCACAAAAAATAGTTCGCGGATCAATAAAAGTAAATAAAGTACAGGCAATTGATTCTGAGTCATTTAAGAAAGGGAAAGCTCCCTTTAACCACCGAATGCTTGAAGTACAGCAAGAGGTGGGAAGAGCGCGTGGAAGGGGAGTAACGCGAGTAAAAAAGCATTTTGGGATTGACGGAGAATTCCTTGTTATTGAAAGCCCCCCAACCGTGGCAGGAGGGGCATATGTTCCCGGAAGAATAGCTCAAACAAAAATTCCAAGAAAAAATATTAAGATCTTTAAAACAGTTCGTCTCCCCACACCAACTCCCCCAGCACCACAACAAGTGAGAATAGTGCTTAGGGCCAACGGGTCAACTTGGCGTTTTATTGTGGGTGAAGATTATGCAAATAGAATAATGAGCTGGTACAAAAAAGAGTAAAAATTGGTGAAACTTATGAAAGTTGGAGTATTAGGAATTGGAATTACCAAGTTCGGGGAAAGATGGGAAGAGGGACTACGCGAACTCTTGCTTGACGCACAGCTTCGCTCACTAAACGACGCGAAGATTACTCCAAAACAAATAGATGCGCTGTACACAGGGAATATGATCGGCGGAATGGCAAGCGGTCAACTCCACGTTGGAGCAATGGCTGCTGAAAATTTGAATTTGAATAAACCAAGCGTTAGAGTGGAAGGAGCATGCGCAAGCGGTTCACTCGCAATAAGAGGAGCGATACAAGCAATTGAAAGTGGAAGTGCGCAAATTGTTATGGCGAGCGGAGTAGAAAAAATGACTGACGTTTCCACTGAGCAAGTAACAACTGCACTAATGGGGGCGGGGGATGAAGAACTAGAGGGATTCAACGGATTAACTTTCCCAGGACTTTACGCACTCCTTGCAAACGCTTACATGAAAGAATACGGACTCACACGCGAAGTGCTCGCAGAAGTATCAGTAAAGAACCACTTCCACGGAGCGAGAAACTCTTACGCTCAATTCCAAAACGAAATAACAGTGGACACAGTAATTAATTCCACAATGGTTGCGGACCCATTGACTCTTTTTGATTGCTCCCCAATAACCGACGGGGCAGCGTCAATAATCCTCGCAAGCGAGAGCGTTGCAAAAAAAATGGGGGCAGAAGTTTACATTACAGCAAGCGCACTAGCAACAGACACCCTCTCACTCGCACGAAGAGAATCCTTGCTCGAACTAAAAGCAGGAAGACTTGCAGCAGCGGAAGCTTACAAGCAAGCAGGAATCACTGCAAAGGAAGTTGACTTCGCGGAAGTTCATGACTGCTTCTCAATTGCAGAAATTTATGCAACAGAAGCGCTCGGATTTGCAAAACAAGGGCAAGCTGCACAACTCTATACCTCAAAACAAACTTACTTTGACGGCAAAACCCCAATAAATACTTCCGGCGGACTAAAAGCCTGCGGGCACCCAGTTGCAGCAACAGGCGTAAAGCAAGCAGTGGAAGCAGTAACGCAACTACGCGGAGCGGGAGAAAAAAGACAAGTAAAAGGAGCAGAGATTGGTTTAACTTACAACGTGGGCGGTTCGGGCGCTACGGCCTGTGTTCACGTGTTTAAAAAAATGAAGTAAGTATTAAATTATTTTTAAAGGGTGAAAAAATATGGGACTAAGAGATGCATTAAAAGGAATTTTTGGAGGAAAAAAAGAGGACAAGTACGAAGTGTACTCTGCAAGAAGAATAGAAAGACCCCCTGCGGAAGAAAAAGTTGTTGATGATGGGGTAGGAAGCAGATGGAAAGAAGCAAAAAAATGGAGAGAAGACAAACAACTTGAAGAACCGTTAATAAAACGAAGCGGATTTAAGCGAAGAATAATGTGAATGAAATTATTTTTTTAAAAATAATTTATGAAACAATGAATGAAATGAATTTGTGAAGTGGTAAAATGTTTCGAGACAGCCCAATAATAAGATGGCGGAATTACTCCGATAGATACAAGCTCAAAGGGTACAAGTGCACAAAGTGTGAAAAAACCTTCTTTGAGAAAAAAGGGTTATGCACTTGCGGGAACCTCGACTTTTCAGAAATGGATTTTTCAGGAAAAGGCAAAATAGTTGCTTTCACAAAAATTCATTCAGGTCCAGAAGTTTTTGAAGCCCAAGCGCCCTATTGCGTGGCGATAATTGACCTTGCTGAAGGAGCGCGAGTTACAGGGCAAGTATCCGATTGTAAGTATGAAGATCTCAAGGCAGGTCTTGAAGTAGAAGCAGTGTTTAGAAAATTTTACAAGAGCGGAGAAAAAGGGGCAATTCATTATGGAACAAAATTTGTTCCAAAATTTTAACAAAGTAGAGTTTTTTAGCACCCAAGCTTTTTTAGCACTATTTTTTTTAAATAGTTTCTAAAATATTTTTTCTATACTTTTTAAGTACTGGGCTGTTTAGTTCGCTTAGTTTAATTTTTAATTTACTTCTGCGCTTTGTAAGTTCCTCTTCTGAAACAAGAACTTCAAGTTTTTGATTATTAAGATCAATTTTAATTTTGTCCCCGTTCTTTACGAGCGCAATATTTCCTCCAATTGCCGCTTCAGGGTCTACGTGTCCGATTGAGAGTCCTTTTGTAGCTCCGCTGAATCTCCCATCAGTGATTAACGCAACATCCTTGTCAAGTCCAAGCCCTGAGATTGCGCTTGTTGGGTAAAGCATTTCAGGCATTCCAGGAGCGCCAGCTTTTCCAACGTAACGAATAATTATAACATCCCCTTTCTTTACTTTTTCGGCTTCTATGTATTTTGAGCAGGAGCCCTCATCATCAAAACAAACCGCGTTACCCTCAAAAACTTTTTCTGCGTTGCTTACCCCTGCGGCTTTAATTACCGCTCCCTTCTCTGCGAGGTTCCCGTAAAGAATACTAATTCCCCCCGTTTGAGAATAAGGAGATTCAATTGGCTTAATCATTTCTTTATTTTTGCTCTCTGCGCCAACAAGCCTATCAAAAATTGTTCCATCAATAGTTTTGTTGTCCTTAATTAAATTCTTTTTTTTGAGTTCAAAAAGCACGGAAGGAATTCCGCCCGCGTTGTGCAAATCAATCATCCTAAAATCACTGCTGGGGGAAATCTTTACAATGTTAGGGGTTTCTTTGGATATTGTGTTAATCTCATCAAGAGTAATATTAATTCCCGCCTCTTTTGCAATATCGGGAAGGTGAAGAATAGTATTTGTACTTGCCCCAATAGCCATATCCATGTGGAGCGCGTTAGCAAAAGCGGTTTTGTTCATAATGTCTCTTGCTCGAATATTTTTATTTACAAGCTCAAGCACTTTATTTCCAGCATTAAACGCCTGCTCTCCCTTTTCTTTTGTCACGGCGTGAGTGGTAGCACACATCTTTTCGCTCATTCCAAGAGTTTCAACAATGCAAGCCATGGAATTAGCAGTAAATAATCCAGCGCAACTACCCGCCCCGGGGCAGGAATTACACACAATGTTTTCATAATCCTCCTGCGATATTTTTTTTCCTTCAAGTGCTGATTTTGCGGAGAAAGAATCTTTAACATCAATAGTTTTGTTGTTTGTGTGGCCAGGAAGCATTGGCCCGCCTGTTACAAAAACGCTTGGAAGGTTGCACCGAAGCGCAGCCATTAAATGCCCCGGAACAATTTTGTCGCAAGAGCAAATAAAAATCGCTCCATCAAAAACTCCGTGCCCCTTAATTGTTGCTTCAATAGAATCCGCAATTATTTCTCTTGAAGGAAGGGAATATTTCATTCCTTCATGCCCCATTGCAATACCGTCACAAATTGCGATAGTGTGAAATTCAAAAGCCACTCCTCCCGCCGCCAGCACCCCGTCTTTTGCTTTTTTCCCAAGTTCGTTTAAGTGAATGTGCCCTGGGACAATGTCGCACTGGGAATTAACAATCGCAATAAATGGTTTTTTTATTTGCTCTTTTTTTAACCCATCCGCGTAAAGCAAACTTTCTGCCGCCGGCAATTTTTTTATTTCTTTTGAATCCACAAAAAACCACTTTAATAATTAATTAAGGATTGGTTAAATTTAAGTATTTGTCTTTTAGGGCGCTTCGCCGGCACGACACTTCACTAAGCAATATAAATAAATAAAAAACAATCTTTTTGTGGAAATGATTTTCTCGGAAAAGACAGTTTGGAAAGAAACTGTTGCCCAAAAAACAAATGAGGGGCATTATGATTTCACTAAATTAAACGTAAGAGTTTTTGGGTTAGGTAAAATAATCAAACAATGGAGACAAAATGCAGAACTGACGCAGAATAAGATAGTTAATGAATTAAGTCTTAATAGCAGGAATCAATTAATGACTTATGAGCGAAACGAAGTCGGAATTCCTTTAACTAAACTAATTAGTTGGTCTTCTTTGTGTGGCAAGCATCCTGACTTTTGTTTGATGCTTCCCTCAATTCGGTTTTCTAGAAACCGAAAAGAAATAACCTTGCCACTCAAATATTCTCAAATAGAAAGTATTGTCCATTTTTTAAAACCAGAAAATGCTCGAGTTGTCAAAGTAAGTCTTAATGCGTCTAATAAAGATTTGCAAAAAATAAGAAAGGTATTTAGTGTAAAAATAAATTTTTTGAAGTCTTTTCGAACGATAAACTCAAAGGCGCTGGTTGCTTTTTTGAATACTTTTTATATTTATAAAAAAGAGTGCAAGCTAAAATTTCCTCTGACAACCATCGTTCCTCAGTTAATCAAGCAAAAAGTAGATTTAAGAAAAGCGATAATTTTGCCTTTGCTGCAAAGTGATGGATCTAGGCATGACCATGAATTTTGGTTAAATGGAAAATGTGTTAGTTTGCATAATATTTTTGCAGATGCTGTGTATTATTCCTATGGATTATTGCCTTCAGGATATTTTTATGATTCTAATGGCGAAGGATGTTACAAAACAAGTTTTATTTCAAAAACAGCGACAACTGAATTGTTGAATTTGGGCGGTTCATTTAAGTCAGAACCTGCAAAGCGCCAGTCTGTCGAAGAGTTTTTGACTGAAACTCGACCACATATGAAATACTTGGAGAATTCCTGTTTATTAGAAAAGCAAACTGCTTTTCGAAGTTATGCTTCTGCGGAAGGATATATTGGGCATACTGGAAAAAATCCAAAATTGCAGATAGCTTGTGCAAACCCTTCTTTATTTTACTATGTAAAACAATTAACAGAGGATATTGGGCTGAATCTAAGACAAAATAAAGCCAAAAACACTTGGTCTGGTTTGGGTTCTTTAACAACAGGAAAACTTCAAGATATTGTTAGATTTAAAGAACTTGGCGGATTCTTTTCTGGAATGAAAATTTCTGGGGCTACAAAGTATTTGGAAGGGGCAGAAAAGAATGCAGTTTTAGATATAGTAATTAGATACAATCAAATAATAATTAGAAATAAAAAAGAAAGACCAAGCAAACAAGTGCTTGGTTTTCTAAAAAATTCTACTTCTTTTGAAACATAGCCCGGATTTGTTTGCCAACTATTTCTATGGGGTGGTTTTTTTCTTCTTCACGCATCCTTTTTAGGTTTGGGCATCCCGCTTTGTATTCAGCGAGCCACTCATCCGCAAACTTTCCTGACTCAATATCTTCCAACATTTGTCTCATGTTTGCGCGGGATTGTTCAGTGATTATTAATTTTCCTTTTGTTCTACTTCCCCATTCAGCAGTATTGCTAATAACGTCATGCATGTGTGTGAATCCTCCCTCGTAAACGAGGTCAACTATAAGCTTCATTTCGTGCAGGCACTCAAAGTAAGCCATTTCAGGAGGATAACCTTTTGCGGTTAGTGTTTCAAACCCCGCTTTAATTAATTCGCTTAGTCCTCCGCAAAGAACCGCCTGTTCCCCAAACAAATCCTCGTAAGCTTCTTCTGAGAAAGTGCATTCAATTACTCCGGCTCTTGTGAAACCGCAGGCTTTAGCCATTGCGAGTCCTCTATCTTTTGCTTTACCGCTAGGATTTTGGTAAATTGCGAGTAGTCCTGGAACCCCAAAACCTTCTAAGTATCTTTTTCTCTCCTCAGTCCCTGGGGACTTTGGCGCAACCATGAAAACGTCCACTTCTTTTGGGGGGGTGATTTTTTTAAAAGAAATGTTAAATCCGTGCGAGAAAGAAATTGATTTTCCTGCTTTCATTTCTGGGGCAATTTCTTTTGCATAAACCTCTCCCTGAACTTCATCTGGTATCAATATGTGAACGATATCAGCTTTCTTTGCGGCTTCTCTAATTGGTAGCGGAGTAAGCCCTGCTTTAATTACTTCGTTCCAGGATTCTCCTTCTTTTCTAACTCCTACAATAACATTAATTCCAGAGTCATGCATGCAAAGCGCTTGTGCTCTCCCTTGAGCACCAAACCCTATTACGGCAACAGTCTTGCCCTTTAGTACTCCTAAATCTGCGTCCTTATCCTGGTATACTTTCATCATTACTCGCCCCCAATAAAAATAATTAACTAGCTAAACTTTTTATTTCAACTCTTTTCTCTTCTTTGTGTATTTTTGCTACGCTTGATACTTTTATTATTTTCCTTCTAGGCTCATTGCATTAATTCCTGTCCTGCTTAACTCTTTTATTCCAAACGGTTTCATCACTTCAACAAACTTGTCAATTTTGGCGGGTTCGCCAACAATTTCAACAAGAATGCTTTTGTGATTTGCCTCAAGAACTACTGCGCCATCAAGTTTTGCAAAATTAATTATGTCCTGCCTGGTCTTTTCGCTGGAACTTACTTTGATTAGGCAATGCTCTCTTGTAACACTATTTTGTGTAAGTTCGGTTACCTTAACAACCTCAATAATTTTGTAAACCTGCTTCTCTAGTTGCTCAAGGGTTCGCTCATCCGCGACAAGACTAAGCACAATGTGCGAAATTCCCGCCTGCGCAGTTTTTCCAACAATAATTGTATCAATGTTAAAACCTCTCCGAAGGAAGAGCCCAGTAAGTCTTTGAAGAACCCCTGGCTGGTCCTCAACAAGGAGCCCGATGATGTGCTTCTTTTTTTCTCCGTTCCCGTTAGCCATAAAAAACCCCTTATACATTAAAAAATCTAAAACAATTCTCCTTTATTTTGAATACATCCACCGAACATTTCAGTGTGCTTTGCGCCCGCGCTAAACATTGGGAGGATGTTTGATTCTTCTCTAACCAAAATATCAAGAACGGTTGCTTCATCATTCTTGATTGCTTCTTTAAGTGCACTAGCAATTTCTGATTCCCGATCAACCGTAATTCCGTTCAAGCCGTACGCATGAGCAACTTTTGCAAAGTTAGGAGTACGTTTTAGAAGGACGCCCGAGTAACGCTTGTTATAGAAAAGCTCCTGCCACTGTCGAACCATCCCGAGGTAAGAGTTGTTAAAAATAATTTGAGTAGTTTTAATGTGCTCCTCCTTGCAGGTAGCAAGTTCTTGGAGAACCATTGCAAAACTTCCGTCTCCGTCAATATTGAAAACCTCATTATTTGGTTTAGCGACTTTCGCCCCAATTGAGGCTGGAAAACCAAAACCCATTGTTCCCGCTCCCCCGCTTGAAATAAAAGTTCTTGGTTTGCTTCGTTTAAGGAAGTGCGCTGCAAACATCTGGTGCTGGCCAGTCCCCGTGGTGACAATATCAGTTTCTTTAATTATCTTATTCATCTCCGAAATAATTTTTCTGGGATCAATTGGATTATTTGAAATGTCAAACTTGCAATTGCACTCCTTGTTAAGTTTTTTTATTTTCTCACTCCAATTCGTTTTGCCTTTTTTCGCAACTAGTTTCATTGTGTTAAATAATTCGCTAAGAATGCTCTTTGCGTCCCCAACAATTGGGAGATCTGCTCTAATGTTTTTTCCAATCTCCGCGCTATCAATATCAATATGAATAATTTTTGCGCTCTCCGCAAAAGATTTTGTGTCCCCTGTAATTCTGTCACTGAAACGACACCCGATTGCGATTATTAAGTCAGCGTTTGCTACTGTATAGTTTGCAATTTTTCTTCCATGCATCCCAAGAACTCCGAGCGCAAGAGGATGATTTTCATTAAAACAACCCTTCCCCATGAAAGTGGTTGTTACGGGGAGGTTGAAAGTTGTTGAGAGTTTTTCTAGTTCTTGGAAAGAGTTGCTAAGAATTACTCCGCCCCCAGCAATAATTACTGGCGAATCTGAATTAAGAATCATTTCTGCAGCGCGCTTGATTTGTGAGGGGTGCCCTTCCTTTACAGGATTAAATCCCGCAATTTTTTCTGTTGGTTTTTGTTTTTCAGCTTCTTTAACCTGAGTATCTTTTGGGAGGTCAATAAAAACCGGCCCCGGCCTTCCGTTCATCGCGATATTGAACGCTTTATCAAAAGTTGAATAAATATTTGCAGGGTCGCGGATTTGGAAATTGTGCTTAGTGATGGGCATAGTGATTCCAATCATGTCCGTTTCTTGAAAAGCATCATTTCCTAAAAGGGTGGTTGGAACATTTCCCCCGAGTGCGATTAATGGAGATGAATCCATGTAAGCCGTCATAATTCCTGTAACTAAGTTAGTTGCTCCAGGACCGCTAGTAGCAAGGCAAACCCCCGCTCCTCCGCTAACCCTAGCGTAAGCGTCCGCAGCGTGGGCGGCAGCCTGTTCATGCCTCACAAGAATAGTTCTAAGCTCTTTTTCAAAATTAAGGAATTCATCATACAAAGGGATAATTGTTCCCCCTGGGAAGCCAAAGAGGTCCTTAGTTTTGTGAGCGAGTAATGCTCTAACAATGCTTTCCGTTCCCTTCAATTTTTCACTTCCTTTTTTTCTTTAGTTTTCACTCTCATAAAAAAAATCAAGCACCCAAAAAAATCTTACTATGGGGCGCTCTAAGCCAAGACCAGCAAGACGAGCAGTAATGCCACTAACAGAATTGAAATTTCTCTAATTATCGTCTTACTCATCAAATCACTAAAAGAAACGTGTCAATAAGTGATTAAAAACCTTTTCTAAGGGGCTTCCAAAAGGGCGTTTTTATTGCTCCTTAGGGTTTAAAAATAATCTAACCCCAAGATAGTTAATCGGTGCAAGTAACTTTTTGAGCAATAACTAGGGTTTGGAAAGGTGGGAAAATGGGTAAAGGAAAAGGCTTTGGTAAAACAATTCTTTTTGGAGAGCACTTCGTGGTTTACGGGCTTGAAGGAATACCCTGCGCACTAGGGCAAATTACCACTGCTGAAGTTGTGAAGATTTCAGGAACAGGGGGGTATGAACTAATTGACAATCGTCCAGCAACACCAGGGTATAAGGAAGAAAAAAAGGGGGAGTACACCGCGCTAATTACAAGAGTGCTCGAATATTTGAAAGTTAAAGACAAATTACAAATAACTCTTGCAGGAGACTTGGTTCCAGCATCAGGCATAGGGGCGAGTGCCGCATGCGCAGTAGCAATCGCGTGCGCAATTAATGAAGAATACAAATTAGGGCTTGATGATAATGCAATAAACAAAGCAGCGTTTGAAGGAGAAACCGCTGGAAGCGGTACCCCAAGCGGGATAGATAACACCGCCGCAACATTTGGGGGGTTTTTGCTGTTTAAGAAAAACCTAACTGGCGGAGAGAACAAAATCGAAGTACTAAAAGTAAAAAAGCCTGTTGAAATTGTTCTTGGGAATTCGGGCAAAACTGCGCTCACAAAAGAAGTGGTGGGGGATGTTAAGAAGTTGAAAGACGAGAAGCCTGAAGAAATGAAAAAAATATTTGAGGGGTATGAAAAACTTGAGAAAGAAGCTGCTCTTGAAATAAAAAAAGAGAATTGGGGAAAAGTTGGAGAATTAATGAACAAAAATCAGAGCCTTTTAAGAAAAATAAACGTTTCAGGCAAAGAGCTTGAAGAAATAATTTCTGTTGCAAAAAACGCGGGGGCGCTTGGCGCAAAACTAACCGGAACCGGACGCGGAGGACTAGTAATCTGCCTCACTCCTGGAAAAGAGTTGCAGGATAGTGTTGCGAAAGCCATAGAAGCTAAAGGGTACAAAACAATAAAGACGATCGTGGGATAAAATATGATTTT
>Ga0247841_10011766_pt1 | contig 11563 bp, 8 predicted proteins | sample LaCruzMarch2015__2_FD_192410 | JGI IMG/M metagenome (GOLD analysis project Ga0247841, IMG submission 192410) | Freshwater microbial communities from meromictic Lake La Cruz, Castile-La Mancha, Spain - LaCruzMarch2015_18m | ecosystem: Environmental > Aquatic > Freshwater > Lake | place: Spain...
ATCTGGCGTGTTTTCTCGCGCAGCGCGCCCTTGGTATGCACGACCGAGGTGCGGTCAAGGCCGACGCCGGCGTGCTCTTGCGCCGGCTGCATGATCAGCGGAAATACCCAGGCCGTGCGGTTGACATCGCCGATTTTCTCGAGTAAGCGCGTCTGCGGTGGGACGCGCACGTTGGCGCCTTGCAGCAGGCTGGCGGTCATGTATTTATAGCGTGACAGGCCCAGTGCCAGCGCGGGCGAGCCGGTCAGGGGATAGCCCATCATGCGCACGATGGCCGCGACGCGCATTTCATACAAGGCGCCATGCACGACATCCTCATACTGGTTGAAGACAATATCCGGATTGAAGCGGCGCAGCTGCCGTTGAAAGGCAAACATGTCCTGATTGAGCGCCAGCACCAGCACGTCATGATTGTGGGCACGCAGGGCGCGCGCCATCTGGCGGATCATCACGCGCAAGTCCGCGACGCTGCCGCGATCCTCGGGCCGCTCGGGCATGGAACCGGTGTCGGCATTGTAAATCAGCGCGACTTTCAAGCGTTTGCGGCGCATACGTCACCAAGGCCGGGCTAAAATATGATCTGGGCGATGGCGTTGTGGAAGGTGGCGCCGCGCAGCAATTGGCGCTTCAAATAATCGCGGATCTCCTGGCCGGCCCAGACCGAGGTCGCCGTCGCGTCGGCGCTGACGCGCTGCGACGCGATCCGCTGATTGAGGGCCATGTCGTAGATCGCCACATCCATGCTGACAAAGCCTTCATACGTGATCCACTCGACAAAATTGGCATTCGCGCCGCGCCCGACCGCATAGCAGTCATTGATTCGGAAACACATCAGATAATTGGCCTGGATGCGCTCCGCCTCGGCCCGGTCGGCAACCATCACCACCCGCCGAAACAGGTCGCGGCCGCGATAGCGGTTGAACATCGCCAGTGCCATGTCCTGATTTGGATTCGCGAGCGTGGTCACTTCGCCTTTGCCATACATGATGCGCGGCATCCACCATGCATGCAGCTCTTCGATCCGATTCGAGGCATAGCCGTCGGGCAATGCGCCCAGCGGCATGATCGCCAGGATTTTGTCGGTAAATTCAGTCGAGCCTTCAAGCGACAAGCGGGCCGGCATCGTCACCTGCGAGGTGGCGCAGCCCGGCAGCAGGGCGACAACGCCCGCCAGTGCGGCGCCTGCAAAGATCAGTTTCATGGGGGCCGTGTTCATGCTCATCCTTCTCTTAGTAGCCGGCCGCGGGCGCCTGTTGCGGCATCAGGGTGATGACGACCCGCCGGTTCAAACTCGGATTCGCGCCCGTGCTGCCGGAACGGTACGGGCCATAGCCGGCAATCGCCATCTGGCTTTGATTCACCAATTTCTGATCGTCGAAATAATGCAGCACGGCCAGTGCGCGCGCCGCCGATAATTCCCATTCCGAACGGTAGTTCGTCGCCGCCGCCGCTTCACCCGCATCGGTGTGGCCCTCGATCGCCACATAGTATTCCGGATACTCGCGGCCAATCGTGCCGCCGATTTCATCCAGCACGGGGTAGACCGCTTCTTTGATCTTGGCGCTGCCCGGCTCGAACAGCACTTCCGAGATCATGCTTACCTGCAGCATGCCTTCCGGCGAGGTCTCGACCTGCACCATGCGCGGATCCGGGCCTGGCTGCGGCGCGAGGCGCGGCGCGATCAGCGAGTCGGGCGGCCGCATGCCGGCCATGCGCAGATTTTGCGCCAGCAAATCGCGTGCGCGGGCTTCCGCCAGTGCCAGCTGCTTTTCAGTGGCTGCCAGCGTCTTGGTGCGCACATACGCCTCGCCGGTCTGGTCATTGAAGGTCGCCTTTTCCTCCTTGACGCGGGTGCGGTGGACTTCATACATTTCACCGGCCGCGCCGCCCAGCAAGGCGCCCGCGCCCGCGCCGGCACCCGCGCCGATGGCCACGCCCACACCGCCGCCCGCCGCACCGATGCCCGCGCCTGCGCCCGAACCGACCAAGGCGCCGGCCAGCGCGCCGCGCTGCACCGTCGTGCAGCCGCCCAGCGCCACCATCACCACAAGCACCAGAATCTGTTTCATTGCGTCTCCACCTGGGTGCTGAAATACGGGTCAAGCAAAAGACAGGTCATGGTAGCAGCCCCCATAGATAGCGAAATGCTTCGCGAATGGCCACGCCACCACCGGCAATAAGAACGGCGAAATAGATGATGGTGGCAACATTGGCGACATAGCCGATCAGGATGCAGACCCCGTCGCGCTGCAACAGCCCGATCGCCAGAAAGAGAATCGCAACCGCGGGAAAGGTGTTGCTGAAAGGGATCAGCCCGAACGGCGCCATGAGCAGGATTGCGCCCAAAATCAAGGCGCCATTGTTCAGCATGCCCATCACACCGTCCGCCGTCAGCCGGTTGAGGCGGTGCGGGCGGCTGACGCGCTCCAAGCGGCGAAACCAAACGAGTGCCCGCGTGAGGGCGGCGCGGAGTTTGTCGGTCGACACAACCCGGTTGGCAATCGACTTCGGCAGCCACAGGGTGCGACCAAGCAGGCGGTTGATGCCGATCAGCAGGATGGCGGCGCCAAAGACCGTGCTCACCCCCGGAATGGAAACTGGAATGAGAAACACCAGCGTCAGGAAACAGGTGAGAAACATGAGGCTGTCGTTGCCGACCAGCACCAGAATTGCGCCCAAGGTTATGCCATCCGGCGGTAATTTTCCGATGACCAACTTGAGTTTCTCACCCAGGGAATCCGCCTGCAATTCGGCGGCCTGCTCCTGCGTCAATTGCACTTTTTCCACGGCGATCGGTTCTGTTGCAGTGCATTTCATATCACGCCGTCTTGCCCAATTCTTTTTTATCAATCATGCTGAGGGGTTCGACGCGGAAGCGGAACGTGGTTTCCTTGCCGCCGATGTTGAGCGTCAACATGGTGTTCAGGCGCGTCAGCAGCAAGCGATACGGGACTTTGACTTCTTCGTCGCGGAAGGCGATGCCGACATTGGCCGCGCCCAGCACGTCACGCGCGTTGTAGACGGCTTGCAGCAGTTGCTCGAAGCGCCGGATCTTGGCCAGCAAATCTTCGTTGAAAACATACTGTTTGCCGCAGTGCCGGCAATCCATGCGCGCATCCACGCCAATATCCAAAATGGAAAAGCAAATGGCATTGCTGCATGCCACGCACTGCAACTCGATGTTATTTGCATCAGAATACAATTCCGCCATGCTGTTCCTTGGCTGCAATAGAGTAATACATTACCGCGATTATAGCAAAACGGCGCGGGCAATGCAACGGGGCCCCAAACCGCCTTTCTGAAATTCCGCTATAAGGAAGACGGTTGGATCGTGACATTCAGGCCATGATGTGGTTGTGCGCCGCGCGGTTCGGCTGCACCGAACGCAAGGGACGTCCGCGCCACGGTTGCGGCTCACTTCCTTAATAGCGGTAATTCAGAAACCGCCTGGCGTAATGCAGGACAAGACCCGACGCAAACATGGTCATGAGTCAGAACGTCTCGATGGCATTGACGTCACAATTTCGATCTGCCTGGTGTGTTGGCGGCGGACAGGCACCGTTTCCAGCGCGCGGACAACGCGCGTGGTTTCCTGCATTGCATCCCATGAGGCGAGGCCGTCAAAGTTCCGCCATTGGGAGACCTTTTAAAGCCGGCCACGCCGCGGGTGGGATTGTGCAGGTAGTGGTCGATATCACGCGTGGCGCTGGCGCAGGCACCACCCGATGCCGAGGCAGAGCAGCTGCAGCGCGACCAGCGCGTCCTCGCGCACGACCAGTGCATACGGCTGAGGCCCGTATGGCACATTGTAGCCTTGCACGATGATTGTGTACGTGCCGCTGCTGGTTGTTGGTATGTCAATGCCTTCGACATTGTTCAGGTGATCCGGCGTGCCGGGCCCGTTGGGGTACAGCAGCAAACCACCCGGTGTCTGCACCGTCAAATCAAGGTCGTTGACGAGTTGGACGCCGGCGCCGATGGTGGCGGGGTAGTCGGTCCAGGCCAGGGTGACGCAGAGTTTGCTGTTGGTGGAGGCCACAAACTGCACGACGTTGCTGGCACCGGTGGTGGCACTGAACGCATCATGCAGGACACTCGTGCGGCCGCCGGCGGGATAGAGCGTATCGGCCAGGTTGACTTGGCCCCAGCCCTCGACGTTATTGGGCCGCGGGCTGCCGGGAATTTCACGGACGGTGCCGATGCCGTACTGGCCGGGCGAAAGCGAACGCGCGCCGTTGACCAGCAGCGCCTTCAGCAGTGCGGCGCTGGGGTTGGCGATGCCGCGCCGCTCGACTAGGTATTGGCGCGCCATGCCGGCCGCGCCGGCGGTCAGGGGCGTCGCCATGCTTGTGCCACTCATGTAGACATAGTAGCTGTTGTACACGCTGCCCGTTTCCGCGTCGGCATCACGCGAGCGACACGAAATGATATCCGTGCCGGGCGCGACGATGTCGGGCTTGACGCGCGCATCGGCGCACGGGCCGCGGCCCGAAAACGCCGCCATGCCTTGATGCACGCCGTCATACGGCCGCGAAATGTAGTCGCTCTTGATCGGGTCGGCCGGATAATTCGACGGCCGTTCGTCGTACCACGTGAGGGTGGCTTTCCCGCCGCTGGTGCGCTGGTTCTCGGCCGCGCCGACGGTCAGCACATTTTTGGCCGTGCCGGGCGAGCCAACCGAACCGGGGTCAATGATCCCGTCGCCGTTGCTGTCGGTGCCATCATTGTCGGCGGCGAACACCAGCAGCATGTCCTTGTAATTCCACATGAACTGGTCGGCTTGGCGCGCGGACGTGTCGTACGCGCCGGAGACCGGCCAGCCCCAACTGTCCGAATGAATGCGCGCATCATTCGTGTAGGTTTGATAAAACAACTCATGCAAGTCGGCGGGCAAACCACTAAACCCGCCATCGGCATCCATGACCGATTGCATGACCAACTGGGCCTCGTAGGCGCAGCCGCGGAATTGCCCGCCGGAGGCCGAGCCATTGCCCAAAACCGAGCCGGAAACATGCGTGCCGTGCCCGTGCAGGTCGCTCCAGCTCGCCCGCGCCCGCGCAAAGGCGATCTTCAGACGATTGGTAAAATCAGGATGCAATGCGCTGGTGTTGAGCCCGATATCCAACCCGGTGTCGCAGACGGCAATAACCTGGCCTTTGCCGGTCAAGCCGTAATTAGTCCAGACGGGCTGGACATTCATGCGCGGCGCTTGCACGGCGATGTCGTTGAACAGTTTCGGCGGCATGTACGGCTCAATCCAGGCCACCACGGCCAACGCCGCCAGCGGCGCAAGGGCGGTCTGATTGACCACCGCGCGCACCAGCCCGTCATACTCGTTGGCGGTGGCGACGACAGTGCCGCCGCCCGCCGCAATCACGGCGCAGACATCCGCAACATCCGCGCGCGTCAAGGTCTGCACCACGATCTCGCACTGGTTGCTGGCGCCCGGTATGTTGTGGCGCAGCCGGCGCGGATCCTGCAAACCCGGCGAGAGTTTGTACGCCGGCGCATACGCGCCAATCCAGGCAACCTCCGGCAAGGCCGCCACTGCCGCCAGTGCCGCCGGCGTCAGTTCCACCAGAAACGCATGCTGCGGAATATAGCCGTGCAAGACGCCGCCGGCTTTCGTCACCTGCTCTTGCCACGCCGCGGTAATCGGCCCGCGTGCCTGCACCAGGTAAGGTGCGGTGCCGCGGCGGGTCTGCAGCGCCGGGCTCATGGGCTGGATTGGCACGCGCGACAGCAGGTGCGGGTCAAGCGTGACGGTCTCAAGCTGAATCAACGTCGCCGCGGCCGGGACACCTGCAAAAAAGAAAAACAGCACTGCTGCAACGGAAAGAATGGTACGCATGGATGAACGTGCAGTTGAGGCTATACTATGTTTCATTACGCATATACTATACCAAAAACCTGATGGCGCCGCCGCAATCCGTGTTCAAGTGCCATCCTTTGACAAAAAATGGGGATGACCAGAATGACGTTATGTGTCGTTGACAGCGATTGTTGTGGCCACGCCGCGCGGCGTGGATGCGGCGCCCGCGACTTTAATCGCAGATGAGCAGCGCAGGTTTCAGCAGCGATGCCGCGCGGACCTTAATGAATTCTTCGACGGGGAAGAATTCAGAGCAAATGGCATTTGTGCGCGGCGGCACGCAGGGCTTCGTCCGCGGTGATCAGCCGCGCGCTATGTCGTTCCGCCAGCGCGAGGAACAGCGCGTCATACACCGTGAGCGTGACCACCGCGGCAAGCGCGGTGGCGCGCACCAGCAGCGGCGCGTGCGGCATGTACTTGATCGGCAGCAGCAACAGGTGATCAAGAATGGTCGAGGCCTCGGTCGCACTGAGCAGGCGCTGATGTCGTTTTTTGTGCAGTACCTGGGCTGCCTCGGCCAGCGCAAGTTCCGGTGCAAGGAGATTGATGTCGCCGCGTTCGGCGGCATGCATGGCTTCTTCCAATCCTTCCGGCAAAGGACCATCGGGGATGTACAAGCGCATCAACGCCGAGGTGTCCACGACGGTCATCATCGCGCGCGATCCTGGCGAATGTCAGCGACAATGCTGCCCCAGGCACGGTCGGCCAGACGTTTGCGAATGGCGTGCGCGCCGGCAAGCCGGCTGCCCGTCACCAGTGCGGCCTCCCGCTCAAGAATGATCGTTACTTGTTCTTGCAGGCTGCGCCGACTGTCGTGCGCCAGCCGCTGCAGCGTGCTATAGACACGGTCGGGGACACCGCGGACAGTCAATGCTCTCATGGCACTCCTTGTGCTTTCATTATGCAGTCAGTTTCATGCATACATTATAGCATCATATGCGGCGCAGGTCAATCCCCCGATTTGTCGTCAACATCCGCGAGTGTTATCGTGGATGCGGGGTTTTGAAGGCGCACTTGGCATTGTACTCGGCGTTTTCCATGCATGCTTTTTCGCGTGCGGAATCTCCCGCACGTCTAGCCATGTCGGCTTCTGTAAGCCATTGGTCAATTTTACTTTCACAATAGGCGTACCATTGCATGTCGTTGTCGTCCGCGCACGAAAAAGCAGCTGGTTTCCTTGGCGCTGGATTTTGTGAGTAGCCTGATGCGTCAACGCGTTTCGCCAATTGCGCTGCATAACTGCCGGCGTCCGGCCATTTCATGTGAGGCATAACGTACTCCCAAAGAGGGTGAGCATTCGCAAATATCCTGTCAATAATCCCGCGCTCCTCTACTGCCGGCAACGCGTCCCGCCGCGTTTTCAGTGCCGTTTTGCACGGAAAAAACGCAGGCTGCACGAAAGTATGTCACCATTGTAGGTGCTGCGGTCAGCCTTGTCAATCGGGGGGTTTACACCTTTTGACTTCCATAAGTACTGAGATTGTGCCGAAATGGCCGCGGGCATTGGGTTATAGGACAATGGATGGATGGAAGGATGGAAGATTGGAAGGATGGTGCAGCGGCAGCGGTGGCATGCCCCGCGCGGAGCGCGTGGCGTACCGCAGCCGGTATGCGGTATTCAGTATGCGGTGTTCAGTATTCAATGAAGAAACCATAAGGATGGAGGGATGGTGCGGCGGCAGTCGGCTGCTTGGAGTCCCGCCAGCAGCGCATGCGCGTCAACTTTAGTTGCGTTTGTCGTAGAAGCGGCGGCTCGCCGCTTTCTTTGTGCTGCGCTTGGCAATCGGAAAACGCGGCGAGCCGCCGCCGCTGCGTCTGCCTACTGCACCTGCTGTAGACGAGGCATCCAGCCGCTTAAATTGACGCGCATGCGCCAGCGGCGGGATGCGGCGGAAATCTGGATGAAGGGAAGGCTGGATGATTGAAGGGATGCTGCAGCGTCAGTATTCGCGGCACGGAGGCCGCTCCCATCTTCACGAGCCGCCGACCACCCAGTGCGGCCTTTGGCTGCTTTCTAAATTATCGCGCCGCGCGAGAATTTAAAGTATCAAATCCTGCCTGGCACTTCGCTCCTTCGCTTAAAAAAGCAGCGGGACAGCGCAACCGGCAAACGCATCATCGCTTTTAGCGGCCATTGGCCGCTTTCAAAATTCGCGCGCCGCGCGAGATTTTTGCGCACCAACACCGCCAGCAGCGCCAGCAGGGCAGCCGCCGCCGGCTCAGGTACCACATAGCACGCGCTATAACACGAGACTTTTCCGCCGGCAGTCGTAAACCAGCCACCGGCGTAGACGTTCCCCACGCTGTCCACCGCCAGCGCGGAAACATTGCCATAACCAATACCTGAACCGAGATTCGCCCACACACTCCCGTTCCATTTGGCAATGCAGTCGCCGCCTTGCCAGAACCGACCACCGGCGTACAGGTTCCCTGTGTCATCCAAGGTTAACGCAGAAACGTAGCCGCTGTAACCCATACCCGAGCCAAGATTCGTCCATGTGCTCCCGTTCCATTTGGCAATGCGGCTTGCGCTCACCCCGCCAGCTTGCGTGAAGTAACCACCGGCGTACAAATTTCCCGCGCCATCCCGTGCCAGCGCGAGCACTTCGCCATCCATGCCCGCACCAAGATTTGCCCACACACTTCCATTCCATTTTGCAAGATAACTCTTGCGTATCCAGTTGGTTTGCCAGAACGAGCTGCCGGCGTAGACGTTGCCCGCGCCATCCAGTGCCAGCGCGGAAACAATGGGGTGGGAACCGCTCATCCCCGCGCCGAGATTTGTCCAGGCATTCCCGTCCCATTGCGCAATACTGTTCGCGTCCACTCCGCCCGCGCTGGTGAACTCGCCGCCGAAGTAAACATTGCCCGCGCCATCCGCCGCCAGTGCGCGAACAACGCCGTTCATCCCGCGGCCGAGATTTGCCCACGCGCTTTCCTTCCATTGCGCAATGCTACTCACGGCCACATCGCCGGCTTGGAGAAAGTCGCCACCAGCATACAGGTTCCCCACGCCATCCAGTGCCAGCGCGTAGACATTTGCACCATAGTCTCCACCGCTCATCCCCGCGCCGAGATTCATCCATGCGCTCCCGTTCCATTTCGCAATGTGCATCGCGCTCACCCCGCCGGCTTTCTCAAAATTGCCACCGGCGTACAGATTCCCCACGCCATGCAACGCCAGCGCGTAAACATCGCCATCCATGCCCGACCCCAGATTCGTCCACCTGCTCCCGTTCCATTTGGCAATGCAGTTCGCGCTAACGCCGCCGGCATTCGTAAAGTAACCGCCGGCGTAGAGGTTAGTGCCATCCACCGCCAGCGAGGAAACACATGAATAGTAGCCGCCTCTGCTCATCCCCGCGCCGAGATTCGTCCACGCGCTTCCATTCCATTTGGCAATGCAGTTTGCACTCACGCCGCCGGCATTCATGAACGAACCGCCGGCGTAGACGTTCCCGGCGCCATCCAGCGCCAGCGCGGAAACAGCATCATTCATGCCCCCGCCGAGATTCGTCCACGCGCTCCCCTTCCACTTGGCAATGTTCTTCGCGATCACCCCGCCGGCTTCAGCAAAATGACCACCAGCGTACAGGTTTCCCGCACCATCCAGAGCCAGCGCGGAAATATCATAATAGCCATCTCCGCTCATCCACACGCCAAGACTCATCCACACGCTGCCATTCCATTGCGCAACACTGTAAGCAATACATTCGCCTGCTACTCTGAAGTTGCCGCCCACGTACACGCGCCCCGCATTGGTGTCAATCGCGATGGCGTACACTTCGCTATCAACACCTGGGACGCCGCCCATGCTGACCCAATTCTCATCATCTGGGTCTGCACCGAGACTTGACCAGTCGTTCCCGTTCCATTTGGCAATGCTATATGCGCTCACCAAGCCGGCGTGCTCAAACGCGCCACCCGCATAAATGTTCCCCGCGCCATCCCGCGCCAGTGCATAAACACCGCCATCCAAAGCAACACCGAGATTCGCCCAAAAGCTCCCGTTCCATTTCGCAATGCCGTGTGCGCTCACGTCACCGGCTTGTCCGAACCAGCCAGCGGCGTACAAGTTCCCGATGCCATCCAGCGCCAGCGCGCGCACAGCGGCATTCATGCCCGCGCCGAGATTCGTCCACGCATTTCCGTTCCATTTGGCAATATTGTGCATACTCACCCCGCCGACCTCCCTGAACTCGCCCCCGGCGTAGACATTCCCCGCGCCATCCACCGCCAGCGCATAAACCATGCCTCCAATCCCCGCGCCGAGATTCGTCCACACGCTCCCGTTCCATTTCACAATGCCGTATGCGCTACCTGATTCATCAAGCCACCACCCATCGGCATATACATTCCCCACGGCATCCACTGCCAGCACGGAAACACGGTAGGGCCAAGTCATGTTAGGCCCTAAATTTGTCCACCCACTCCCATTCCATTTCGCAATGCGGTTCACACTAACGCCGCCAGCTTCATCGAACCACCCAGCAGCATAGAGATGCCCCACACCATCCACTGCCAGCGCGTAAACACTGTCATTCATTCCCAAACCGAGATTTTCCCACGCGCTCCCGTTCCATTGTGCAATATTGGTCGCGCTCACCCCGCCGGCTTCGGTGAAATAGCCGCCTACATACACGCGCCCCGCATTAGTGTCAATCGCGATGGCATACACGTCGCCATCAACGCCCGGCGTGCCACTCTTGCTGTTCCAATGCGCGTCGCTAATGGTTGGCGCAATGCGCAGCGGATAGCGCGCCTGTGCATCGTCAACGGTTACACGCAGGCGGTCAGGCGCGAGGACGGCGAGATGCGCGGACAGTCTGCGACCCAGCGCGTCCGTCACGTTCATGCGGCGGTACGCCATGCTGCGCTGCGTCCCATGCGGCACAATGCGCGCGCCGCCCTTTGCCGCAGTCGCCTGCGCGCCTTGCACGCCCAATTCCACTTGCAACGCCTGCTGGCCCGCCGGCCGCTGCTGCACCACAAAATCCTGGCGCACGCCATCCATACTGACCGTGTACTCTTCCACCACATCCGGCCGCACCCAGCGCGCCGCCGCGCCGGCCATCTCTACGCGCCCCGCGGCGGGCAAAGATTGCATTCCGCCATCTTCACGCCCAACGGCTTCGGCCCGAATGCCAAAACGCCCGCTCTGCTCGCCAGCCGCGGTTGACTTCAGCCACAGCCCGTCTGGCGTCACTTCGCCTTCCAGTTGTTGAAAGCGGCAGCGCACGAGCGCGCCGGCGTCCGTCGCGGACACGCCCAGCGCGCCGCCGGTCTCGCGCGCAGCGCCGGCCGCCGCTGCGTTCTGATTGTGCAAGCGCGCCAACCGGTCTGGCCGCGCCATGCGTGCGGGCCGCTGCCCATACGCTGCCACTTGCGTCAGCATCAGCGCGAGCATCACTGCCGCAACATGTTGGCTGTGTCCCACTGCGTTGTTTAATCTAGTTGAGTGCATTGTGGATCTCTGGTTTTGTAGTAATTATACATTCATCATCTTCCCGGCGGCCTTGGTCTGTCGAAACCTGCCGCGGCTGTATTTCGGCTAACGCATTGCTCAATTTCTCCACCTGTTGTTTCGTCGCCATCTAAGTTCGCAGTCAGTGTTTAGCTCAATAACCCGTTTTGGACAGGTGTGATGTCCAGAACTCCTGACATACTTTGCGCTACTTCCCTTGTTTAACC
>Ga0247841_10011767_pt1 | contig 11563 bp, 9 predicted proteins | sample LaCruzMarch2015__2_FD_192410 | JGI IMG/M metagenome (GOLD analysis project Ga0247841, IMG submission 192410) | Freshwater microbial communities from meromictic Lake La Cruz, Castile-La Mancha, Spain - LaCruzMarch2015_18m | ecosystem: Environmental > Aquatic > Freshwater > Lake | place: Spain...
GAAATGTGTAACTCCTGAAGGCGCGATAAATCCAGAAAGCGAGAAAACCAAAAACAAAAAGATGCCAAGCAGGATCTAGTCGCCATGGAATATTATCAAAACTTGAACGGCTTGACATAAACCAAATAAAAACTACCCAAGACCAAACAGGAAACCAATAAGGGATCAAGCGCTTGAAATGGAGGGTATCTTCAATGGCTCCGAAAAAGAGAAAGATATATTTATATTTTGGATATTCTTTTTTCATTTAAGTAATTGATAGTCAAGTTTTATTTAAACTCTGGCCAACCGAATTTTTTTAAATCAATTTTATTGTTTTTTATTTCAATACCCTCGCTTTCTAATTTTATAATCTTTTGGGAAATATTTCCACGATAACCACCAATTGTCCCATCAGACTTAATAACGCGGTGACAAGGAATGTCAGCGCTGAAATTTTTATTAAGCGCATTTCCAATCGCTCGAGACGCCGGGCAATTTCCGATAACGCAGGCAATCATACCATAGGTTGATACCTTGCCGCAAGGAATCTTTTTTGTTGCTTCGTAAACTTTTTCTTGGAAATCATTAGCCATGAAACATTTTTATCGCAAACGCATTAGCTTTTGTTAAAATATCTTTTCCTCCTTGAAAGGTAATTGTCTTTAGAGCATCTTCGTGCGAGAACCATTTGTAATCATCATGTTCTTCAGAAATACGAACTTCTTTGGTATTTGAACGGACCAAATAAAAAACAACTTCTTTATAATGAAGACCGCGCTCGGTTCTAAAATTGTAATGGATGTCTTCTCTGAATCCGTCTATGATTTCAAGATTATCATGCATAAGCCCTGTTTCCTCTTCAATTTCTCGAATTGATGTTTCCGCTTCACTTTCCCCCTCATCAACATGGCCTTTTACATGATCCCAATGCCCTGCACCACGTTGGATGCAGGGCTTATCCTGAACCCAATGTGGTTCAGGATGCCCGTGGAATTTTGTTCTTACTCCTTTGGGATAGTGAAGCAACAGGTACTCAATTTTTTGGTCCGGTGTTTTATGGAAAATTACCGATCCTACCGATTTTTCGTGAATATTAGTATCAACAATAACAATTTCATTTTCTCCTTTTCTTTTTTCTGGTTCAATATATCTGACGCCAAGTTTTTCATAAATTTCTTCTTCAGTTTTGCCAGCAATTTTTTCGTTTCCCTTAAAAAGACCATACTCGCTCAATTTGTAACCTTTTTTGCGCGCAAGGCTTCTCAATTTGATATTATGTACTTGGCTTCCGGTAAAATATTGAAGCGCTGCCCCAAACGAATCTTCTGAAACAATGCGCAAGTCAATATCGATACCGATGTCCAATCTTCCAGATAATTTTGTTTTCCCCTTGCCATACACATCGACAATTTGAGGAAGGGTTACGAAAAAATCAGCAACCTTATTTGGATTATCAGATACTACCAGTATATCAATATCGCCAACAGTTTCTTTTTTTCTTCTAATTGATCCGGCAATTTCAACCTTTTTTACTTCTGGGAGCGAAGCTAATTTTTGCTTAATGTCTTGAGCGACAGGCAAGACTTTTTCGAGAGGCAATCTTTCTTTCTGATTTTTTAAAGCATCAATCCCTTTTAAAATATTAGCTTCTGATTTTTCGCCAAAACCGTCAAGATCTTTAATTTTGTGAGATTGAACAGCCTTTATTAAATCATCAAGATTTCGAATATCCAACTCGCGGTACAGCGCTTTAATTTTTTTAGGGCCTAATCCTTCAATCTTTGTGAGCGTTGATACATCAACGGGCGACTCGGCCTTGAGCTTTTCAAGATACTGTAATTTGCCAGTCAAAAGCAATTCCTCAATTTTTTTGGAAATTTCCTGTCCAATACCAGGAATTCTATCAAGTCCCTTAATTCCTTCGCGATCATAAATCGCCAAAAGGCTTCGGTTTTGCAAATCAATCACTCTGGCTGCTCTGTTATAGGCGATTGGACGAAAAGGCTCATCCTCCATTTCTAAGTATTCCGATATTTCGTACAAAATTTTTGATATCTCTTGATTAGACATAGAAACTCAAAATGTAAGGCGAAAAATATTGTAAGAATTTATTATTTTAAACTGTCATTCCTACGAAAGCAGGAATCCAATTTTTTTATTTCTATAAATTTCTGGATTCCGCATTAAATGCGGAATGACATTCTTGTTGTTTTACGCTTTTTTTACTTCTTTTTTATCACAAATTTATTATCTATAAAATCTATGCTGTAACTTTCTCCTTTCTTCAATTCTCCGGTTAAAACGGCATTAGCAATTAAATTATTTATGTATTTTGAAATAGCGCGTCTAATCGGACGGGCGCCGTTTTGGGGATCGTAGCCAAGCTCAGAAATTTTCTTGAGCGCTTCAGGGGTGATTGAAAATTTTACGCTTTGTTCTTCTTCAAGTCTAGTGAAAAGCGATTTTAATTTTAGAATAGCAATTTGTTCAAGTTCCTTCGCTTCGAGAGTTTTAAAAACGATAACCTCGTCGAATCTATTCAAAAGCTCGGGGCGGTAAATGTCGGTAAGCTTTTCTCTGATAAGTTTCTGTAGTTCTGAAATAGCCATTCCTTCTTTGAGTTTTTCTTGGATCAAAACAGCGTGGGCATTTGAAGTGGCGATAATAATTGTATTGGTAAAATCAACGACATTTCCTAGCTCATCGGTAATACGACCGTCTTCAAAAACCTGAAGGAATAAATTTAAAACATCACGATAAGCCTTTTCAAATTCATCAAGAAGCAAGAGGCAAAAAGGCTGGTTTTTAATTTTTTCTGTCAGGAATCCGCCGCTATCTTTTGTGCCAATTAATCGGTAAATGCTATCAGCTGATTGATATTCCGACATATCAAATCTTACCATTCTTTCTTCACCGCCAAAATATGTTTCAGCTAATGCCTTAGCAAGCTCGGTTTTACCAACACCAGTTGGACCAACAAAAAGAAAAGTGCCAATTGGACCAGTTCGTCTCTCAAGGCCCGCCCTAGCTTGTCTGAGTACCTCACTTACCGCTTTAACGGCAGGTTCTTGATCAATCATTTTCTCATGAAGTTTTTCTTCTAAATTCAAAAGCTCTTTTGCTTCACCGACACCGGCTTGCCCTACAGGAATTCCAGTTGATTTTGAAAGACTGACTCCAATATCTTCTCTGGTTATAAATTTCTTTCCTTTTGTTTTTGCTTCTTCAACAGCCTGAGTTAAAAGATCGTAAGCCTTGCTTGGTAGGAGGCGATTTTTTATAAATCGTTCAGACAAATCAATAGCTTCTTTGATAGCAAAATGACCAATCGCAATTCCTCCTTGCTTTTCCAAAACAATCGCTTCTCTTATTAAAAATTTGAAAGCATCTTCTCTTGATATTTCTTTTATCTTGACAATATTAAATGTGCCGGCCAAATCACTTCTCTTTTCGATAAGTTGATGATAATTGGTTTCGTCAGTTGAAGCGATTAAGGGGAAATTAACCGACTCAAACACAGGACCAAAAAAGCTCATAAAAGAAAGTGATTGATTTTCAACGGCACGGATCAAATCATGGATTTGAGGGATGCCAAGAACAATATTTTTTGAGGCAACGATTTCATCCATAACCCTCTGAAGCCTTTCCTGAAGTTCTCCTGGTGTTTTAAGTCCAGCTAACATACTACCTGCATCAAGACAAACCAACCGTTTATCGTAGAGATTTTTAGGAATGTCATCAATTGAAATTCTTCGAGCTAATTCGTTAATGATCGCTTGTCTTCCGCTGCCGGCACTGCCAACTATCAAGGCGTTATTTCTTGCGTCTTGATTTAAGATATTTATCATTTCTTGATATTCTTCTTTGTGGCCAACAAGAGAAGCAAAGATGCCATGGCGCGCCAAATCAGTCAGATCATCACTAAAACTATCAAGAAAATAAGTTGGTTTTGCTGTAAACGATCGGTTCATTACTTTGTGCTTAACTCGGCGAGGTCTTTGCCTAGAGATGATAAGATTATTTTTCATGCGTAGCCATGTGGCAACATTTCGCGCATCTTCAATTTCTATATTATGCTTCAGGAACAAATCTTCTAGGACGGGATGGGGTTTAGAAAAAAGCGCCATTAAAAAATGATACGATCTAATATCTGATGATCCGGCATTATAGGCTTCGACAAAACTCCTTTGCGTTATTTCTTCAAGAACTTGTCTCGGCGTTTCCTTTGATAGTTCATAATCTTTATTAAATGTTTTAATCTTATTCCTAAATTCATTGTTTATGGTTTCAGAATCAAGTTCAAGATGATTCAAGAAGTCTTCTGTTTCTGGAGTAGAGATTAAGGTTTTGAAAAGAACCAATTCTAATGGATCATTGGTAATCCTGGCTTCGTCGTAGGCTAAAGATAGGATTTTTTTACTCTTGGGATTGAAATATTCAGCAATATTTATTTCTGCGCTGGTCAAATCGTTTCTTTTCTCTAAATCCGAGAGCGATTTCCAAGATTTTTTCGATTTATAGAGATGATGAATTACATAAAACATTAAAAGAATTCCAAACCAAAAAAATGACAACATCGGGTCTGGTTCAAAATTACCGTCTTTTAATAAGTAAAACACTCCAAAAATAATTCCCAGAAAACTCACTAAAGTTATCAATCCCCAAACAGCAAAAGATATTAAAAGAAGAGGAAAACGGAATGTTTTTGGAAGCTCTACTAGCGGATCTTTAAAATATAAATAACCAAAAGTCTTTTCTGCCTGTTCTTCTTTGGGATTTTTTGTTTCTTGGTTCACGGTACGAGGTTATAGATAATCAAGTAAATAATGCAGGGTAAAATTAAAAGCCAGATGATAAAAATCAGGCTAGCGAAAAAGAAAAGAAAAATATAAAAAATAGAATCACAAATAATCCAAAGAGTTCTAATGCAAACGCCAACCAAAAACCCAACGATATTATAATCTTGGTAAAGGGGGCTGAACCAATTGCGCACCATTTCTCTGAGAGCAAAACTTTTATCAAGTTCCTTGGCAAATTTTAGGGTTTTTTTCCAATAAATTTTAGGAAAAACAAGATACCAGTCGCCAAAAAAACCCAAAAAACTGCGCAACAATCCTTTTATAGCGTAAGAGACAGCATTCATAGAAACAATATAAAATAAATAACAAAACCAAAAATCATTTATGTTTTCTAATTCACTAGATCCATTATACCATTAAAAGGATGGTGACTAAAAGTGGATTAATTTCGTACTTCGTATGTCGTATTACATATTTCGCAAAATAAAAGTACAAGATACGAAATACGATTTTGACCTTGACATAGATTGAAATAGTAGTAGGATGTTGATAGTTCCAAAAAAAACGGAGGGAGAAATGGGAAAAGAGAAAAAAGGCAAGAAAGGCGCCGTGCCAGTAGAAATCGTGAATCCAGATACAAGAGAGAAAGTTACTTTACTTTTTTCAAAAGAAAACTTTGAGTTTTTGCAGGCGCTTTCAAATGCATGTCGGATACCGCCGAGCAGATTGTGTGATATAGCAATGAGGCGTTTCAGAAAAGAACTCGCTGGTAAATTAGGTACCGATTTAATGGCGATGAAACCAGAAGAGCATCCTCTAGATATTAATATTAGCAGGGCGATGTATGAATTCTCTGATGAAGATCATAAACTTTGGGAAGAGGAACAAAAACACAAAGAGTAGATTAGTACCACAGCGTCGAGTTTGACTCGGCGCTTTTTTCTAATTTTGTCTTTGAGCGAAACGAAAAGAAACAAAATTAAGAACCCCGCACCAGGAACTTGGTGCGGGGTTTATTTAGTGTTACCTGGTAACACTACAAATACGACCAACGTTTTTATTTGACATTCGTTTAAAACTTTGATAAAAGAAGAATAGAGGGAAGTTGTTTAAAAATCAAAAAATAAAGTTGTCCTTCGATTTCACTCAGGATTATGATTTTCCAATTTTTCGTTAGAACTTAAAAGGAAAATCAAAAAGGAGTTCGTTTAAAAATTAAAAAAGTAGTAGCCCCGCACCAGAGCAAAGCACGGTGCGGGACGTAAGAACTTGTAAGCTCACTTGCGTTCACTAACAATTTCTAACGGAGGTGTGTCATGACAACGGGATTGGAAAAAGTTCGGCTGTTAAGCACCAGTGCTCATCCAGATTTGATGGAAGAAGTTGCTAAAATTCTTAGCATTGATCATGCTCGCCATCAGATACTTAAGTTTCCCAACGAAAACACACTACCTCAGTTACTCGTAGAAGAAGAAGGTTCTAATGTGGATGGTTGCACTGTCTTTGTGTTTCATACTTTTGCACCGACCAGAGGGATTGAAGAAGAGTTTGCTGAGTTCAAGAAATTGATGCGCGCTGCTAAAGAAAATGGCGCCAGAAAAGTTATCGCAGTCATTGGTTATTTCTCTTATGGCAGATCGCATCGGGAAAAACCAAAAGGCGTTCCCATTGGGGCTAAGCTTTATGCCGAAGAGATAAAACTTGCTGGCGCTGATCAAGTTGTTATTGTTATGCTTCACAATCTTGATGTCAAAGAATACTTTGGCGTACCAGTGATTCACTTGGGGGCAAAATATCGGATCATAGAGGAGTTAAAGGGATTAATTGGCGCTGATAATGCTACTCTTTTAACTCCAGATGGAGGACGGGAAGAGCGGTTAGCAACTTTCGCCAAAGAAATGAATTTACCAGTAATTCATGGCAAAAAAAGCAGATCAGGTGATGGTAAATCGAAATTTCTTGGAATTGATGGAGAAGTTAAAGAAATCGTCATTGGTATTGACGATGAGATCAGTGAAGGTGGAACTTTTGAAGACATCGCAATTGATCTTATTGAAAACTACCCAATTCTCAAAAGATTTATCTATATTTCTGCTCATGGCGTTCTTTGCGGACTTGCCAATAAAAAACTTTTCCATATCGTAGGATTAGCAAGATCAAAAGGAATTAGCATTGAATTTATTTTTACCAATAGCTTGCCAATTCCAGCAACAAAACGATTACCAAATACGAAAATCATTTCAATTGCGCAAATGCTGGCAGATGTTGTCCGAGCGATCCATTTGGGAGAAGAAATCGATCCCAGGTATCTTTATTAAGAATAAGGAGAGACAAATAGTTTGTCTCTCCCTTTTTTTTGTCAATGTTTTAGGCACACACATTTGTCCCTCCGCTTCTAAGGGCTTGATTAGGAGTTAAACCATTTAAGCCACAATGTTTTAAATCATTGTAGTACATATTCCAGAGTTTAATCTTTAACTTAAGCTCTTTTTCTGTTTTAAATGAGTTATGGTCGTAAAAGGATTCCTGATCTGTTCTATGAGATCTTTCTACTTTACCATTCTGAGCTGGTTTCCCAGGATCAATCAAGTAGTGAAGGATGCCATATCTTCCACATAGCAGATCAAAAGGATGAATACGAGGATTTAGAGGATCAATGCTCTTTTGGTAACCAATGTATCTATTCGTAAAACATGGAGCATTATCGGTTTTAATCGATCTGATTCTACCAGGAAATATCTTAATGAGTTTATCCAAGAAATCTAGGGCGCTGTTTGTTCCTAGATCATCGTAAATCTCTAAATATCTCCATCTGGAAGAACAATCAATCGCAGTAAACTGAAAGTATCTTTTACTATCTATTCTCTCTGGTACCCATTTAACATCGATTTCAACTAATTCTCCAACCACCAAAGGAATCTTAATGTATTTATATTTGATCTTCTTTGTTCTATATCTCCTAGTTAATCCCTCTTGCTTAATGTATTTACCAATGACTCTAGTGCTAAGACGGATATTTTCTTCAGCCAAGTCCCATTTAAGCTTCAATGCGCATAGCCTAGTTTCTTTCCTTAATTCAATCACTCTTTCTTTAATCCGAATAGGTGTTTCGCTGGGTGATGTTTTTGGTCGTCTTGATAGAGGAATTAACCCCATCATACCATTTTTCCTATATTTCCCCAACCAACGCTTAAGCGTTCTTTGAGAGAAAGGACAGACTAAGGCCATCTGCTTAATGGAAATATTTTTATCTAAGATCGGTTTAATCCAGCGATAGCGCTCTTCTAATATATTTTTGGGCATAGTTTTCATATGCCCTTAGATTAGCAAAAAAGTGCCATATGTGTGTGCACATTACCTCAAATTCTTGACTATAAAATAGTAAAATGATAAGATTTTAAAATTGGTAAGTTCTTTAAAAAAAATAACATTGTGGTCCCGCACCAGAGCCTTGTCACCAGAATAAATTCGGTGCATGGCAAGCAAAGCACGGTGCGGGACGTAAGAACTTGTAAGTTCACTTACGTTCACTAACAATTTCTAACGGAGGGAAATATGAAAAAGTGGATTAGGTCTTATGACTGGTGGGCGATTTCGGGTTGTGTCTTGACCTATGTCAGCGTAGTTTCTCTAGTTGTGTCGTTGTTCAGCCTCTCAAACATGGCTCTTATGTCGGCGCTTCTTTTAGTAAGCTTTGTTTCTGTGATAGTCATTTTGGTTTATCGAAAGAAGTTCGCTTATGGTGTTTGGGCGGGCTACCTTGTTTTTTTACTGTTTATTGGCAATGTTTCAGCTGGTCTTTACTGCATAACTATGTGTCGCAGGAAGGAGATTAATCTCTAGAATTATTAAAAAGGAGGATGAATGACAAGTGAAGCAGAGAGAATAAATCTAAAACCCGTAAATTGTGCCAAAGTATATCTTAAATCAGACAAGGAAAAAGTAAATCCTCTTTTTTCTTTTAATCTTAAGTGTCCTGATGGAAGAGGGATTCAAAGAGGGCTTCTTAGAGGAGCGCTTGGATTGAGCTGGTCGCCATTTCATGGCAGTACGAAAAGTTGGAAATGGGTTGAAGAGAAAGATCTTCGCGAAGAAGATGCGCCCTTGGTTGAGTATCCTTTTCATGGAGTATTAGTTCCCAAGTCTTTGCTTTTCTTTTTAGTTCTTTTAACTTTGAACTACAAGACTCCGGAGGAAATTGCCATGCTTTGTAGGGTGCCTGCCTGGAAAACAGGCAATGATCCTATTGATTCATGATGAATAGTATCATGGCAATAGATAGCGCAGGAAAAGATTTCCTGCGCTTTTTAATAAAACAAAAAGGTGATTGGTTTCGGTCCGTAAAATATGGATCGACGCAATCACCTTTTCTACTAATATTTTCTATTTTATTTTCTCCTTGTCAATAAGCAAATTTCTTAAGTAATCCACATCTCTCAAAACAGCCTCAATGTCAAAAGCATTATTTTTATCGAAAACGGCAATTTCTAATGTGAGCATAGCGTTTTCTGGCCAAAGATGGGTAATTTTTTTATAATCGATAATCCCTTTTTGGCAAGAAATAGGCCAATGTCGGTCTTCCGGACCATCACCGTTATGAAGATGAAAGTAGGTTGGACGAAGTTTTTTTGCCATTTCTTCTATATAACCGTAATATTCTCTTTTTTCCCGCGAAGCCTGGACGAGAGCATGTCCAAAATCTAAGCAAAATCCCGTCTTTGTTTCGTTTTTTGTACGCCTTAAATTATCAATATCGTAGGCAATTCTTATAAAAGGAAGAGATCTTGCCTGATCGTACAGATTTTCGATATAGAATCTTGAGTCATGATACTCATTAAGCAATGTTATCATATGTTCGATAGAAGAATTTTCGGTTTCAATATCTCCTGGATGAATGATGATAACAGGTGCGTCAAAAAGATCAGCAGTTTGTCTGGCTATATCAATACCATGACAGTTGGAAAGATCTTTTTTCGGTTCAGCGATATTAACATTATTTTCTTGCATAGGAGCATGAACCGTAAAAGAAAATCCCTGATCTTTTAAAATCTCAAACTGACGAAAGTCTTCCTCTGGACGCGTTCCCAATTCAAAATAGTCGATTTGTCCACGCAACCTATTAAGGTGTGGTAAAACCAAAGGAGCATTTCTTGTGTATTTTATTTTGAGCCCAATTTTCATATTTTTTGTTTAATTTTTTTTAAAACTCTCTCCAATTACAAAGCCAGTGGACCAACAAACTTGCAAATTAAAACCTCCGGTCGGGCCATCTAAGTCCAATATTTCTCCTGCCAAATAGAGGTTTTTTATAATTTTTGATCTCATAGTTTTTGAATCAATCTCTTTCAAGCTTACTCCGCCAGCTGTTATTATGGCATTCTCAAATCCGTCAATTCTATCAATGGTAAGCTTGAAATTCTTGAGCAGATGGATTATTTTTTTCCTTTCTTCTTTTGAAATAGAATTAACTTTTTTATTTGGATCAATAGTCGAAAACTTTAATATTAAAGGAATAATTTTTTTTGGCAGAAGTTCGCCAAGATAATTTTTAAAAATTTTTCCAGAAAATTCTTTGAAATCCCGTAAAAGCCGTTCGTCTAAAATCTCAAAACTCAAAGCGGGTTTGAGGTCTATTCCAAGCTCAATATTGCCAGTTTCCAAAAGCTCGCCAATCTTTTTACTCATGTTTAGAATAATCGGTCCGCTCATGCCGTTGTCTGTAAACAAAGCTTCGCCAAAACGGGAATCCATTTTTTTATTATTCTGAAAAATAGCGATAGAAACATTTTTTAGACTCAACCCCTCAATATCTTTTACAAACCTTTCTTTGGCAATAATTGGCACTAGAGCGGGTCGGGGAGCTGCGATACTATGTCCCATTTCTTCAAGCCAATAATAACCATCACCAGTTGATCCAGTGAGAGGATAAGATTTCCCACCACTACAAATAGCATATCTTTCTGCTTCCAAAATTTTACCATCTGATAAAATTATTTTTTGAATCTCTTTGTTTTCCGTAATTATCGATTTTACAGTTGATCCGGTTTTTATCTCAACACTTGTATCTTTTAAATAACCAATAAGCGCCCTTAAAACATCCTGAGATTTGTCACTTTCCGGAAAAGCGCGCTTGCCGCGTTCAATTTTTATATTAACATTTCTTTTTTCAAAAAAATCAATGATTTCTTTGGGACCAAATTGATATAAGGCGGGTTTCAAAAAATAACCACTCTTTCCAAAATTTTTAATGAAATTTTCAATATTAAATTCAGCCTGAGTAATGTTACATCTTCCTTTCCCGGTTAATAGAAGTTTTTTGCCGAGAATATCATTTTTTTCAAGCAATAAAACGCGAGCGCCATTTTCTGCCGCTCTTCCCGCCACCATCATGCCAGCCGGTCCTCCACCAATGACAATTAAATCATATTTCATAATTAAATAATTATTACTTCATTTTACCCAAAAAGCAACAAAAAAAGAGAGAAGCCTATGCCTCTCTCTGAAGTATCGTTTACGGACGAAATCTGATTCAAAGAACTTTAGAATGAAGAAGGGGGGAAGGCGCGCAGCCCGACGCCGTTCATTGGAGACTTGAGCTACTACCCACTCTCACGAAACCGAGTACCTTTTGTACCTGCGTCTGTAACTACAAGTTATACCAACAACCGAACCATCTGCGACGCCTGCCCCCAGTAAAAACAATTATACAGCAAACAAAAAAGTTGTCAATAGTTTATAAAAAAAGAAACCCTGTACCGTCTAACTGATACAGGGTTGATGGG
>Ga0247841_10011769_pt1 | contig 11562 bp, 8 predicted proteins | sample LaCruzMarch2015__2_FD_192410 | JGI IMG/M metagenome (GOLD analysis project Ga0247841, IMG submission 192410) | Freshwater microbial communities from meromictic Lake La Cruz, Castile-La Mancha, Spain - LaCruzMarch2015_18m | ecosystem: Environmental > Aquatic > Freshwater > Lake | place: Spain...
CGAGTGGAATAAGAGTACACTGTCTTGCGCAGGATTTGCAGTTTGATGAAAACATGACAGTTTTTGAACATATACTTCAGGGAGATCATCCGTTAATGAAAACAATCAGGGGATATGAAACTATCATCCATAAGTTAAGCAAAGATCCTGATAATGCCGGGCTTCAAAAAAAACTTGCGGAACATACTGCCTGTATGGATGCACAGGATGCATGGAATTTTGATTCCCAGGTTCAAAGTATTTTAAATCGGCTTGGAATATCTGATGTGGAATCAAAGATAAGTGAATTATCGGGGGGACAGAGGAAAAGAATTGCTCTGGCGGAAGCTCTTATACAGCCAGCTGATCTTCTTATTCTTGATGAGCCAACCAATCACATAGATTATGAAACAATCAAATGGCTGGAGGGATATTTAAGCCAAAGAAAAGGAGCATTACTTTTAGTAACTCACGACAGGTATTTTCTCAACCGGGTTGTTAATCGCATTATTGAGATAGATAAAGGCAAACTATATACCTATGATGGTAATTTTGAGTATTTTTTAGAGAAAAAAACACTCAGAGAAGATGCCCAGTCATCAATAGAGGAAAAACGAAAGCGATTATACCTAAGTGAGCTTAAATGGATAAGGCGTGGTGCAAAAGCCAGAACTACCAAACAAAAGGCAAGAATCAACCGTTTTGAAGGCTTAAAAGATGCAGCATCCGAAACCATAGCAGAGCAGATAGAACTTCCGGTAGCATATACCAGACTCGGAAAGAAAGTAATAGAGTTTAATAATGTATCAAAATCTTTTGATACATTAAGTATTATTAAAAATTTCAGCACGATAATAAATCCCGACGACAGAGTTGGGATTGTAGGTCCAAACGGTTCAGGAAAAACTACCCTGTTAAATCTTATTGCAGGGATTTTAACACCTGACTCGGGAGAGATAATAAAGGGTGATACGGTCAGGATTGCTTATTACCGTCAGAACAATGAGGACATGGATTACTCGATAAGGATGATTGATTACATCAAACAAACGGCAGAATATGTAGAGGCAAGCAATGGTTACAGAATATCAGCAAGCCAGATGCTTGAGCGGTTTCTTTTTGATGGAAGCAAACAGCATAGTTTTATTAAAAGTCTTTCAGGGGGAGAGAAAAGGCGTCTTTTACTGGCAAAAGCACTGATAGAAAAGCCCAATGTGCTGCTTCTTGATGAGCCAACAAATGATTTGGATATTCAGACTCTTGAAGTTCTGGAAGAATATCTCGAATATTTTCAGGGAGCTGTTATTGTAGTGTCCCACGACAGATACTTTCTTGACAAAACAACAGACAAACTTATAGCAGTCAGTGGCGATGGCAAAGTAGAGTTTCATAATGATTTAGACGCATACGGAAGAAGTCTGATTTCTGCTGATTCTAAAAAATCCAGTCAAAAAGATATAAAAGTTCAGCCCTTAGCTGAAGATAAAAAAGTAAAATTTACCTATTCCGAAAGCAGAGAATTTTTAAAAATTGAAAGTGCAATATCAAAACTTGAAGAGGAATTAGAGGAAATAGGAAAAAAAATGAGTGGAAGCTGGTCAGACTATACCAAACTTGAGGAACTTGCCAGTCAGCAAAAAAATCTTAAAGCCGAGTTGTCCTTAAAGCTGAAACGCTGGGAGTATTTAAGTGAAGTTGCCGAGAAAATAAAAAATCAGCAGTTGTATAAAAATAATTAAATATTTGGCTTAAAATCGCTTTTCTGTTTGCAAAATAATTAAAATAAAATGATAATATATTTTTTATTAAGCAAGTAAAAATTTTTGGTAAAATCTAACTTTTAAATTCAGGAGGAAATTTTGAATATAAACCCGGTGGCATTTACTCTTTTTGGAAAAATAGAGATAAGATGGTATGGAATACTGATAGCGATTGGCCTTGTAGTGGCTATTATTCTGTCGTACTACATTGCAAAATATAGAAATTTAAAAGCTGATGAGATAATAAATTTTGCTCCCTTTGCAATAATAGGTGGGATTATAGGCGCCAGGCTCCTTCATGTTCTGGTTAATATCTCTTATTATGCAAAGCATCCTTCTGCGATTTTAGCTTACAGACAGGGTGGTCTTGCTATACAGGGAGTAGTGCTGGGAGGAATAATAGCACTTATTATTTTTGCAAAAGTCAGGAAAGAAAGCTTCTGGACTTTTGCGGATGTACTCGTACCGGGGCTTGCAATTGCACAGGCAATAGGAAGATGGGGAAACTATTTTAATCAGGAAGCTTTTGGAAGACCGACCAGTTCAGCCATAGGTATTTTTATTTCACCTGAAAACAGGCCTGCGGACTATAGGAGTGCGGAGTATTTTCATCCTACTTTTTTATATGAATCAATCGCAAATCTTGTATTATTTATTATTTTGATTCTAGCGCACTACTGGTTTAAAAAGAGACCCAATAAATATCCTGACGGTCTGATTTTTTGTGCTTATCTTATTATATATTCACTATATAGAATCTTTATTGAGTCTTACAGAATTGACAGCTCTTATGTTGGATCAATAAAAGTAGTATATTTGTTAAGTGCCGCAACTATAATTGCTGCATTTGTTATCGCCAATGTACTTATAAACAGATTCAATGCCAGGAAAAAAGAGCAGGAAATGTCTGAAGAAACTAAATAGTTACTGGTGAATAACTCGGTTTTTAGTGAATTATTTGTTTAAATTAAGCCTAAGAGGATTTAATTTCCCCTTAGGCTATTTATATAAATTAGGAGTTTACACAAAAACGTTACAGTCTCTTCTGATTAGACCGTTTTAGCTTATTGATCAACAGAAACCAAATAGTTACTGGTGATCAACTCATTTTTTTAGCGAATTATTTATTTAATAAAGCTTAAAATATTCTCAAGTAGAGAATATTGGATATTTGTTCACCAAAAAACTACATATAATAAACTTATTGATGCCTAAAAAAAGAACATGTTTTATCTTAACAGGCAAATGCTATAAATGGTATTAATGGAGTTGTCAGATGCTGTATTACCAGGAGCAATAATTCTGAATGTAAAATAAAATTTATTAATTGTTTTATTGGTTTTTTTTGAATTTATTTCTTAAAATCCTGCCCGGAACACAGAATTTAATCTGAACTGGTATTAATGCTGTTTTTTGGGATGCTGTATTTGCAGCCGCAATAGTTCTGTCTGTAAAAATCAAATTTTTTACTTATTTCATTGCTTTTTTTAAAACCGTCTTTTTTCTTAAAGTCTGATTCAAGGTAAAAAATTCCATGGGACTTTTCAAGTCTTTTACCTATTTCATTTATTAGTTTATAATTCTTATGCGGGCTTATACTCATTGTTGACGCAAAATAATCAAAACTATTTAACTTTGCTTCATAAGCTGTTTTTTGAAGCCTGAACATGAAACACTTTTCGCATCTTTTATGGCCTTCAGCCTCACACTCAAGACCGGAAACATAATTATCCCAGCACTCGTGAGAGTAATCTCCGATAATGAGAGCAGCTCCACAATTTTCTGAAAATTTTTTTACGTCTTCAAGCCTTCTAGCATATTCGCTTTTCGGATAAATATTAGGGTTATAGAAATACAAAAACACCTCATATTCTTCCGATAAAAGATAATAAGGATATCCGGCGCATGTTGCGCAGCAGGTATGCAAAAGTAATCTTTTTATTTTTTCACCATTTCAGTCTTTTATGCTCTAAATAATGGCTTAAGAGACAACCTTTTTCTTAAGATACAGATACAATAAAAATATCATTATATTGAAATCCTACATAATTACAGACAGAATGGCAAATCTATTAATGATGGGATCACTGGCTTGTTCTCTATAAAGAGATAATTACCAAATGATAAAAATAACTGAAATATTGGATATGCCTGGATCAGGCAGAACCAATATCATTATTCAATTTGCAAGCCTGTTATTTATTCTTAAAATCGCTTATAAAATAATTATTGTTATATTCATGTATTTTTAATATATTATCATGGTGAAATCTTTGAATATCAGTTGTATCGACAAACCAAATAATAAATATCGAAAATACATAAAAATCCGAAGGCAGGCAGCCTTATGAATTTAAATATATTAAAAGTTAACAAGGTCGCTGATTTAGAAAGTGCTCAGGAAATATATAAGAGTAATTTTGATATTGACGACCAGGCGCTTAAAAGTGTGGAAAGCATAGTAAAAGATGTCAGAAAAAATGGCGAAGAAGCTGTGCTAAGATATACAAATGATTTTGATAAAGCATCATTTAAAAGCTGGGATGCTGCCACTCTTTCTGCAGAAGAAATAGAAAAAGGTTATGAATACATAAGATCAAATAATTTAGAACTCGTAAATGCCATCAATAAAAGTTATTCGAATATAAGACTTTTTCATGAGCAGCAGCTGACAGAAGAGCCAAAAACATGGTATATTGAGCCCGAAACTGGACGAAAACTTGGCCAGATATCCTCAGCTATTGAAAGAGTTTGCGTATATATCCCTGGTGGAAGATATGTTTATCCTTCTTCTGTTCTTATGACAGTTATTCCTGCACAGGTTGCCGGAGTAAAAGAAATAGTTGTCTGTACTCCTTCATTAAAAGACGGCAGCCTTAATAATCTTCTTTTGTATCTTTTTAAATTCTTAGGCATTAAAGAAGTCTATAAATCAGGAGGGGCTCAGGCGATAGCTTTAATGGCTTACGGCGGGCTTAAAGTAAAGAAAGTATCCAAAATCGTAGGTCCTGGAAATATATATGTTACTGCTGCAAAAAAAATGGTATACGGTGCAGTTGGCATAGACAGTCTTGCAGGTCCAAGTGAAATTGTTATTATTGCGGACAGGACGGCAAATCCTTCTTATATAGCTGCAGACCTTTTATCACAGGCAGAGCACGATCCTGACGCAAAGAGCATTCTTCTTACTGATAATATTGATATTGCAAACGAAACGATAATAAAAATATACGAGGAAATAGAATTTTTAAAATCTGAATACGGCAGCAGGATTAATATTGAAATAATACTTAAATCTCTAAAGGCAAACTGCAAAATAATTTTTAATGACAGCATTGATCTGATTGTAAAAATATCGAATGAAATAGCCCCGGAGCATCTGGAAATAATGACAGTCAATCCACAAAAAACTCTTGAAAAAATCAAAAATGCCGGCTCTGTTTTTCTTGGTGACTATACACCTGTTGCAGTTGGAGATTATATAGGAGGCGCCAATCATGTTATTCCTACAAATGGAACATCAGTATTTTCTTCACCTCTTGGGGTTTATGACTTTTTTAAAAAAAGCGGAGTAACATTCTATAGCTTTGATGCGCTAAACAGAGAGAGAAAGTTTATTGAAGCCATGGCAGACAGTGAGAATTTACTGGCGCACAAAAACTCGGTCAGAATCAGGTTTAAATCTGACTGATTAATAATTGTATGTCTATTTTTTATTGCAGCATCATGTTTATTTAAAATTTAATCACCAGAGAACCAAAAATATCAGCAGTTCTTGTTAATATTAAAAATTAAAAAAATCATATTATGACAAAAATAAAAATAAAGCCCTGTATTGCAAGTCTTCCGGAATATATTCCAGGCGGAACAATGGAAGAGATTAAAGAAAAATATAACCTGAAAGAAGTCTACAAACTGGCATCCAATGAAAATATTTTCGGACCATCTCCCAGAGTGACTGAGTATTTTAAAAAAGGTCTTTCTGACATTAATTATTATCCTGACAGTTATTGCAGACAGCTTAGAAAGAAGCTTGGCCTTAAATTAGGAGTAGCGCAGGATACGATAATATTTGGCAACGGCACAGATCAGATAATCGAAATGGTTTGTGATGCCATACTTGAAAAAGGTAAAAATATTGTAATTCCTCATCCTACATTTTTAACTTATGAAAAATCAGCAATGAAAAATGGGGCTGATATTTTGAGAGTTCCCCTGTCAGGTTTCAGACAGAACGTAAGTGAAATTGTTCAAAAAGCAGACGAAAATACTGCAATAATATTTTTAACCAGTCCGCACAATCCGACCGGTACAATCATTACCAGGGAAGAAATTGAGTTTGTCCTCAAAAACATAAGCAGCGATGTACTGATTGTTCTCGACGAAGCATATGTGGAATTTGTGCCTGATGAGTTTAAAACAAACTCAATAGATTATCTAAAAAAATACAATAATCTGCTCATAATGAGGACTTTTTCAAAAATTTACGGGATAGCTGGTCTAAGAATAGGTTATGGTATAGGCAGCGCGGAAGTTATTTCTGATATTAGCAAGCTGATGCAGCCCTTTGTTGTTAATTCTATTGCCCAGGCCGCTGCATTAATTTCACTTGAAGATGATGAAAATATAATTAAAAATATTAATATTATTATTTCTGAAAGAGAAAAATTCTGTAAAAAACTCGAAGACGAAAATATTATTTTTGTTCAGTCATATTCAAATTTTGTTTTAATTAAAACCGGAGACAGAAGCAGTGAATTTTCAGAGGAATTGTTAAAAAAAGGTTTTATGGTAAGAAACGGAGAGTTTCTTGGTTTCCCGGGATTTATAAGAGTGTCACTTTCACTTCCGGAAATTAATGATAAATTTACTAATTTGTTTGTGGAACTATATAAACAATTTAATAATTAGTTTCTGCCAATTATTAGAAGGAAGCCAAAGATTTTGCAGACTGGTTTTTATTTGGAATTAGTCTGATATAAAAAAATAAAGAAATTATTGTCTTAAAATATCAAATTATCAAGAGAGGAATCATAAGTGGAAACCATACTTAATGGAAACAATTTTGAAGTAAAATTCGGGCAGAGTCTGCCAACAGTTTTTATTGCCGAAAGGATAAATCCTACCGGCAGGAAAGCTCTTGCTGAAGAGTTGAAATCAGGAAAGCTTGATATTGTTGAAAAAGATGCAATAGAGCAGACAAAAGCCGGAGCCCATATAATCGATGTTAATGTGGGAGCAGTAGGAGTAGATGAAGTTGATCTTCTCCCTAAAGCAGTAAAAAGGGTAATGGAAGTCTCAAACAGGCCTATTTGTATCGACTCGGCAAATCATAAAGCTCTTGAAGCTGCATTAAACGTATGCTCCAACTACAAAGTTCTTATAAACTCAGTTAACGGTGAAGAGTCTTCAATGGAATTTATGTTTCCTCTTGTTAAGGAAAGCGGCGCCGCAGTTGTATGTCTTACCATGGATGATAAAGGAATTTCAAATAATCCTCAGACCAGATTTGAGATTGCCAAAAAAATAATTACAAGAGCTGAGTCAATGGGCATTAAAAGAGAGAATCTTGTGTTTGATCCTCTTGTAATGGGTGCAGCAACTGATCAGAATGCCGGCAGGATATGCCTTGATTCAATGAAGATGATAGTAAAAGAATTTGGAGTATCTACAACCGGCGGGTTTTCAAATATCAGTTTTGGAATGCCCGACAGAGAATTCTTAAATGTTACATTTATAGTAATGGCAATAATGGCAGGACTTTGCGCTCCAATTACTGACGTTATGATGAAGAGTCTGGCCTCGACTGCCAAAGCAGCTGATTTTCTTGCAGGAAGAGATCCATACGGAATGAATTTTATATCAATGTACAGAAAATAAGTTTTTGGTTACTGATACATAACACAGTTTTTTGTAAATTGTTTACTTAAGCCTGGGTAAACATATTTAAAAAACTATATTGTGCATGTCTATTTTAACCTGAAGAGTTAACATATGAAAAAAAACTTTGATGTTATTATATCCGGCGCAGGACCGGCCGGCAGCCTTCTGGGTTATTTGTTATCCAAAAAAAATATCAGCACTTTGATTCTGGAAAAAGAAGTTTTCCCAAGATACAAAGTTTGTGCAGGAGGTATTCAGTGGAAAGCTCTGCAGTTTTTACCCTATGACATTAATGAAATAATAGAAAAAAAAATAAATGGTATTTATTTTTCCAGAAGGTTAAAAGACATATTTTATAGAAAATATTCTGATCCCTTAATTTATACTTTTGAGAGAACAAAGCTTGATGATTTTATGGCAAAAAAAGCAATTGAATCAGGCTGTGAAATAAATTTTTCGGAAAAAATAATAAATTTTGAGACAAGCCAAAATGAAGTAAAAGTATTTACGCAAAAAGATATCTATTATTCTAAAATTCTTGTTGGTGCGGACGGGGCAGGCAGTATAGTTTTTAAAAAATTAAATAAAGACCGAGGACTGCAAAAAATTATAGGATATGAGACAGAAATATCTTTAAGCGACGAAAAGAATGACTCATTATATGACGAAAATGTTGTTCTTGATTTTGGAGGAATCAAAAAAGGATATGTATGGATTTTTCCAAAAAAGCATTCTCTTTCAATAGGCGGCGGCGGTCCGGTTAAAGACGCAGTAAATATAAAAAAATATTTGAAATGGTTTTTACAAAATTATCAGGTAGCGGTCAGCGATAATTTTGCAGAACCCGCAAGGAAGTGGCTGCTTAATCATAATCATGGCAAAATCAAAGTAAAAGAAAATAATTCTATTCAGCCCACAAGGTCTGGCTTAAACGGAGACGAGCTACAAAAAATAATTAAACTCAATGCACATTTTATTCCAGTAAGATCGGACAAATCATTTTTATGCGATTTCAGGGTGCTGTCAGTTGGAGATGCTGCAGGATTAGGGGATGCTTTTACGGGAGAGGGCATACATAATGCGCTCCTTAGCTCCATTATTGCATCTGAAAGTATTAATGATGCACTTTCGGGTTTAAATTTTAATTTCTGTGATTATCATGAAAAAATTAATAAAGATATTTTCGCTAATATTAAAAATTCTATTCTTATTTCAAAAATATTTTTCTCATCGCCGTATTTTTATTATAAACTAATAAAAAGCAATGATAATCTTTTTAATTCATGCGCTAAAATACTAAGAGGTGAAAAAAAATACAGTGATGTTGTAAATAAACTAAAATTAATTAAAATTTGATATATAAGTATATATTTTTTGCAAGACTGAGGAAGGGGATTTTATGACTGAAAGTAAAAAGCCGGTAATTATCGTTCAGATTTCAGATATTCATGTGGGCGAAGTGCATTTTGTGCCAAGCCTTCTTACAAGGGCCATTGATGAAATAAATGAACTAAACCCTGATATAGTAATAATTACCGGAGATTTGACTGCAAATGGATTTAGAAGAGAGTATGATACTGTAAAAAATTATCTGTCGCCCATCAAATGTAAAAACCTTATTGTTCAACCAGGCAATCATGATTCCAGAAACGTAGGCTATCTTCATTTTGAGGATATTTATGGTGAAAGGTTCAGATCTTTTGATTATCCCAAAATAAAAATTGTTGCAGCAGATTCAAGTGAGCCTGATCTTGATAATGGCCAGATTGGCAGAGAATATTATAAATGGATCAAAAGCGAGTTTGCAAAAACTACTGAACCCGAAACTTTTAAAATATTTTCCATGCATCATCATTTGCTTCCGGTTCCCAATACGGGAAGAGAAAGAAATATAGTAAATGACGCAGGCGACGTGCTGGAAGTTCTGGTGGATTGCAATGTTGATCTGGTTTTGTGCGGACATAAACATGTGCCTTATATGTGGAGAATAGAGGACATGCTCCTGATTACCACCGGTACCGTTTCCAGCCTGAGGCTAAGAGGAAGAATAGAACCAAATTACAATATTATGCATATTTATGATGACAAAATTGATATTTTCAGAAGATTTCCTTTTGACAAGATTGAAAAAATAGAAGGTATCAAAAGATGCCCGGCCAAGGAAAGATTAAATGCTAAATTTGCTAAATAATCAAAGCTGCAATTTTAAAAGGCTGATAGCTATTATTGACGGGGAGCATTATCCCCAGATAACATTAGATGCAATCCAGGTATTAAAAAAAGAGTTTAAGGGTGAATTTTGCGGAATAATTTTTTTAGGCGGGACAGAAAAAATAACTACAGGTAATTTTGCTGAGTTTTTTAATGAGGAAGTATTTGTAATAAAGAATTTACTTTCTGATTTTCCTGCCGCACTTGACAGATTCAAACCTGATCTGGTGTATGACCTGAGTGATGAACCTGTAGTAAATCACAGCATCAGAATGACCATAGCTTCGTTTTGCTTCTTTAAACATGCAAGCTATATAGGTCCTGATTTTCTTTTTAAATATGATAAAAAATTATATGAAACCAGGAATCCTTCTATTTCAATAATTGGCACCGGCAAGAGAATTGGGAAAACAGCAATAAGCTCTTTTATTGCGGGCATATTTAAAAAAAGCGGTCTGGATGTCGTTATTGTAGCAATGGGCAGAGGAGGCCCAAAAGACCCCCAGCTCTTAAAGGGTGAAGAAATAAACATAAATCCACAGTACCTGCTTTCACTTGTCAGCAAGGGCCTTCATGCTTCTTCTGATTATATTGAAGATGCAATGATGAGCAGAATAACTACGATTGGCTGCAGAAGATGCGGGGGCGGTTTCGGAGGAAGAGTATTTATGTCAAATGTTTCAGAGGGAACAAAACTTGCTGATTCTTTAAACCCGGATTTAATAATAATTGAAGGCAGCGGAGCATCTGTCCCGGAAGTTAAAACTTGTAAAACTATATGTGTTGTGGGAGCAAATCAGAATTGGGAAGAAATTACAGGTTATCTTGGCATCTACAGGATGCTGACAGCCGATTTAATAATTTTAACAAATTGTGAAAAGCCTTTAGCAACGAGAAGGCAAATAAACGATCTGGAAAATAATATAAAAACCATAAATCCTTCAGCAAATATTTACAGGTCGATATTCAGGCCCAAACCTCTTGGAAATATTGAAAATAAGAAAATAGTTGTTGCCATGACGGCAAAAAGTATAATCAAAGACAAGATAAAGAGTTATATTGAAAAAAAATTTAACTGTACTGTTGCAGGCATAACCTTTAATCTGTCAAACAGGCCGCTTTTAAAGAAAGACCTTGAGTCATTTATTGATTATGATGCTATTCTGACTGAGCTTAAGGCTGCCTCGGTGGATGTGGTAACAGATTTTGCTTTAAAATCAGGCAGAGAAATCATATACATGAATAATATCTGTGAAATTGCGGGTGGCAGCAAAATCTTTGAAAAAAAATTATTGCAGCTATATGAAGGCATAAAAAAATAAGGTAAAAACATGAATGATAAAATAAATACGCACAGTGTAATAGTTATTTCTGACAGTAAAAAAGGCGGACTGCCATTTTCAAAAGGAATACTTGCAAATTCAATTGCGATAACTGGACTGGATATTATAGTTGCCCACAGGATATCCATGGATATACAGGAGTATCTGTTTGAAGCCAAAGCAACATTTAATTCCCTTGACGAACTTAGAACTCTTGTTTTTAGGTTTATTAAAGATGAAGTAAGCCTTGAATATGCGGAAAAATATTTATTATGGCAGTCAGTTGGAAAATTAAAAAAACCTCTTATTATACTTATCGGAGGTTCAACCGGCGCAGGAAAGTCAACAGTTGCTACAAATATTTCTAACAGACTTAATATTTCAAGAGTCGTTTCGACGGATGCGAT
>Ga0247841_10011770_pt1 | contig 11562 bp, 9 predicted proteins | sample LaCruzMarch2015__2_FD_192410 | JGI IMG/M metagenome (GOLD analysis project Ga0247841, IMG submission 192410) | Freshwater microbial communities from meromictic Lake La Cruz, Castile-La Mancha, Spain - LaCruzMarch2015_18m | ecosystem: Environmental > Aquatic > Freshwater > Lake | place: Spain...
CTAATGCATCACTACAAAGTTTTGAGATACCTGTCCAGTCTCCGGCTTTCATCATTTCGGCAGGAAAAAGATTAGAACCCATACCTACGCATGTTACACCGGCATCGAACCAAGTTTTAAGGTTTGCTTCTTCAGGTTTTACACCACCTGTTACCATTAAATTCGACCAGGGCATAGGTGCTTTTAATCCTTTTACAAAGCCAGCTCCTAACACATCGCCAGGGAATACTTTGCAAATATCACAACCAGCTTCTTGTGCAAAACCAACTTCGGTAACTGAACCACAGCCCGGTGCATAAGGAATAAGTCGACGATTAGCTACTTTGGCAACATCAGGATTAAACAGTGGACCAACAATAAAGTTAGCACCCATTTGAATGTACAAAGCTGCTGTTGGTGCATCTACAATTGACCCTATGCCCATAATCATTTCGGGACATTCTTTGGTTGCAAATTTTACCAAATCGCGAAATACTTCGTGTGCGAAATCTCCACGGTTGGTAAATTCGAATGCACGTACACCACCTTCGTAGCAAGCTTTTAATACATTTTTTGACACTTCTAAATTGCTATTGTAAAAAACAGGAACCATTCCGGTTTCTTTCATAGCAGCGAGAACTTGGATTTTGCTGAATCTCATTTTTTTATTAGTTTGCCCCCGACCCCTAAAGGGAAGGAAGAAATATTAGTATTGATTTTTAATAATGATAAAACTTGGTTTTAAGCCCCTTTAGGGGTTTGGGGCTCTTTCTTAGTTCCCCTTTAGGGGTTAGGGGCCGTTTTTATCTAACAACCCGTCCACTTCCATCACCACCCATAAGTCCTTCAACTTCAGCTACAGTAACCAAGTTGTAGTCACCGTAAATAGTATGTTTCAAGCATGAGGCAGCCACTGCAAATTCCAATGCTTTTTGGTCGCTATCGGTATATGTTAGTAAACCGTAGATTAATCCACCCATGAATGAGTCTCCACCACCAACACGGTCAACAATGTGAGTAATATCGTAACGTTTTGATTGATACAAAGCTCCAGCGCTGTAAAGCACACCGCCCCAGGTGTTATGATTTGCATTTATTGAACCACGAAGCGTGATAATCACTTTTTTTGCACGTGGAAATTTTGCCATCATTTGTGTGCAAACAGATTCAAATTCGGCAGCATTCACTTCACCACCGGTATGTGCCACATCAAAGCCATCAGGTTTGATTCCAAACACTTTTTCGGCATCTTCTTCATTTCCTAAAATAATATCGCAACCAGCAGTTAGTGCAGGCATAACTTCCGAAGCCGATTTACCGTATTTCCATAGATTTTTGCGGTAGTTTAAGTCTGTAGAAACAGTAATTCCCATTTCATTTGCAATTTGAATAGCTTCCATGCAAGCATCTGCTGCACCTTGCGAAAGTGCGGGTGTAATACCAGTCCAGTGAAACCAGTCAGCTCCTTTAAAAACTTCGCGCCAGTTCACCATACCCGGTTTAATATCAGCTATTGATGAATTTGCACGGTCGTAAACAACTTTACTTGCACGGGATACTGCACCGGTTTCAAGGAAATAAATTCCAACCCGGTCGCCTCCCCGTAAAATTTCTTTTGTACCAACCCCATATTTGCGAAGGTTCATAATACATGATTCTGCAATGTCATTTTTTGGTAATCGGGTTACAAATTCTGTTTCCATTCCATAGTTGGCCAATGAAACTGCTACATTTGCTTCACCACCACCAAAAGTGGCATTGAATTGTGTTGATTGACTAAATCGTTCGAAGCCGGGAGTGGCTAAACGAAGCATAATTTCTCCAAAAGTTACAATCTTTTTACTCATTTTTTCTCTTTGTTTTGTTATAATGAAATTTTATTTGGTTGACTAAAAGTACTGCTTTATATCGAATCTTGCAAAACAAATTCAATATTTATGCATTTAGAAGCTTTGAAGCTATAAAATCTAATAGAAAATGAATATTTATTAGAAATTAAAGAATTTCTTTGCGTTGTTATAGCTTATATCTTCTACCATTTTTCCGATAAACTCTAATTCCTGATGCGGAAGTAACCCATTTTCAACATCGTTTCCAACCAGATTACACAAAGTGCGACGAAAATACTCATGGCGAGGGTAAGAAAGGAAACTTCTTGAATCAGTGAGCATACCAACAAACCGGCTCAATAAACCAAGTACCGAAAGTGAATTCATTTGTTTTTCCATTCCATCTTTCTGATCTAAAAACCACCAACCGGAACCGAATTGAATTTTACCGGCAACAGATCCATCCTGAAAATTGCCAATCATAGTAGCAATCATTTCGTTATCAGCCGGATTTAAATTGTAAAGAATGGTTTTGGTTAGTTTATTCTGAGAATCTAATCTGTTTAAAAACTTAGATAAAGCTTTTGCTGTGTTGAAAGTTCCTATTGAGTCAAAACCTATATCGGCACCTAATTGATTGAACAAGCGAGTATTATTGTTCCGAATAGTTCCATAGTGAAATTGTTGTGTCCATCCTTTTTCCCAATCCATTTCGGCAAAGAGTACCATCATCGCAGATTTAAATTTTAATATTTCGCTATGAATCAGATCTTGTCCACCATAAACTTTATTAAAAATAGCTTTGATTTCATTTTCAGTATAATCTTCGGCATAGAATTCTTCAATACCATGATCGGAAAGTTTACAACCCATTTCGGCAAAGAAATCCTGACGTTTGCGAAGCGCAAGTATCATATCGTCGAAAGAAGAAATACTAATCTCAGCAACCTTTGCTAATTGCTCAACATAAGCTATGAAATTCGCAGAATTTTCAACTGCCATTGCTTTATCAGGTCGCCATGTTGGTAGCATTTTAACTTCAAAGCCATCCTGACGGGTTTTAAGATGATGTTCAAGTGAATCAATTGGATCGTCAGTAGTACAAACGGCTTCTACTTTATAATGACGCATTAGGTTGCGTGCTGAAAATTCAGGGGTTTGAAGTTTAGCTGTACATTCATCGTAAATTTCACGAGCAGTAGCCGGCGAAAGTAATTTATCGATTCCGAAGGCTGTTTTCAATTCTAAATGTGTCCAGTGATAAAGTGGATTTCGCATGGTGTAAGGCACAGTTTCTGCCCATTTTTCAAACTTTTCCCAGTCTGAAGTATCTTTTCCTGTACAAAAACGTTCATCAACACCATTGGTACGCATCGCACGCCATTTATAATGATCGCCACCCAACCATGCTTCAGTAATAGTTTTAAATTGATGGTCGTTAGCCACCATCGAAGGCACTAAGTGACAATGGTAATCAATAATTGGCATTTTTGATGCATGTTCGTGATACAACTTTTGAGCAGTTTCGGTTTGCAACAAAAAGTTTTCATCTAAAAAGTTTTTCATATTTGAATTTTTATGATTTTTTAGTGTAAATTCTTACAGAAATGAGGTTTTGTGAACATACAAAATTGAATAATTTCAATTTAAAACCATGAAATTGATTAAATTTTGTATTAAAAAAAAGTCAAACTCTGATTGAAATAAAATAATAGATATGATTTGAATCAGACAATTTTAGCGATATCATTAATAAATAACTGTTTATTAGCTAATTAATACAAACTAATTGCATGAAAATACATTTCCGTGTTCGCACACAAAGATACAAATAGTTTTATATTTACAAAACAATTTGATAAATTGAAGAAAATAATTGCAGATAAAAATACAATTTCTTAAGCATTATTTTGCCATTCAAATCAAACTCAGAAAAAAACGGGAGTTATATCATGTAAAGTGTAGATTGAAAGCTATGCTCTAAAACGGTCTTGAACTGACAAATATACTCACCAGCTCGGCATACTAAAATAAAAAAACCGAGCTTAATTAAGTTCGGTTTTTTTGTATATTGATGCTAAATGGCTGATTGCAAACAAGTAATAATTTTATATTTACAGAATGTCTTTTTCTGCATGATGTAATACTCAAGAACTATACTTTTCTGAAAAATTTCGTTGTGATTAACAATAGTTGAATACAATATATTTTCTTTTCGTTTTTCTACAAAGTTCGGAAGCATTAGTTTGTAATCTTTTCGGGCTTTAAATACGCTGACAGCGTTTTGAGGTTTTCCAGTTATAAATAACTGTAATGCAGCAGAGTAATCGAAAATAAACCGCCAAAACATAGTTTTTTTTAGTAAATGATTTGGGAGGTTTTTATACAACATCAACAAATTATTTCTAAAGTTCAAATAGGTTTTATGTGGATTTTCAACTTTAAGTGTACCTCCACCTATATGATAAACTGTACTTTCAGGAATGCAGATAACACGATATGCTCTTGATTTAAATCGCCAACACAAATCAATCTCTTCCATGTGTGCAAAAAAATCATCATCCAAACCCCCAACTTTCCAATATGCTTTTGAACGAACCAACATACATGCTCCACTAGCCCAAAAAACATCTACTATATTGTCATATTGACCTTTATCTTCTTCAACAACTCCAAAAACTCTTCCCCTGCAAAAAGGAAAACCAAATTTATCGATAAATCCACCTGCTGCGCCGGCATGTTCAAATTTATTGCGATTGTTCAATGAACAGATTTTAGGTTGGCAAGCCGCCACATCTTCATGTTGATCCATATACGCCAACATAGGTTCTAGCCAGTTGTCGGTAACTTCAACATCGGAATTTAACAAAACATAGTAATCAGCATCAACTTGACATAAAGATTTATTATAACCACCTGCAAATCCATAGTTTTTATCTAAAACTATTGTTCTAATGGTTGGAAATTCATTTTGTAATAAGGTTAATGAATTGTCTGTCGAAGCATTGTCGGCCACAATAATTTGAACCCCCTGAATGGTTGTTTTTTCAATTAATACCGGTAAAAATTGTCGAAGGTAGGCTTCTCCATTCCAATTCAGAATGACGATTGCTGCGGTCATTTATTATGGTTTATATTATTTAAAATCAGAGTAATATATTAGAATAATCTATTTGGTTACTTTCCATCTTCTATGCGTCCAAAGCCAGAATTCTGGTTTTTCCTGAATTCTTTTTTCTAACATACGCATATATTTCTCAGTAATTTCGAATTCAGCAGTCTGATTTGGATGTAATGAAATTGGAATATACTCGCAGTGATAATATCCTCTTTTCTTCATGCTAATGTCGGCATAAAAAACCGGATAATCAAATTTTCGCGCAAGTTGTTCTGTTCCAATTAATGTGGCAGTATCTTGATTTAAAAATTTTGTCCAATAATGAACACTATTAAAATTTGGAGTCTGATCAGAAATCATCCAATAGTTACCCAATTGATTTTCTTTTTTCAGTTTAAACATTGTTTTGAGTAAATCCTTCTTTTCTATCAGTTTAGCACCAAATTTTGAACGTAACTGATAAATAAATTTATCGAACTTCTGGTTTGATAGTTTTTTATAGATTGGATTTGCAGGGCTCTCGGCAGGTAAAAATTGCGAAAATGCCAACGTCCATTCCCAATTTCCATAATGAGAAGTCATTATCATTACACTTTTACCCTTATCGTACTGATCAAGAATACCCTGTACATTTCCATACGTCATTCGTCGGGTGATTTCAGCATTACTCAAATGCATTTCGTATATTGTTTCTACAAATAAATCACAGAAAAAGCGGTAAAATCTACGTTCAATTGCCAATCTTTCATTTTCAGATTTATTTGGAAAGGAATTCTGCAAATTTAATCGAACGATTTCTTTCCGATATTTCACAATATAGTAAAGAATAAAATAGGATAGGTCGGATAATAAATACAATATCCGAAGTGGTAGCCAGGTAATAAGCCAGACAATGCTAAATAGAAAATAATACATATTTATCTTCTTGATTTTCAATTCAATTAATCAATAAAAAATACTATAAACTTGTGGTTTATAAAAAAATCGAAACAAAAAACACCAAGAAATTAAGTATTTGTCTTGGTGTTTTTTTTATTTTTTAAAACGAAACAAAAAATGAAATTATAATTTCACAATTATTTCTCATCTTCATCCCTGTAAATTCCAAGAGATTTTCCATACTCAAATTCGCCATCCAATATAACCTGAATATCATCTTCTGTCAATTGAATTTTGTCTTTTTTTGAACATTTCAGAATATATTTAAACATCTCCTCCTCATCGATACTTGCTTCTTCAGTCGAATCCTCATCGATTAAACCATTTTCATCGTAATAATCATAAACTACATCCAAAACGTATTCAACTTTCTCATCATTAATTCGTTCTTTAGCCTCAGCCGGAATATATTCTAAAATGAATTTAACTGCTTCATCTTCGTCATATACCAATAAATCGTTTTCTTCTGTTTTCATAATGGTTGTAATTAAGTTTTGAAAATTAAGTTATTCTTATTTCTTGTCAAAGATATATTATTTTTTTTATTCAGGGATTTTATTCTATTTTTTTTTTGAAAAATAAAGATTTAAATATTCATATCAATACATTTAAAAATCAAATTTATTTTCAATTTGGGACAGTCTATTATTGGCAATTTCACAAAACTCCTTACTGATTTCATAACCTATAAAATTCCTTTTCAGCATTTTAGCTGCCACAGCTGTACTACCGGAGCCAATAAACGGATCGAGAACTACATCGCCTTCATTACTGCTAATTTCAATAAACGGTAAACAAACTTTGAGTGGTTTTTGTGTTTTGTGAATGCTGCGTTCTTTTCCCATACAAATAGGCGATTGAATAAAATTATGCATTTCATTCACAGGTTTATGATTCCATGTTTTCGGTGTTCCTTTTGAAAAATGAACCAACATTTCCATGCTATTGGCGTACATTTTACGAGTATAAATGGCAGGAAAAGGATTTGTTTTGTGCCAATGTATTACTTTACGAAACTGAAATCCAGCACGTTCCACAATTCGATTGAGATAGGATACAAAGTCGTCGCCACACCATAAATATCCCGCAGCTCCGGGTTTACAAACCCGAAAACATTCATTTAATACGTCTTCCAAAAATTGCAAATACTCTTCTTCAGATTTAAAACCATCAAAATCAAATTCTGTTACCACATCTTTGTGATTCTTCAAACCTTTAACATTTTGAGCTCGGTATTGATAATAAGGTGGGTCGGTAAATATCAGATCTATGCTATTATCAGGAAGTTGTTTCAATCCTTCGAGGCATGATTGCTGATATATAATGTTTAGTTCCATATTTGAAGAGTTTGAGGTTTTGTGTTTCGCGTTTCGTGTTTCGTGTTTGAAGTTTCGTTTTTCGCGTTTTATATTAAATTCAGAAACTGAGTCTGGAACCCCTATTTGGGGGCAGGGGGTCTAGTTTAATTTTTAATCAATTATGGATAAAACACCAAAGATAGGTGGAATTAAAAACCTATTCTTTCATACCTCCGAAATATTTATCTAACATTTGTTTGGCAGCAACAAAAGAACTCAATTCATTAGAAAGCACTTTAGACTCACTAACAATCAGCATTTTTTGAATTTCTGAATTCAAATAAAAATTAGCTTTAAGTTGCTCATTAATTGTTTCGTACATCCAATACTTCGATTGAGAATTACGTTTGTGTTCAAAAAAGTTATTTGCCTTTACAAAATCTATATATCTTTCAACCATATTCCATGTTTCTTGAATCCCATTTTTTTCTATTGAAGAACAGGTAATTGCTTCGGGAGTCCAACCTGACTCTGGCATTGGAAATAAATGTAATGCATTTTGATACTGAGACTTAGCAACGCGTGCTTTATCAATATTTGCACCATCGCATTTATTGATGGCAATTCCATCAGCCATTTCCATAATTCCTCGTTTTATGCCTTGCAATTCGTCGCCTGCACCTGCAATTTGAATGAGTAAAAAGAAATCAACCATCGAATGCACGGCAGTTTCAGATTGCCCCACTCCTACCGTTTCAACAAATATTGTATCAAAACCAGCGGCTTCGCATAAAATTATACTTTCGCGAGTTTTACGAGCTACACCACCCAACGAACCTGATGAAGGTGAGGGACGTATAAATGCATTTTTTGCAACTGATAAATCCTCCATACGGGTTTTATCGCCCAAAATACTTCCTTTTGACCTTTCACTACTTGGATCAATTGCCAACACTGCAAGTTTGTGATTATCACGCACTAAATACATTCCCAAAGCCTCGATAAAAGTGCTTTTTCCTGCTCCGGGAACACCTGTAATTCCTAATCTTATTGAATTTCCGGCATAAGGAAGACATTTTTCTATAACTTCCTGAGCAATCATCTGGTGCTCTGTTAATGAACTTTCGACCAATGTAACCGCCTGACTCAATAATGAAATATCACCTTTGCGAATTCCTTCCACAAATTCCGATGCAGTATATTGTTGACGTTGACGCTTAATATGCCGATAAGGATTTACTGTAGGTGCATTGAAGACACCCTCGTTCACACTTAGTCCCTTGTAAGCCGGATTATTTTCGGGATGTATTTTCTTATCGTGATGCATAAATTATTGATTTAAACAATTAAAAATGAACAATAATAATCTGTTCAATCTAAACTCTTTTTTGACTTGCTTATGTTTGTTTGAGCTTAGAAAACAAAAGCCAAGATGTATTAACAATATCTTGGCTTTTAAGCGAATAAGTCAGCAAATGCTGTATTTGATATTACAATTATTTTACTGACCAACTCAGAACCAGAATCAAAAAACTCCTGTCAGGATCATTTGTTTGAATGGTAAATGATTTTTTATAATTGCCATCAGTCAAATTTTTCGTGTTCAAATTCACAATCATATCGGTCGACTTACCTCCGGGAATAGTATATTTTGTAGCCCTAACGGTTATTTCTTTATTATTGTTTATGATTCTACGAATTTCTAATGGATTTAGCCCTCTATTGTTTATTCTAAATTTATCAGTACGTTTTGAATTTGCTTTTATAGTTCCAAATTTAATTTCATATAGAGGCATTTCAAGAATTGGAGATTTTCGCTTTTGATCCAACGTTTGTTTACTAAAATCTTCAACAACATTACCAACCACAGTCAATTTGTATTCATCCGAAAATATTTTTTTTCCATTAATAATCAGATAAATATCATCGGAAATCGGACCCCATTGCGAACAATTTTTAGAATTAAAAGTAAATGTAATTTTACCCTCTTCATTTGGCTTTAAAGTTTCGGGTGTTATGGTGGCTGTTAAATAAGTTGGTAAATTTTCAATTGTAAGTTTAATAACTCCTTTTGACGGGTTTTGAATATCAATAGTGCGACCTTGTTTTTCGCCTTTATTCACGTTATTCATTTGTATAACCTTCATTTTCGTCGAAAGTTCTCCCATACTAATCGGGTACTCAGTATTTTCATTTGTTTGCTTTGGGATTACTTCACCTTTTATCGACAAAACTACCTGTTCATCGGTTGCATTGCTATAAACAGTAATTGATTTTGTAAATGTACCCGGGCGACCAGCAGGATTATAAGTAACTGTTATCGAGCCTTTTTTACCGGGTTCAATTGGTTCTTTTGTCCAGGTTGGTGTAGTGCAGCCACATGAAGCTTGCACCCTGCTCACAACCAGAGGCGACATTCCTTTATTCGTAAAATCGAAGATATAGGTAATCTTTCCATCTACTTCTTTTACTTTTCCAAAATCATGCTCTATAACTTCAAAATTGATTACAGCTTTTTGGGCATTAACCAAAAATGAAAAAGCTAAACATAGAAGTATTATACTAAATTTTTTCATGTTTTTTTACACTTAAATTAATTTAAATCGATAGGTATTACTGAAGAATTATTGCAAAAATAATTTAAACCTATGAAAATTAAAAATTGATATTCCCTGATTATTTTGGAATTACCTCACCTCTGATAATTAAAATTGCCTGATTGACTGTATCATTACTATAAACAGTAATTGTTTTTGTAAATGCGCCTGGTCTTCCGGTAGTATTGTATGTAACAGTAACTTCACCTTTTTTTCCATATTCAATTGGTTCTTTTGTCCAAACAGGTGTTGTGCAACCACACGATGCCTGTACCCTATTTACAACCAATGGGGCTTTTCCTTTATTGGAGAAATCGAAAACATGTGTCACATTACCATCAGCTTCTTTAATTTTACCAAAATCAAATTCTTTGTTTTCAAAATTAATAATTGGTTTTTGCGCCATTAGTACTGTTATCGAAAACATTACGAACATTAGAAATAAACTATACTTTTTCATTTTTTGAGTTTTATAAATTAATACTTAAAAATCATCTTCGTTTTATAATAAAGACCTGCAAAAGTATTAAAAAATGTGGTTCGTTATTCTTATATCTTCAAAATATCTGTTTAAATTTAGTTAATCCGTTGATATTTCTTACAAATTGTGCATTTTTAATAAATTGTGCATTACAAAACCACAAAAGACTTTGAACATAATAATTGTTTGAATAGGAATCAAAAATAACTACCTTTGTATCGTAAAATTAAAAATCGAATGAAAAAACTAATCCAACAACTTACTATACAATACTCTGATTACGTTGTCGATTGCTACAGGCATCTCCATTCAAATCCCGAACTTTCATTTCAGGAATTTGAAACTGCTAAATTTATTCAAAGTGAACTATCGAGAATGATTATTCCATTTAAATCTTCGATTGGAGGTAATGGAATTTTAGGGAAAATTGAAGGTCGAAATCCAGCAAAAAAAGTTATTGCATTACGAGCTGATATGGATGCTTTGCCGGTTTGCGAAACTGTAGATATTTCTTATAAATCGCAGAATGAAAATGTTATGCATGCTTGTGGTCACGATGCTCACACAGCGTGTTTATTGGGTGCGGCCAAAATTCTGAATGAGCTAAAAAACGATTTCGAAGGGACAATTTTACTCGTTTTTCAACCTGCCGAAGAGAAAGCGCCAGGTGGTGCACGATTAATGCTTGAAGATGGTTTATTCGATGAATTAGAACCCGAAATGATGCTGGCGCAACATGTTTCGGTCGATTATCCTACAGGCACAATGGGTTTTCTGCATGGCATGATAATGGCTTCGGCGGATGAAATTCATGTAAAAGTGCACGGAAAAGGTGGTCATGGAGCTTTACCACATTTGATAAATGATACTGTTTTAGCTGCTTCGCAATGCATTGTTTCATTACAACAAGTTCGGAGTAGATTGTGTCATCCACTTACAGCAATGGTACTTACGTTTGGAAAACTGATTGCTGATGGCGCAACAAATGTAATACCACATGAAGTTGTATTTTCGGGAACTTTGCGTACAGTGGATGAAAAATGGCGCGAAGAAGCAAAAAAGCATATATCTCGAATTATTACCGAAACATGTGCTGCTCATGGCTGTACTGCAGAAATTGAAATCCCCGACGGCTACCCATGTGTAATAAATAACGAAGAAATAACACTTAATGCTCGTGAATTTGCAACTGAATGGCTCGGAAATGATAATATCCGAACCTTGGAAATGCGTATGACATCAGAAGACTTTGGTTTTTTTACTCAAAAATATCCTTGCACTTTCTACCGTTTTGGTGTTAAAGGTAATACTAATTCTAACA
>Ga0247841_10011772_pt1 | contig 11561 bp, 3 predicted proteins | sample LaCruzMarch2015__2_FD_192410 | JGI IMG/M metagenome (GOLD analysis project Ga0247841, IMG submission 192410) | Freshwater microbial communities from meromictic Lake La Cruz, Castile-La Mancha, Spain - LaCruzMarch2015_18m | ecosystem: Environmental > Aquatic > Freshwater > Lake | place: Spain...
TTCCTTGATTGCTATTCCCATGGCGCCGGCCTCCTTTTCGCCGGCGCTTCCATCATAGGCTTTTCGAGTACCTTTTATCGTGAGGCAACCACTCCGTTTTCGAGTACCTTTTGCGTGAGGCAAATCGTCGGGTTGACGCACAGACGCCATGCGCGTATAATGATCCTGCACACGAGCACCACATGACGGAGTATTTCAAATTGACGGCACCGCACCTTGATCGTGATAATGCCGACGCAGCAACGCCGGCCGCGCAACAGGCAAGCGTGGCCGACACGTTGCAGTGCCTGGCCGCCGTGGGCTTGACCATTGCAGACGGGCATGGCCGGCTGGTGTATGCCAGCCCCGCGTTTGCCGCCATGGTCGGGTGGGCCCCGGAGGAATTGCTCGGGCTGGCACCGCCCTTGCCCTTCTGGCCGCCGGAGGACATTCCGGCATTGCGCGCGCTGTATGCCGCCACCGCGCAAGACAGCACACCGTGGCGGTATCTGCGCCACTCGGGCGAATGCTTTGCCGTGGCGCTGACTGTCCTGCCGTTGCCGGCTGACGTTTGCGCGGGCGGGCGGGTCACGTTGGCGCTTGACCTGACCCACGACCGGCATGTGTGCGAGATGGCGTCGCACACCCAGCGTGTGGCGGCGTTGAACCGCATGGCCGCCGGCTTCGCCCACGAAGTCAGCAATCCCTGCAACTTCATCAGCGTCAATATCGAGGTGCTGGAACGCTTGTACACCGGCATGTGCGCGACGCTGGACACCTATTGCCAGGAACATGGCGAGGTGCAGGTGGCGGGTATGCCATATGCCAACGTGCGTGCCGACATTGCCAAGCTGTTGACCGGCATCAAGGAAGGTGCGCGCCGCATTCGCGCCACAATCCGCGAACTGCAGGAAGGTGCGCACGCGGTTCCCATGAATGCCGACGCCTGCGGGTCGAACCGGGCGAACCCGGCCCACTGCCCGTGACGAAGAACCCGGCCACCGCCGCCGTGCCGCCACGACCCATCTATCTCGTCGATGACGAGGAACAGGCGTTGATCGGCCTCGAACTCCTGCTGCGCACCGAGGGCCTGACCAATGTCGTGCCGGTCACCGATCCGCGCGAGTTGCTGCCGCGCCTGGCCGCGCGCCCGGCCAGCGTCATCCTGCTCGATCTGTTCATGCCACACATCCCAGGCGAAGCCCTGCTGCAGGAGATCACGCGCGATTACCCCGGCGTTCCCGTGATTGTGGTGACCGGCACGGACACGGTCGCCACGGCGGTGCGGTGCATGCAGCGCGGCGCTTTTGACTACATTGTCAAACCGGTCGACACGGACCGGCTGCTGCCCGCACTGCGCCACGCGCTCGAGCGGCGCTTGCTCGAAGAGGAAACCCGCCACACGCGCGATAAAATGCTTTCGCCCGTCCTCGAACACCCGGAGCGGTTTCAGCACATCGTCACGCGCAGCCCGATCATGTTCACCATTTTCCAGTACATTGAAGCGATCGCGGAGCTGCCCCATCCCGTGCTGATCACCGGCGAGACGGGCGTGGGCAAGGAACTGATGGCCCGCACGATTCATGACGCCAGCGGGCGCAGCGGGGCATTTGTTTCGGTCAATGTGGCCGGCCTGGACGACACCCTGTTTTCCGACACGCTGTTCGGCCATGCCAAGGGCGCCTTCACCAGTGCCGACGGCGCACGCGAAGGCCTGATTCTGCGCGCGCAGGGCGGGACGTTGTTCCTCGACGAAATCGGCGACCTGAGCCGGCAGTCCCAAGTCAAACTGTTGCGGCTGGTGCAGGAACACGAGTTCATGGCGATTGGTTCTGACACACCCAAAAAGACGGATGCCCGGATTATCACGACCACCAATGCGAATCTCGAAGCCCTCCAGCTTGAGGACAAATTCCGCCGCGATTTGTACTACCGCCTCAATGCGCATCGCATCAATGTGCCGCCTTTGCGCCAGCACAAGGAAGATATCCCCTTGCTTGTCGAGCACTTTGCGCGCGAGTGTGCCCAAGAACTTGGGCGGGCCAAGTTGGCTATGCCGCCCGAAGTCATCGCCCTGCTGGCCTCCTACGCGTTTCCCGGCAATGTGCGCGAACTGCGCAGCCTGGTGCTGGACATCGTCACCAGAAGCAAACTGGGCGTGGCGCCGTTGCAGGCCGTCACCGACAAGCTGGGGCCGGCTCATGTCCCGGCCGAGTTCGTGCCGGGTGACGGCATCGTCTTCCCCCCGATTCTACCGAGTCTGAAGGAAGCGGCCGACATGCTCATGGCCGAGGCCATGCGCCGGACCCATGGCAACAAATCCGCCGCCGCGCGCCTGCTCAACATCTCGCAGCAGGCCGTGAGCAAGCGCTGGAAGACCAAGCACGCGCTGCCGACATAGCGCGGTTGGCTTGTTTGTCGCAGACACCAACGTGTGTTCAAAATGTCCGTTTTATTTCGTCGGAAAGCCGGCGGCGCGTGCGGGAAGCCGTGTTGCGTTGACCAGACGTGAAGGCTGCTGCCGCGCCAACGGTGCGGAGTATACCAGCCCAGGGCAACGCCCTGGGAAACGAGTGGGATGATCAGTGCGCCCTGTAGGGGCGCAGGTAGCACGGACGTTCCTCTGCCACGCTATCTTGATTTCCTCCGCCCCGACAGGGCGGGCATGGATGGGTCATGGGCCGTTACCCAATGCGTTGCCCCATAAGCGCCACAATAAGAAAGGACACTGGAATTTGCGCAAAAAACGACGCTGTATTCATGCCGTGTTTTTGTCTGTCGCACCTCTGCGTATTTGCTGCGCAAATGCCGCAAGTCCCCCTTTACTAAAGGGGGTGAGGGGGGGGTTTGCGGATGCATTCGCGCAGACACAGACACTAAATCCCCCCCCCGGCGCTGCGCGCCCGCCCCCTTTACGAAAGGGGGACTTGCAACGCTATTTTAACGCTTACAGGGCGTTGCCCTGGGCTGCATTCCTTTGCCCTGTTGGGGCACCACTACACACCGCACTCCGCCACCCACACGGCACCCAAAATATCATGCACCGTCAAGTAGGTAAGGAAAGTAGCGGAAGCCATGTCAGGAGTTCTGGATCCCCCAACTTTAATTGTACCCAACGTACCTGTTGTTGCTCGCGCACGGCGATAATTTGGTATTTAAGTACCTCTATTGTTTTATTGTCCAACTTTGGTTGTACCACCCGCACAAACCGCTTTCTGATGCATATATCTCACCGGCAATACTTTAGATGAATTTTTGACTATCTGGCATCCCCTGTGCTTTCTTGTCTATATTATGATTAAGGATGGATCAGATGAAGAAAATATCCCCCGCGAACGTAACCTGGCTGCGTGTACTTCTGTTGGCCGGTGCAGTTGCCCTGCAGGCGACATGGGCTCTGGCCGGCACGGTCACGCTCAGTGTTGTTGACGGCAGCGGTGGGCCGGTCAGCGATTTCCGCTGGTTGCTGGAAGAAGACACGACCACGTTGACCAGGCCGGGTGTCCCGACCAATGACAGCATCTCGCTGGTAATCCACAACAGCCACGCGCCGGTGCGCGCCTCGGGCAGCAACGCGAGCAGCACGGCGACCATTACGCTGCCGGACGCCGCGCTGCGCTACGTCGTCTCCGTCATGGCCGATGGCTATTCGCTGGGCGGGCAGACCGTGGCCGCCGGCCAGACCAATGTCGCAGTGATCCTCAACAAGCACCCGTTGCCGACGGCGCAAATTTCGGTCTTTGTCTTCAATGATAATTATTCGATCAACAATGTGGCGGACGCCACGGAAGAAGGGTTGGCGGGTTTTCACATCGTGCTGGCGGACGTGATGGGCGGGCCGATTATGGCGGACGTGTTCGGCAATCCACTGGGGACCAGCTACGCGACCAATGCGCTTGGCGAATTCATCACGGACGGCAATGGCGACTATGTGGTGGCCCAGATGGGCAGTGGGAATATCATTACGGATGCGGGTGGCAAGGCGCTGATCAAGTTTCTGCCGATGGGCAAGTTCGGGGTCAAAGCGATTCCGCCCAGCGGCAGCAGTTGGGCCAACGGCCACGCGTCGATGCGTGCCAACGGCGCCTGGCATCAGACGGCCACGATTGAAGGGACACCGACCATCGATGCCTGGGTGGCGGCCAACGAGCCGGCCATTTTCATCGAGGGCTTCGGGATCGGAACTTATCACGTGCTGTTTGGCTTCGTGGACCCGCAGAAGACGTTGTGGGGCACGAATCCGCCGCCGGTTTCCGCCGCCAATGTGACCTTGACCGGCACGAATATTTTCAACCATTTTGGCCGGCCGCCGAACAACCAATTGTTTGCCGCGGGTCCACCAGTGGACGAGGCCTGGGTGGGGCTGAACGAGGTGGGCGCGCTGAATGCAGCGGGCCGCGGGCTGTATGCCGCGCCGTGCAACGCGGACGGTTCGTTCGCGATTCCAAACGTGCCGCCGGGCACGTATGAACTGGTGACCTGGGACACGCCGCTGGATGCGCTGTTCGGGTTTAACACGATCCGCGTGACCAGCACGGTGTCCGGCGTGCAGAGCTTGGGCAATGTGCTGTCCTACCGCTGGTTCGGCACCTTCGAGGGCAGCGTCTTCTACGATACCAACCGCAATGGTTTCAAGGATGCGGGTGAAAACGGGATCCCGTCGCAGGTGGTCAACCTGCGCTTCCGCGACGGCACGGTCTACCAGTCGACCACAACCGATGCCAGTGGCGAGTATGGCCTGACCGAGGTGTTTCCGTTCTTCAAGTGGCTGGTGGCGGAAGTGGACTATGGCCGCTACAAACCCAGTGGCATGACCGCGGTGATTGACGAAGGCGGCGTCATTCCGCCGGACGACGGCTGGGACATGCCCTCACAAGGCGTGCGCAATCCGCAGCCGCAGTACGAGACCGATCCGGTGACGGGCGTGGCGCTGACGAACCAGCCGGTTATCAATCCCAACACGGGCAACAATTTGTCGAAGACCGAGACGGGGCCGTTCCCGCTGCTGCTCGAGGCGATGCAGGTGTACCTGAATCAAAACAACCGGATTGACTGGGGCAAGACCGAATATCCGGCCGGCGAGAACGGCGGCATTGCCGGCATGGCGTTCTACAGCACGACCCGGGCGGAGGAGGATCCGCGCAACGCGACCGGCGAGGCGTGGGAACCGGGCATCCCGCGCGTCGAGGTGGTTCTCTATCAGGATGCGAATGCCGACCAGGTCATTGACGATCTCGATCACAGCGGCAGCGTCACGCTGGCAGATGTGGACAATTACCCGCTCGGTTGGGGCGATGGCAGCGGCAGCAAGGGGCCGGAAGACGTGGATCGCAATGGCAACGACCTGTTCGACCCGGGCGATGCGCTGAATATCGTGTGGACCGACAGCACGGACGACAACCAACCGGCCGGCTCGATCCAGGTAAACCCGCCGGTGGTGCTGGGCAAGCCGATCATCGGCAGCGACAACTACAGCACGTGGAACCAGATCCGGCCGGGCGTGTTTGATGGCGGCTATGCCTTCACCTCCTATTTTCCGGGTGGCATGGCCAACACGAGCAATGCAGTGGCTGGTTTGCCCACGGCAATGTATATTGTCCAGGCCGTCCCGCCGCCCAGTTACGAAATTCAGAAGGAGGAGAGCGTTAATGTGGTGTTTGGCGATGCCTATCAGCCAAGCCCCATGGCACTTGCGCCGGTCTGCGTGGGCACGACCAACAACGGCGATCCGCTGCACATTGTGCCGCCGTACCTGACGCTGTTTCCGGACCAGCAGGTACCGGCGCCGTTTGCGGGCGAACTGCGGCCGCTGGCGGACATGAAGTGGGTGCGCGTCGCGGACGGGCGCAATGCCGCGGCGGATTTCCACCTGTACACCGAGGTGCCGAAAGCGACGCGCGTGGTCGGCTTTGTGCTGAACGATTTGACGGCCGAATTCAACGCCTTCAGCCCGATCTACGGCGAGAAGGGCTCGCCCGGCTGGCTGCCCATCTCGATCCGCGACTGGGCCGACAACGAAGTCGCGCATGTGTATTCCGACGAGTATGGCACGTACAACGCCTTGGTGCCCTCGACCTACACGGTCAGCATTCCCGCGCCGAGCGGCGTGGCGCCTAACATGTTGACGATCATCCTGAACGATCCGACCATGGCCGATCCGAGCGATCCAACCGGCCGGCGGCGGATAGCGGATCCGCACTACAATCCGAATTTCAGCACGACGCCCTGGACGCTGCACTACTATCCCGGCACGGTGCTGTATGCCGATACGCCGATCGTGCCGATTGCCGGCTTTGTCGGCTATCCCAACCAGCAATTGGATGTCGAGCCGCCGGACCAGACGCCCGTCATCTGGTCCGTCACCAACGGCACCGCCGGCTTCGTCGGCCCGTATGTCACCAGCACGGCCCAGGTGCTCGTCATCACCGCCATGGGGCTGACGCCCGTGCCGGACCCGGCCATGCCGTTCGGCAGCTCGAGCATGATTGTCCGCGACTATGGCTTTGGCACCAATGCGGGCACGGTGACGTGCGAGGGCCTGCCCCTGACTATCGTCTCCTGGAGCACCAATGTCATCAAGGCCAGACTGAACGCCGCCGTGTTTCCCGGCACCGAAGGCCGGCTGATGGTGACGCGGCGCGACAGTGGCCTTAGCTCGCCGATCGGCGTCACGCTGACGTACGGCGGCGTGGGTGCCGTGCACCAGGTAGTGCCGCGCCCGCCGACGCAGGCGGATCCGCTGCCCGATCCGATTCAAGAAGCCATTGATGCCGCGCTGCCCGGCGACCTGATCCTGGTCGGGCCGGGCGTGTACGCGGAAAACCCGATCATTGACAAGCCGGTGCGCGTGCAGGGCGCCGGCGCCGCTTCCTTGGTGAACGCCAATCCGACACCGCCCAGCCGGCTGGCGGCTTGGCATGCCAAAGTGCTCAGTATTCTCGGCACCGACCCGTTTGCCGCCAGCGACAACCCGGGCTTCACTGCGTTCGGCATAACCGCCGCTGATTTCAATGCAGCCCCGGCGCGGATTGACGGCTTCACCATCCGTGGCTCGATTTCCGGCGGCGGCATCCACGTGTATATGTACGCCCACAATCTGCGCATCAGCAACAACCGGCTGGATGGCAACCAGGGCACGTTCTGCGGCGGCATTTCGCTCGGCCAACTGGACAATGCGGGCACCGTCTTTGACAACCGGAACGTGACCATTCAAGGCAACCAGATCCTGAAGAACGGCGGCGTCAATGGCGCCGGTGGCGTGGCAATCAACACCGGCGCGACCGGCTACCGCATCCTCGACAATTGGATCCTGGGCAACTTCTGCCGCGGTAACGGCGGCGGCATCGGGCACCAAGGCGTCAGCGACGGCGGGCTGATCGCGCGCAACGTGATCCGCAACAACGAAGTGTTCTACGGGACCGCGGTGGGCGGTGACGGCGGTGGCATCTATATCGGCGGCGAGGCCGTGGTGGCCGGCGGCAACACCGGCGCGGGCTCCGTGACCATCGAGGGCAACCTGATCCAGGGCAATCTGGCCGGCTCGGGCAATGGCGGCGGTGTCTGTTTGAACGGGGTCAACGGCGACGATGTCCTGGCCAGTGCCAATCCGGTCAATTGGTACACGCTGAACCTTTTCAATAATAGTATTGTCAACAACGTGGCCGGCTATGCGGCGGGCGGCATCTCGCTGACCGACGTCACGCGGGTGCGCATCATCCATAACACGGTGGCCAACAACGACAGCGCGGCCACGTCCAAGTCGGCCTTCCCGCCTGGCGCAACTGACTCGACGCCGCAAGGCGCGGGCATTGTCACGCATCCGCACAACGCCACGCTGGCGGTCGCGTCGGGCCAGACCTATGCAAATCCGACGCTCTACGACACGATCATCTGGCACAACCGCTCGTTTTACTTTGATGGCGTTGCGCAGAATCTCAAACCCAATCCGGGCAGCCCGTATCGCGACCTTGGCTCGCCCGCCGGCATGCCGCTGAATCCGCACACGTGCATCCTGACCAGCGTGACGGGCTACCATTCCTCGAATCTGGCCACCAATCCGTTGTTCGTTGCCGGCTACACCAATGTGCTCACGGCGGCGGTGACGGTGGACGAGGCGGGCAACAACATCAATGTCCGTTTCGAGCCCACCGGCGTGCAGGGCAACTACCACATCGTCAGCACATCGCCGGCCGTGGACCGCGGCGAAAGCACATTCCTGAGCCAGTTCCCGTCCCTGCGCGGCGACTATGACACGGACTACCGCCCGTATGGCACGAATCCCGACATTGGCGCGGATGAGTATGCGCTGATCAGTGTGATTGCATCCAACGACACCTACGCGGCCGACGAGGACACCGCGCGCATCGTTGCCGCGCCGGGCGTGTTGACCAACGATGTCGGGCCGGGCACGTTGCAGGCGGTGGTGGAAAGCAACCCCGCCCACGGCACGCTGACGTTGAGCGGCAGTGGCGCGCTGGTCTATCGCAGCGCCACGAATTTCAACGGCACGGACCTGTTCACCTACCGTGCCAGGTCGGGCGCCTTGCGGAGCCGGCCGGCGCAAGTGGTCATCGCGGTGCAGCCGGTCAGCGATGCGCCGGTTGCCCACGATGATGCCTATGCGGTTAATGGCGGCCTGGCCTTGACCGTGCCGGCGCCCGGGGTGCTGGCCAATGATACCGATGTGGAGCACGATCCGCTCACGGCCGTCTGGTCTGCCGGCCCGGACAATGGCGCCCTGACGCTGAACCCGGACGGCTCGTTCACCTACACGCCGGATCCCGGCTTCGATGGCGTTGACACGTTTTACTACATGGCCAGTGACGGACTGACCAACAGCAATCTGGCGGTGGTGGTGCTGACGGTCAGCGCGCCGATGGCGGATTTTGTGGTGACGGAAATCAGTTTGGTGCCGCAAGTGGTCACCAACGGCGGCACCTTTGCCGCATATGTGAAAGTGCGCAATCAGGGCCAGACCAACGGCGTGGCCGGCGGCCTTTCCGTGTGGCGTGACCAGCCGGGCGCCAACGTGCCGCCGGGCACGCCCGAGGACGCCTTTGCCACCTTGGGCGCGCTGGCCGTGAATGCCGCGACCACGGTGGTCTTCACCGCGCTCAGCGCACCGGCCATTCCCGCGCCGGGGGCGGATCGCTATCTGCCGACCTTCCGCGCCTTTGCCGATGCGGACGACACGCTGGCCGAATTCGACGAACTCAACAATCAACGCACGCAAGCCTACCAAGTGGTGCGCTATGCCGGAAATCCGCCCGTGCAAGGCGCGCTGACCAATGGCACGCTGGTCGCCCAGGATGTGGTGACGATCTGGAATCTGATCGCGCTGGAAATGATCAAGACCAACGCGCAGATGGCGCCGGTGGCATCCCGCACGCTGGCCATGACGCACGCGGCGATGTATGACGCGGTCAACGCGATTGAGATGACCCACAGCCCGTACCGCTCCATGGCGCGAATGTGGGACGCCTGCTCGCGCGAGGCGGCGGCCGCAGCCGCCGCGCACACCGTCCTGTGCGGAATCTACACCGCGCAAGTGGCATATCTGAACACCGCCTTGGCCAACTCGCTGGCCTTGGTCGCCAACGGCGCCGCCAAGACCAATGGCATTGCGCTCGGCGTCGACACCGGCCGGCAGATGCTGGCCTGGCGCGCCGACGACATGATGACCATGATGATGACCAACTACACCGCCGGCACCGACCCGGGTGACTGGCGCCCGACGCCGCCAGGCTATCTGCCGCCGATGATGCCGCACTGGGGCATGGCCATGCCGTTTGCCATGATGGACGGCATGCAGTTCCGCCCGCCGCCGCCGCCCGAGCTGGACAGCGCCGACTACACGGCTGATTTCAACGACGTCAAGGCCATTGGCGCCGTGGCCAGCACCAACCGCACGCTGGCCCAGTCGCAGGCCGTCATGTTCTGGACCGACATGCCCGGCACAGTGACGACCGCCGGCCGCTGGAACCAGATCGCCCGCTTTGCCGCTGCCCAGCAGACCAACTCGCTGGCGGACAACGCGCGCCTGTTTGCCCTGCTGAACATCAGCCTGGCCGACGCCGGCATTGCCGCGTGGGACGCCAAGTACTCTTACAATCGCTGGCGGCCCGTCGCGGCGATTCGCGAGGCGGCCACGGATGGCAACCCGGCCACGGTGGCCGATACCAACTGGTCGCCCATGATCACCACGCCGGCCTTCCCGGAATACGTTTCCGCGCACAGCGCGTTCAGCGCGGCCGCGGCCGGCGTGCTGGCAAACTTCTTTGGCACGGACAGCATGGTCTTTGCCGTCAATGACTACATGAATCCGATGATGCGGCGCTACTACGCCAGTTTCAGCGAAGCGGCCAACGAGGCTGGTATCGAACGCGTCTGGGGCGGCCTCCACTTCAGTTATGGCAACGAGCAGGGGCTGGCCCTTGGCTATGCCCTCGGCCAGTATGCGGCCGCAACCTTCTTCCACCACTCGATGTACCCGCCCGACACCGACGGGCTCGACACCGATGGCGACGGCAACGTCAGCAACGATGTCAACTACATTCATCTGGCGGCCGGCGACGGCTTCGCCAAGATGGCCGATGGCAACGAGCTGTATTGCTTCGGCTTTTCCGACCAGACCCTCACGGCGCTGGCGCATGGCGACATGGATGCCGGCCACACGGCCCCGCCGATGGTGATGATGAACGGCATGCTGAAGGCCAACATCTGCGCCCCCACCATCGTGCTCAAGGAAGGGCAGCGGGTCTACCTCGACCTCTCGAATGCCGGCATGATCATGCGCCCCGACCTGTTCGACCCGCACACGGTCCACTTCCACGGCTTCCCCAACGCGGCCCCAATCTTCGACGGCGAGCCGATGGCGTCCGTCTCGATCAACATGGGCTCCACCTTCCGCTACTACTACGAAATCGTCGAGCCGGGCACCTTCATGTATCACTGCCACGTCGAGGCGACCGAGCACATGGAAATGGGCATGCTGGGCAATCTCTACGTCCTGCCCAAGCAGAACAACCTGCCCGACGGCACCCCGCTGGGCGCGTTCGTCCACCACCAAGGTTTCACCTACGCCTATAACGACGGCGACGGCTCGACCTATTACGATGTGGACTACCCGATCCAGTTGACCGGCTTTGACCGGAACTTCCACGAGCAGCACATCGCCGTGCAGCCCCTGCCGTTCTCGGACCTCAAGGAAACGTATCCGATGATCAACGGCCGCGGCTATCCTGACACGACCGTGCCCGGCCCGCTTTACAATGCGGCGGCCGACAACGAATCGCAGAAGGTGAGTTCCTTGGTGCGGGCGGCCCCGGGCCAGAAAATCCTGTTGCGCGTCTCCAACCTCTCAATCGCCGACTTCCACTCGCTGACCGTGCTGGGCATACCCCTGCAGGTCATCGGCAAGGATGCGCGCCTGCTGCGCAGCACCAGCGGCGTGAACCTCTACTACAAGACCACCTCGGTCACCCTCGGCGGCGGCGAAAGCTACGACCTTCTGCTCGATACTGCCGGCGTCGCGCCGGGCAGCTATTTCATCTATACCACCCGGCTCAATCGCCTGAGCAACG
>Ga0247841_10011774_pt1 | contig 11558 bp, 11 predicted proteins | sample LaCruzMarch2015__2_FD_192410 | JGI IMG/M metagenome (GOLD analysis project Ga0247841, IMG submission 192410) | Freshwater microbial communities from meromictic Lake La Cruz, Castile-La Mancha, Spain - LaCruzMarch2015_18m | ecosystem: Environmental > Aquatic > Freshwater > Lake | place: Spain...
AGATTAGGAGAGTACATCATCTGGTACAATACCGAAAGGCCACATAAAACATTAGGTCTAAAAAGTCCTATTAACTATTTAATTGAAAACAACCTAATGTCGAATAAGTCCGTGACTAGTACATTGACTTTAAAAAATTTTCGATTAAGATTAAACCTATATGAAAAAAATAATCATAGATGAGAACAAGTGTATCGGCTGTAACACTTGCCCTCTTATTTCCCCGGAAGTTTTCGCTCTCGACTCTCAAACATACAAGGCTATTGTCATTAAGCAACCGGAAACAATCGACGAAAAAACCAATTCTGCTATTTCTTCCTGTCCGGTCGAAGCCATTACAGTTAAGGATCAATAATCATTGAAAATTAGATATTAAAAATTGATTATAAATTAAAAATTATAAATTATAAATTAATTGAGTATGCCGGAAATTAACAAAAATAAATTTATTAAGATTCCTACCCTGGGAGTTATCTTTTTCTCCATTCTCTTGGCCGCAACCTCATTTTATTCTGGAGTATCTTGGGCAAAATCAAAAGGAACATCTGCAAATACCCTCGGTGAAACTACCAGCGCCAATGTCTTTACTGTCGACAAAACCGATCGCCCCGAGCTTAAATTTTTCGTCATGAGTTTTTGTCCTTATGGCAACCAAATGGAAGACATTCTCCGTCCTGTGGCTGATTTACTTGGTGAAAAAGCAGACATCCGTCCTCAATATATCTTCGGTAAAGTTCCTAATCTTGCCGAATACTGTAAGCAAAGATCAGGCGATCCGTCTCAATGCGCCGCTTATGTCACCAGTGGTTACTTCAAAACCGAAGCCGAGTGTAAAACCACCATCGCCGCTACCTCAAAAACTTGTCTCGATGAGAAAAATTACATCAAAGCCGGCAACGGCACTCTTTATGACTCACTTCATGGCCGGGTAGAAGCCAATCAGGATATTCGGGAAATCTGCGCCTGGAATCAGGTATCCGACAAAAAACAGTGGTGGAATTTTGTTGATAATGTCAACAAAAACTGTACCGCCCAAAATGCTGACACTTGTTGGGAAGAACAAGCTAAAAAAGCCGGTCTTAATACCAACAAAATCACCGAATGCTTTAACAAAGATGCCATCAGTTTGATTGAAAAAGAAGTCGCGGAAACAGAAAAGTATCAGGTCAGCGGTTCTCCCACCCTTCTTGTAAATGGCGTAAACTTTCCTCCGGAATCCGCCTATACTCAGGACGGCAAAGGTACTCTGAAAATCGGTGATAAAGTCGCCGAGCAGGTAAAATACCGAACTCCCAATGTCATCAAACAGGCTATTTGCTCTGCTTTTGAAAAAGCCCCGAAAGAGTGCGATACTGTTCTCAATGAGTTGAGTGGTCAGGCTCCCGCCGCCGGTGGATGTAACTAACCTCACATCATTACGGCTCAATCTTGACATAAAATTATACATATAGTATTATGTGTTCATGATTCTGATGCCCAATACTGCCACTACCAACGAAATTCAAAGATCTTATCGTAAAGTCTTTAATAAGGCTAAAAAATCCGGCCCGGTTGTTGTTCTCATAAACAATCAACCGGATGTTGTCATCTTATCGCTCAAAGATTTTGACCGGCTCTATCAAACACGACAGGAATGGGAAATAAAACAAGCCCAAAAAGCCATTAAGGATTATGTTCAAGCTAAAAAAACAGGTAAACTTATTGAGGCTGATTCTGTTGCTGACTTGATATAAATGGAAATCAAGGTCCGTTATACTCCAAGGTTCGTAAAACACTTTCGTAAAATTCCGTCAAATATTCAAAAGTTAGTTATTAAAAAAGAAAAAATCTTTAAAAAAGACTGTTTTAGTCCTGCATTAAAAACTCATAAACTGTCGGGGAACCTCTCCGGTTTCTATTCATTTTCAATTAGTTATTCTTATCGTGTAGTCTTTAGTCTGGAAACCGATGGTATAGTTTTTATTGATATCGGGACTCATTCAATCTATAAATAATTAATATGAAGCTTAATTCTCACCAATTGCGCAAGAGTAAAGTAGGGGAGGCCAAAAAAAACCAGTCCCTGGTTAAACGCAATCCGATCATTTTGGTCCTCGACAATATTCTCGACACCTACAACATCGGTTCCTTTTTTCGTCTAGCCGATGCCCTCGGCGCCCAAAAATTATGTCTCTGCGGCCCGGTGGTCACTCCGCCCAACATTAAAATTCACCGTAGTTCTATCGGCACCTGGAAATGGGTTCCTTGGGAGCAATACAGTTCCACCTCCGAATGTCTTGAAAAACTAAAAAAAGACGGTTATCAAATTGTTGTCTGTGAACAACACCCCAAAAGTGTTCATTATCAAAAAGCCGAATATAAATTTCCCATTGCCATTGTTGCCGGCAGTGAAATTAATGGTATCTCCAAAGAAACACTGGATCTTACCGATATTATTGTCGAGATTCCCATCCATGGTATAAACATTTCCTTAAACGTTTTAGTCGCCGCTTCAGTCATTTCTTTTGATGCTTTATCGGGAATTAATAAAGATCGAGTTTAGGCCTATTTTAAGGGTCTTTTTGGTACAATTTTTGGTCTATCCTTAGGCATATTTTGCTTATTGTAAAGCTATTCCTATTTGTTAAAATGAATCTGTACGTAAATAATACTCTATGGCAGACATCGACAACCAATATACCGGAAAACAAATTATCGTTCTTGAAGGTCTTGAGCCCGTCCGAAAACGCCCGGCCATGTACATTGGCTCCACCGATATCACCGGGCTTCATCACTGTCTTACTGAAATAATTGACAACTCTATTGATGAAGCTTTAGCCGGATTTGCTAAAAACGTCTGGATAATTATCCATCCCGACAACTCTGCCACCGTTGCTGATGACGGCCGTGGTATCCCTATCGATATCATGCCCAAATACAATAAACCCGCCATTGAAGTCGTTATGACAACTTTACATTCCGGCGGTAAGTTCGAAGGGGCTGCCTACAAAGTCTCCGGCGGTCTCCACGGCGTCGGTGCTTCCTGTGTCAATGCTCTCTCCAACCTCTATGAAATCGAAGTCCGTCGTAATAACAAAATTTATTTTATTGATTTTGTCCGCGGCAAAGTAAAAACTAAATTAGTTGAAATTCCGGAAACCAAGATAGAAAAGATAAAAAATCTTATTCCTACCACCCTCACCGGCACTACCGTTACCTTTCACCCCGACAAAGAAATCTTTAAAGACACCATCGAGTTTGACAATAAGACGATCATAAAATCCCTAAAAGATCGGGCTTATTTAACTTCTAAAATTTATTTCCATTATTTTGACGAAAGAAACAATACAGAACACAATTACTATTTCGAAGGCGGAATTATCTCCCTGCTTCGCGAAACCAATAAAAACAAAGTTGTCGTCCATGAGCCGATTTATCTTCACAAGAATGAAAACGACATTGATGTCGAAGTCGCCATTCAATACAATGATACTTTTCAGGAAAATACCCCGTCTTTTGTCAACATTATCAACACTCACGAGGGCGGCGCTCATTTAAGCGGATTTAAAACCGCTTTAACCAAAGTCATCAAGGACTATGCGGATAAAAAAGAATTAATCAAAGGTAAAGACGATGTTATCACCGGTGACGATGTTCGCGAAGGATTAACTGCCGTAATTTCCATAAAAATGCCCAGTAAAGATCTCCAATTTGAAGGTCAGACTAAAGGCAAATTGGGCAATAGTGAAGTCACTCCCATAGTTGCCAAGATTGTCCGTGAAGAATTAGAAATGTATTTTGAAGAGCACCCGGATGTTGCCAAGGCCATTGTCGGTAAATCAATTCTCGCCATTCAAATCCGTAAAGCCGCCAAAGCCGCCAAAGATGCCATTATGCGCAAAGGCGCCTTCGATTCTCTTGGTCTTCCCGGCAAATTAGCTGACTGCCAATCCCGTAAACCCGAAGAATGCGAAATTTTTGTTGTAGAAGGGGACTCGGCCGGCGGTTCCGCCAAACAAGGTCGGGACCGAAAATTCCAGGCCATCCTACCCCTCTGGGGAAAAGCCATTAACACCGAAGGTATGCGTATTGATAAAATTGTCGGTTCCGACAAGCTCAAAGACTTAATTATCGCTCTCGGTATGGGAATAGGGGAGACCTTAAACCCGGAAAAACTACGCTATCACCGAATAATTCTTATGTCCGATGCCGATGTCGACGGCGCCCATATTTCCACTCTTCTCCTGACTTTTCTTTACCGTCACATGCCTTATACCATTGAAAAAGGCCATGTTTATCTTTCCATGCCACCTTTATATCGTATAAAAACCGGCAAAACTACCAAATATGTCTATACCGACGAGGAAAAAGAAACTTATTTAAAAACTCTTGCCGATGTTAAAGGCGTTGATATTCAGCGTTTTAAAGGTTTAGGAGAAATGAATCCCCAGCAGCTTTGGGACACCACCATGAATCCGGAAACCAGAATGTTAAAAAGAGTGAATATAGAAGACGCCCAGAAAACCGATGAAGTTTTTCGGATTCTGATGAGCGAAGACGTTCCTCCCCGTAAAAAATTTATCACTTCCCACGCCCATCTGGCAACGCTTGATATCTAAACAAAAAATATGAAATACCTATTCTTTATTATTCCCATTGCCTTTTTACTTTCTGCCTGTTCTTCTTCTAAAAACACTTCTACAGAAATTAATAGTAAACTCTGTCAACAATATTCGGATAACTACAACATTACCGTCTGTGATAAAAATTTAGCCAAAATTTGGAATAAAATACAAGCACCCGGCACCGGTTCTTTAATTATTAACCTATCTGATTTTTCTGAAATTAACTGCCCCGTTATTAACCCTAATCTCCTCGATAAAAAATGTCTTGAAAAATTACAATGCTCACCAATTACCTGTAACTAAATATGCCACAAAATACAACCATTAAATATATAACAATAATCCAATGAATCAACAACAAAAATTAAAAATTAGCCCCAAAGCGGCCGTCTATGTTGATTACGGCAATGTCTATGGATGGAAATCCCACCTCAAAAAACCGGTAGATCCGGAAATTCTTCATAAATATCTTAAGAAATATTCTGAAATAACTTCTATAAATTTTTTTTATGGCATTGATACCAACCAAAAATCAATTAATTTTTTAGATCAGATAAAAAAAATCGGTTACAACCTTATTACTAAACCTGTAAAATATATTACTGTTGGCAAGGTCAATAATCAGGATATAAAAATCAGAAAATGCGATTTTGACATTGAAATATGTATGAATGTTTACCAGCATCTTCAGGAAAATTTTCAAACATTTATCTTCTTTTCAGGAGACGGCGATTTCGCCCCAATCTACAAATATTTAATCAAACAAAGAAAGCAAGTTATTGTCATCTATGAACAAGGACATCTGGGCAAAGAAATTTGGGAAATAAAAAAAGGCTTATTTAAAACCCGATATTCATTTTTAAAAATTATCAATCCAAAATAATCCCCCCGATTGCTCGAGGGGCGTGATTGCTCAAATTATAATCTAAAACCAATATTTAATCAAGATATAAAATATGCCACAGGATACAACTAAAAATACGATGGTTAAGGACGACAAGGTTTTTGTCAACAACACCGGCAAAGTCCTCAACGTCAATATCGTTCCGGAAATGGAGAAGTCTTACCTCGACTACGCCATGTCCGTCATTGTCCAAAGAGCCCTGCCCGATGTTAGGGACGGTCTAAAACCCGTTCACCGCCGGATTATTTATGCCATGGACAGAATGGGTTTATCCGCCAGTGGAAGAAATGTAAAATCAGCCGCTGTTGTCGGTGATGTTTTAAAATCCTATCATCCCCACGGCGACATGTCCGTCTATATGGCCCTGGTCCGCATGGCCCAGGATTTTTCTCTGCGTTACCCGTTGGTCAAAGGTCAGGGTAATTTTGGCTCCATTGACGGTGACCCGCCTGCCGCCATGAGGTACACCGAAGTCCGAATGTCCAAGCTTACTTCCGAAATGGTCACTGATATCGAAAAAGAAACCATCGAGATGATGGACAATTACGACGGTTCCACCAAAGAGCCCACTGTTCTTCCTGCCCGTATTCCCAACCTTCTTTTAAACGGCGCCGACGGTATTGCTGTCGGTATGGCCACCAGAATTCCTCCCCACAATCTCAAAGAAATTTGCCAGGCTATCAGCCATGTTCTTGACCACTGTCATTTGGAAAAAATCGAAACTCCTTTCGAAATCAGTCATATTAAACCCAAAACCACCGAAGATTTAGTTTTAGAGCCGGTCTATAAACTCACCAATCAACGCTTCAATCTAGAAACTTCCGCTACTGTTGAAGAATTAGTTAAATTCGTTCAGGGCCCCGATTTCCCCACTGCCGGAGAAATTTATGGTAAAACCGGCATTGTTGAAATGTACACCTCCGGCCGCGGCAAATTTGCCATCCGCGGAAAAACTGCTATTGAAGAAACTAAATCCGGAAAAATCAGAATCATTATTACCGAGTTGCCTTATCAGGTCAATAAAGCCGAGTTCGTCAAAAAAATCGCCGACCTGGTTCATGATAAAAAAATTATTGGTATTTCCGATCTTCGCGACGAATCCGACCGTCATGGTATTCGGGTGGTTGTCGAAATCAAAAAAAACGGCAAGCCAAAATCCGTTCTCAATAAACTTTTTAAATACACTCCTCTTCAGTCATCATATTCCGCCAACATGTTAGCCCTAGTCAACGGCGTTCCTCAAACCTTAAACCTCCGTCAATTCCTCCTGCTTTTTCTTCGCCACCGGGAATCAATTGTCCGTGCCAGAACCGTTTATGATTTGAAAGGCAACTTTATGAGAGCCCACATTTTAGAGGGCCTTAAAAAGGCGCTGGATATTATAGATGAAGTTATAAAAACCATCAGGGCCTCAAAGAGCACCGATGACGCCCGGGACAATCTTATCTCCAAATTTGCCTTCACCGACCTTCAAGCCAACGCTATTTTGGAAATGCAGCTACGCCGTTTAGCCGCACTGGAAAGACAAAAACTCGACGAAGAATATGACTCTATTAAAAAGCTGATCGACGAATTAACTGCCATTCTTACCGTTGAAACCAAAATGGTTTCGGTTTTAAAGTCAGAAAACAACGAGATTACCGAAAAATATGGCGATCCCCGAAAAACCAAAATCTACATCCGTGGTCTTGATGAATTCAGTGAGGAGGATCTTATTCCCAACGAACCAACTATAGTTACCTTGACCAAAACCGGGTATGTTAAAAGAGTTCCCAAAGATACTTACAAAACCCAGCATCGGGGCGGCGTTGGTATCGTCGGTATGTCCACTAAGACAGAAGACGAAATTGAAAATGTTATGTCAGTAGAAACTCATGATGATCTTTTATTCTTTACCAACAAGGGTCGGGTTTTCAGAACCAAAGTTTGGGATATTCCGGAAGCCACCAGGCAATCAAAAGGCCAAGCCCTGATTAATCTTATAAACACTGTTCAGGGTGAAATCGTTCAAGCCGCCCTACCAATAAACAATAAGGATGACAAAATTAAATTCATTCTTCTTGCCACTAAAAAAGGCACCATCAAAAAAACTTCCATCGACAAATTCAAAAACATTCGGCAAAATGGTTTAGCCGCTATCAAGCTTGACCAAAACGACGAGCTTATTTGGGCCAAAGTCACCAGCGGCACTGATCAAATATTTTTGGTTACCCACGACGGAAAGTGTATTCGCTTCGACGAAAAAGACACCAGGCCGATGGGCCGACAAACCCGGGGTGTCAGGGGTATCCAGTTAAAAGAAAACGATTACCTGGTAAGTATCGGCGTAATTCCCAACACTATTGCTAAAATCGGACAGGCCGGTAGCTTCCGCCACCTTCTGGTTGTTACTGAAAACGGAGTTGGTAAGCGCAGCAACGTCTATTTGTATCCTCTCCAAAGGCGGGGTGGTGTCGGTGTCAAAGTTGCCAATCTCACTCCTAAAACCGGAAAGATTGCCGCCGCCCAAGTAGTTTCAGAAATTCACGATCAGGTAATTTTGGTCTCAAAAAAGGCCATTACTATAAAACTACCGTTAAAAAATATTCCCACTCTAAATCGCAACACTAAAGGTGTAATTTTAATGAGATTTAAATCCACCGACGACAGGCTAAATGCCATGACTGTTCTTGAAATAGGGGAGACCGATAGGGAAGACCAGCAAGCAGGGGAGCCACCCAAAAAGCTAGCAGACAAAATAGTCAAGTGATAACAGGGTACTGAAATCTACTTTTAGCCAAAGATTGGGATAATTCATACATTTTCAGATACACACCGGATACTTAATTTTTATTTCCGGTTGCCACTATGAAATTTCTCGTGTACTTCCCTCAATCTTGCATCGGTCACGTGAGTATAAATTTGGGTTGTGGCAATGTTTTTGTGGCCAAGCAATTCCTGGACAGATCTAAGGTCAGCTCCGCCCCTTAAAAGATCGGTTGCCATGGAATGTCGTAATGTATGAGGTGTCGCCGCCACCGGAATCCTGGCTTTTTTTACATAACTTTTTACCAGTCTCTGAATTGTCCGAACCGTCAATCTTTTTGATTCATCGCTCGCTGTAATCACCTCTCCCTTCCCTGAATTTCTGACAAAGAGGGGAGGGGCCTTATCAAGTCTCGACCTCAAGTACTTTCCTACGTATTCTGCCGCACTTTTTGTAATAAACACAATCCTCGATTTTCCCCCTTTCCCGATCACATTAAATTCCCGGGTCTCCAAATTAATTTTTTCCCGGTTCAAAGACACCAGCTCTGAAACCCGAAGGCCGGTAGAAAATAATAATTCCAAAATTGCCTTGTCTCTTAATCCATTTTTACTCGAAAGTAAGGGCTGATTCAATAGTCTATTCATCTGCTGGTTGTCTAAAAACTTTAACGAATGATCCTTATTTTTTGGTACATCCAGCTTCTCCGGTTGCATTACTCCGGTATAATCATTTTTTACCAGCCACTTCAAAAAACTTCTCAAAGCAATCACGTAATAGCCTTGAGTTACTATCATCATACTTTGATCACCAGTACCGCTTTTTCTTGATAAAAATAATCTGAATTTTCTTATTGTCTCCGGTGTCAAATTTTTTATTTCCGGTTTCTCAATTCCTTCATCCAAAAGAAAATCATACAAAACATTAAGGTAGTGTTCATAGTTTCGGATAGTCAGCTTCGAGCAATTCCTTTCAATCTCCAAATTTTCCAAAAAACGCCTTATCAGCTGGCTTAAATCATTATCCATAAGCTATCTTAACATAGCCAAGTACCAAAATATCAGTCCTGGGGCCTCTGGTGAAGTCATGTATGTTTTATGCCTATTATACGGTTAATTCATCACTCTCCTCTTAATTATTAGGTCGAGGGGAGTCAAGTAGACGTTTTAAACCTGGTAAGCCAGTAGATCGATCCGGGCAACCAATAGGCGAAACAAGACCATTAATAATTACCAATTACTGATTACAGATTACAGATTACAGATTTAATTATTAATTGATAATTGTTAATTGTTAATTAAATGAGTCCTCCCCTCCACTTCCATTTTAATCAATGTCGCAAAAGATACATTGTGCGACATAGTAAAAGTAGACATACCCCGCCGGGGTAGTATAGATAAACTATTTACTCACTTCTCCATGATTTACCGTGATCAGCTAATAATTAGTAACACTAAAGTTAGTAATTAAAGCAACCCTTCCCCTGGGGAGCACAGATCCTCCTCTGATACATTCGCTGTAATACAAGTTATCCACACAGACTATATCATTCTATATCATTATTATTTGTGAAAATTATAGGATATATCGTGAAAATATTATAAGACACTACGGTTTTAGCACTTCCCTCCTCCCCTGCTAACCCAGACGTCAATAAATTTTTAATTCAAAATTCAAAATTTCCAATCAATTATTAATGAATTAATTTAAAAATTAAAAATTGATTAGAAATTATAAATTAAAAATTTTAAATTAGAATCTATCTCCACTTCGTCATCACCACAATTGCCAGAAATATTGCCACCCCGACCCAAACAAACCCCAGCCAGGTCTTCTTAAACAGTCTCCCCCGTATATCCCCTTGTAGAAGACCCGAAATCACATAAATCATCGACACCAGATATATGGAACCTCTAAAAATTCCCACCGGCCAAAACGAAAATACCATTCCTAATTGTCCCAAAATAAGGCCGGGAGCCAAAACATAGGCCGAACGGTTTTTATCCTTTCCGTCATCGGGAAGTTCAATGGCAATTGCCCAAAACTGATACAGAAATAACAAAGAAGATACGGCAAAAATTACCAAACCGTTAAGCCAAAAGTTCCATCTGAAAGAAAATACGGTATTAAAAAGAAAAAAGGCCGTCAACAGTAAGATTATCAGGGAAACCGTATACGCTGCCCGGTAAAGAGGTACCGTCTTGTAGCCGATTGCCACCAGAAACACATTCTCCACCAAAAAAATAATATAACAAAGTATTCCAAAAAATATACTCATCAGTAGTGATCCTACAAACGTAGATGGTAATATCGCCGCAAACAAGCCGAAACCCACAAATAAAGCCGAAGGCAGTAAGATAGACATTAGTCTGGTGTAAATACTATCCGCAAATATTATCCCTAATCCAAACCAAAAACAAAAAATCACCAACAACATCCCAACAATTAGTCCATAATAACGCGACTCATAAGGCAGGGAAATAAACATAAAAAATCCCACCGCCGACAATATCGAAGAAATCAGATATTTAAGCCTTTTGGACATAGTCAAACCCGGTAAAAACATTAACCACATCGTCATCTTCTTCCAGCGCTTCAACCAAATCAAGGACACTTGCCACCTCCGACTCTGTCGAAAGCATTAAAGGCATTTTAGAAATCATTACCTGCTCATGTCTGACCACCTTCACTCCCGCTTTTTCAATTTTCTTAACCGAATCAATTAAATTAGCCGGATCAACATACACCAGGTTTCCTTTAATATCTTCGGCCCCGGCATCAATCAAGTCTAATTCCTTTTCCGCCGGAATCGCCTCCACTTCTATCTCCCCTCTTTTATCAAATTGATACAGCAGTGAACCTCCTTCAACCAAATTTCCCCCGCAATCCCGAAACATCAATTTCAAATCAGTTAAAGTTCGGTTCTTATTGTCCGTTTCCACCTCGATAATAAACGGTACCGCGTGGGGACCATAACCTTCAAAAACGTAATTTACCATATTTGCCTTTCTTTCCTCAAAATTTGCGATCAACCGCTCAATATTTTCCCTGGGCATATTAACTTCCCTCGCCTTTTCAATCGCCGTCTTAAGATGAAAATTAGCTTCCAAATTAGTACTTCCCCCGCCCATCCGAATCGCCGTTAAGATGTCTCTTGCCGCTTTGGTAAAAGTCTCGCTTCGCTTTTTATCCTGCGCCCCTTTCCTATTTTTAATATTCGCCCATTTAGAATGACCGGACATAATTACTATATTTTAGCATTTGGGCAAAGCCGTCACCGAAATATAAATAAATCTCATTTTCT
>Ga0247841_10011776_pt1 | contig 11558 bp, 8 predicted proteins | sample LaCruzMarch2015__2_FD_192410 | JGI IMG/M metagenome (GOLD analysis project Ga0247841, IMG submission 192410) | Freshwater microbial communities from meromictic Lake La Cruz, Castile-La Mancha, Spain - LaCruzMarch2015_18m | ecosystem: Environmental > Aquatic > Freshwater > Lake | place: Spain...
ACTCCACTTATCATATTCGCTAAAATTGACATAAGGGTTTATTTGCGTTAATGCATCCTTATTACACTCTCCAAAATGATAACCGTTATTTTTATAATAATCCTCTGTGTTTATTGTCACTAAGTTCTGATAAACGTCACCTATAAAGTCAAAACTTTCCATTGACATATCTTTCCAATAATCTGAAATTGTAAACTCCGGATAATTACTTGATGCTGAGGATGAAATTAAATTAAATGCCCAGGTTGGTAACTGATCTTTTGGCCAAATTGGATTGTTTATATCTACATCAGTGGCACTAAACTGCACAAACACAACTAATGCTTTCATATATTCATTTACTCCATTTGAAGATGGTTTGAATAGCCCTCCAGTTTGAGCTTGAATTGAACTTTGCGGAATATTGCCCGCACATTTAACTTCTTCAGTATTACTGGCATGTATTGCAAAATTTATTAACAATACGCTAATAAGTATTTTTATTAAATTCATTTTTTCACCTTTTAAAAATTATCTTAAATAAATCATTTTTTTTGTTTGAGTAAAATCATCTGAGATAAGGCTGTAAAAATAAATTCCACTTGATAGATTGAATTTTGATGCGTCCAAATTTATCATATAGTTTCCTGCCGTTTTAATTTCATCTATCAGTATAGCAACTTCTTCACCTTTGATATCATAAACAATCATCTTAACATAGCTTTCTTTGGGTATAGTGTAATTTATAAGAGTAGTTGGATTAAACGGATTTGGATAATTTTGTGATAGATCAAACTGAGTTGGGAATGATTCATCAGATATGCTTACCACAACAAATGAAGTATCTCCATAAGCTATGCCATCTATATAGCAACCCCTTAACCAAGAAGTTAATCCAAGATAGTTTTCTTCAGACAACTCGCCAAAATCATCACAAAAATATTTATAATAATCCAATGGAACATGTGGGTTATTGGAGTAATAATGAATCCTTTTTATTGTTCTCCAACTTCCGAATTGGTAACCTTCAAAAACATCTACTACTTCCGACCAACTTGTATCAACAACAGTGCTATCTTCATGATAAGAAATCCAATATATCCATTTGTCTCCTAAAAGGGCATTGTATTTATAGTATTTACTTTCAATTAAAACAGTATCACTTGGATTCTCATAAATAGTAAGAATTTCATCAAACCCATTTCCTTTTTTTCTTCGAAATGATTTCGTGATGTCCTTAGTTCTTAAATTCATTTGTCCAAACTGCGAAATCAACTTGCTAGTTCCTTTAAATTCATAGTATAATAATGAATCAAAAAATGTGCATGTATCAATAATAATGTGTTTTTCCTCAATGTATTCTCTATTATAAATCCAAAAATTACCAATACTCAATTTATATTGTGCATAACTTGATGATAAAAACAATAAAGACATTGTTGTTAAAATTAAAGTGAAATTTAAATTTTTCATTTTGCTAACCTTAAAAAAATATTTGTTAAAGACCCCTCGTCTCTCGTCATTCTTTGGATAACTTATTCAGGGTTCAATGCTACTTTTCTTTAGCTACGTAAAACCTGTTGTGTAAAAATTAAACTGGTTAAATATCTTTTTATGAAACCATAAATAATAAATAACAGTTTCATAAATGATTTCTGTTCTTAGACCGGTAATTAGAAAAATTTGTAAAAACGCAATTAACATACTGCGCCTTTATACAATAATTTCTGGGGGGGGGGACAATTATTATGCCAAATAAAACAAAGCTATTTAATTTATATAAAGACGGTACCATTATAGTCCTTAAAAAATTTATAAAAACCTGCACAACAGTTACTAAAAAAAAATTATAAAGTCAATAATGTTTAAAAACATTTTTAACGGAAAGATTGGTTATTGTTAAAGTCAGGTTTTTGTAGCCTTTTGTTTTTCATTGTATAGATTATGTAAATAAATTCTGCCGAAAAGGAAACTTACGCAGGTTTGAAATCTTTTATTTACAGTTCCCAACTTTATCTAATCTGTTAAATATTTCTTTTAGTCATCCATCTCAATTTTATTTTTAGATTTTCTTATTTTATTTGATTAACTCCGCAACAAAATTTACAAAAAAACTTTCTAATTCTGTTTTTAGTTCGATATACAATGTCAGATTTTATTCATTCCGAAACAGTCTTTGATACCGCGTATATTTTAAAAAGTAAGTATGAGCCATTAGATACAATCAATACAATATAGTCCGTATTATGCCGCGAATGCAAGGATTTATTGGATTAGCTTAACTAAAAGATAAATAGTAGATGGCTCGTGGCGATTAGCATTAAAATATAATAACTCTGGTAAAGAATAAATATTTGATGTATGTAAAACCTGATCCGCATTTTGTGTCAATATTCAAGAAAAAAAACTCGGCTAATCTCCTGTTTGATTGTGTCTTATTTTTTTCAAAACCAAATCTACTACTTTGTTTATTTAAAGGTATAGCTTGCACATTCTCAGTTTACAGTTACATATTCGCAACTCACAAAAATATTACAGATAAAACAAGGAATGATGAATTAAGCCGCCATTATTTGCAATCTTCTAAAAAATAACTTGTATTAGTGTTTTTTGTCTCTTTTATGTTAGCCAATTGTTTTAGTTCAGTTATTTGATTTAGTTTTAATTTAAAACAAGTTTAAAATGATTCAAATTTTCTGCATCCTTTCTAAACATTGTGACGCAACTCTTCCAAATAGGAATTTAAGAAAGTACAATCTCGTTAATATTTAAACATAATTGCTATTGTTGAAAGTGAGCAAAAGAATGTTTGTACAAGTACCCATCGAAAAAGACGCAGAAAATAATTAGCTCAGGCTTTTCATTTCTTAGAATACAGATTATTTGGAAATACTTTTACAGTCGCAGCAAATTTTAACTTGAAGGAAATAAAAAAAGGACTCTTTCGAGTCCTTCTTTTTTTGCCTCTTTTTTAATTTTAATCTATCGCACTATCAAAGCCAAGCCTCTTATTACCGAAGCCAATCTTATCGAATCAAATATTCTTGCATCACTGGAGCCAAGTTTTCTTACCGATTCCTCGTGCGAGTTTACGCAGCTTTCACATCCGTTAACTGCCGATACTGCAAGGCTCATCAATTCAAAAAATTCTTTACCAAGTACCGGACTCATCATCACATTCATTTTAATTCCTGCGGGCATTGTTTGATAAGCAGGATTAGTTTCTTTTGTAAAATGCCTGAACCTGTAAAAAATATTATTTGCCGCAAGCTGCGAAGCGCACGCAAAAGTTTCTGCAAGTTCTGCATCGGCAGCGCCAAGTTCTTTTGCTTTTGCGTAAAATGATTTTATAAGCAAATCATTTTTTTCGTTCACTGCAATAGCAAGTGCAAGTAAATATGCCTCCTTTGGTTGAAGGTTAGTTGAACTTAAAACATTTTTAACATTTACACGAAGATCGCGTAAATACTTTGTTTCGCCTTCACTCATTACTTCAAGAGCGTGAATGTTTGTGTTTTCGTCTAAAGACAAATCTTTCAGGAAATCTATTTTTGTTTCAGTTAGTGCCATATTTTCTCCGTGTTATTGCAAATCTTAATAACCGTAGGAAGCAATCAATTTAAGATTGTTTCTCCAATTAAGTGAAACCCGAAATAACAATTTATCATTAAACGTGAATTGTTTCTTTGCCTTTTTCCCAGTTGCATGGGCAAAGCTCATCTGTTTGAAGTGCATCCAATACTCTTAAAACTTCAGGAACATTTCTTCCGACACTTAAATCATTTGCACATACCCAGCGAATTATTCCCTGTGGATCTACAATGTAAGTAACGCGGTAAGCAACTTTTTCATCATCATCTGTTAAAATACCAAGCGCTTCTCCAAGTGATTTTGATGTATCTGCAATCAATGGAAATTTAAGACCTTTCAAATCTTTATGATCATTTCTCCATGCAAGATGAACAAATTCGCTGTCTGTTGATGCGCCGTAAAGAACTGCATCACGATCGCGAAACTCACCGTTTTGATTATTGAACTCGGCAATTTCAGTCGGGCAAACAAAAGTAAAATCTTTTGGATACCAGAACATTACCATCCATTTACCATCTTTCTGATGATCTGCAGATGAAACTTCGGCAAATTCTTTACCATGCTCGATTGAAACAACTGCTTTCTTTTTGAACTCGGGGAATTTTTTTCCTAAACCTAACATTGTTACTCCTTGTTTTTTAATTATGTTTGATTAACTGTGCAAAGTTACTTTAAGCATAGTTACCCTTCAAATAGATAATAGCTATCAGCATATAAGCTAAACTTATAACTGCTATAATGCAGAGATTTGATTATATTTCGATATAATTTTATGACAATCATTCAACTTGAATACATAGTTGCCGTACATTCTTACAAAAGTTTTTCCGTTGCGGCTAATCATTGCTTTGTTACACAGCCAAGTTTAAGCATGCAAATCCAAAAATTGGAAGATGAACTCGGCGTGTTAATTTTTGATCGAAGTAAAAATCCAATTGCAACAACCGACGTAGGCGAAAAATTAATAAGACAGGCTAAAGTTTTTTTGCAGGAACGCGATCGCTTGCAAAGCATTGTTGAAAATGAAAAAGGAGATTTTAGCGGAATATTAAGGATAGGAATTATCCCAACCATCGCTCCGTTTTTATTGCCTTTGTTTTTAAAATCGTTTGTTGATAAATATCCGCGTGTGGAATTGGTTTTAGATGAATTAACAACAGGCGAAATAATTTCGGGTTTGACTAAATCAACTATTGATATTGGAATACTAGCACTTCCGATACAGGATGTAGTAATAGTTGAAGAACCGTTGTATTACGAGCCATTTGTAGGGTTTATTCCTGAATCGCACAAACTGTTTTCAAAGGATAAATTAGATGTAACAGATATTGATGCAGAGGATCTTTTGCTCTTGAAAGAAGGACATTGCCTGCGAGATCAAACGTTAAAAGTTTGCAAGACATCTGAAAAAGAATGGAATGAGAATCACAGCAAAATATTATTTGAGTTTGGAAGTCTTGAAACACTTATTAACCTTGTTCAGCAAAATTTTGGAATGACTTTACTTCCTTATCTTGCTATAAGATATATGAAAGATGATTCACGGTTAAAACTTGTACGCGAGTTTAATTCGCCAGTTCCCAAAAGAGAAATTGGAATTGTTTACAGCAAAACAATTGTAAAAAAACATTTTGCTGCTGCGGTTAAAAAAGAAATTTTAAGCTCTATCCCGAAAGAGTTAATCAATAATAAAGAAGGGTTGATAATCCAATAATTATGTTTACAAATAATAGAAAAATAAATTTTTTTGATTGCGATCCGGCAGGAATAATATTTTACTCGCGCATATTCGAGTTCTGCCACTCAGCTTATGAGCAGATGATTTCAAGTTTCAATCTGCAAGAAAACTACTGGATGAATGAAGAATACGTTGTTCCAATCATCCATTCAGAAAGCGAATATGTAAAGCCGATAAAATTTGGCGATGAAATTTCAGTTAATGTTCAGGTTTCGCAGTTGAGGTCTTCATCATTTGAATTGACTTACATTATTAAACGCGAAAAAGAACTTTGCTGCCACGCAAAAACAGTTCATGTTTTTTTAGATAAAAATAGCTGGAAGAAAAAAGAAATGTTCAAAGAACTGAAAGAAGGATTTGAAAAACATATCGTTTGAGATTTCAAATTATAAATTGAAAAATCCCGATAATTATATTTTTTATATTTGACCATAGATCGTAAAGGAATAAAGAATGAAATCACTAATTATTTTTTTTATGTTAACTCTTATCATTTCTGCACAATCAGGATTCAAACAAGTAGATAAACTTGTTGCTGATGGAAAGTTTAAAGAAGCCAAGGAACAAATCACTTCAATATTTTTACAGAGTAGTTTACCATTGGCTGAGGCTGATGCACTTGTTTTTGAGATGGAAAGAATGGATAGAATCCGAAAAGATTTTAACAAAACTTCTGCCGATGTTTTAGAATATGTTAATAAATACTATCCAGATGCAAAAGAAAGTGATTTAAATAAATGGGAAAAAGACGGCTCGCTTGAGTTTAAAATTATTGACGGAACAAAATGGTATTTCTCGCGCGCTGCTTCAAATCTTTTCCGAATAAACAAAGAAGCAAAAAAACAAAAAGAACTTATTGATGGTATTCAAAAAGATCCGCTTGATTTATTTATTGAGAACTACATTCCACAAGTTCTTTATGAAGCTGCAAAAGAGCAGCAAAGTTTAGTTAAACCTGTTACTTTTACTCTTGATTATACTTTAACAGTTGATGCAAATGCCGTTCCTGATGGTGAAATAATAAAGTGCTGGCTTCCGTATCCGCGCGAAGGACACGATAGGCAGATTAGCATAAAATTACTTGATACAAATTCAAAGGATTACGAAATCGCGGATAACTCAAATATGCAACGCACTATTTACTTTGAAAAAACTGCAAAGAATAATCAGCCGACGGTTTTTAATATTAAACTGCAAGTGAAAAATTTTAATGAGGTTAATTTAATCCAACCTGAAAAGGTTAAACCTTATAATAAAAATTCGGAACTGTATAAAATCAATACTGCTGAAAGAAAACCGCACATTGTTTTTACAGATAAGATAAAAAATCTTTCAAAGCAAATTGTAGGAAGTGAAAAGAATTCTTACCTGATAGCAAAAAAAATCTTTACATGGATTTCGGAAAATATTCCGTGGGCTGGTGCAAGAGAATATTCCACCATTGAAAATATTTCTGATTATTGCGCTACACAAATGCACGGCGACTGCGGAATTAAAACTTTGCTGTTTATGACTCTTTGCAGGTACAATGGAATTCCAACAAAATGGCAAAGCGGCTGGATGCTGCATCCCGGTGAAGTAAACTTGCACGATTGGTGCGAGATGTATCTTGAAGGCTACGGCTGGGTTCCAGTTGATCAATCATTCGGTTTGATTGATTCCGAATTGGAAGATGTAAAATATTTTTATCTCGGCAGTACAGATGCTTATCATTTAATAATCAATGATGATTACTCCAAACCATTATCGCCGGATAAATTCTTTACAAGGAGCGAAACAGTTGATTTTCAGCGCGGTGAAGTTGAATGGTACAATAATAATCTTTACTTCGATAAATGGGACTACAACATGAAAGTTGATTATAAATAAAAACTAAATTCTCCAAGAGAAAAACATGAAAACATCCTTAATAACCTGTTTTATAACAATATTTCTTTTTACAAATAATTACGCACAAATAAATACAACTATGGAAAAAGTAAATTCAATCTTAAAAGAAGTAAAAGAAAAATTTGCACCTGATAAACGCGTTGCAATTTTTATTGTTGAAACTAATCAGCATTCAAATAAATTTGAATTAAAAGGTGAAACTAATTTACCGGAAGCTAAAAAATATTTAGAAGATGCTTTAATAAAAGCAGGTGTTTCTGTTGATGACAATATCAACTTGCTTCCTTCAAAAGAACTTGATGGTAAAACGTTTGGGATAATAAATCTTTCTGCCGCAAATATTCGTTCCGATTCCGATCATCCGGCAGAACTTGCAACGCAGGCAATACTTGGAACGCCGGTAAAAATTTTAAAGAAAGGCGATGACGGGTATTACTTAATTCAAACACCGGATGGATACATTGCGTGGCTTGATGACGACGGTTTTGCAGCTATGAATGAAAAAGAGTTTAATGATTGGTTATCCGCAGAAAAAATAATCTATACAAACGATTTTGGTTTTTCATATTCGTCGGCAGATCAAAACTCACAGCGTGTTTCCGATCTTGTAATTGGAAATATCTTAAAACTTAACGGCGAAGAAAATAATTTTTATAGTGTAGTTTATCCCGATGGTAGAAAAGCATTCATCAAAAAAGATGAAGCAAAGATGTTTAAAGATTGGTATGCTTCCTTAAATCCAAACGGCGAAACCATTTTACAAACTGCTTACAGATTTATGGGCGTTCCTTATTTATGGGGCGGCACTTCCGCAAAAGGTATGGATTGCAGCGGCTTTACAAAAACCGTTTATTTTTTAAACGGAATTATACTTCCACGAGATGCCTCTCAGCAGGTAAATGCCGGCGATTTAATTGATACAAAAGACGGCTGGCAAAATTTGCAAGCCGGTGATTTGCTTTTCTTTGGCAGTAAAGCAAAAGAAAATAGAAAAGAAAAAATCACTCACGTTGCAATTTATATAGGCGATGGAGATTTTATCCATGCCGCCGGCAGAGTAAGAATAAACAGCCTTAATGCAAGTAAATCTTACTTTAGCAATTACAGAAACAGTAGTTTTATCCGAGCTAAAAGGATGTTAAATACTGTTGATAAAGGAACACAAAAAATCTTAGAAAACAGCTTTTATAAATCAAAATAGAATTATTTCGGCAATTTGTGTTGCCTTTATTTATTTAACTGCCGCAAGAATTCTTCATAAAATTTTGTGGCATTTTTTTTGATTTTATTTATCATCAAAAAAAATTGCGGAGGTTTTATGTATCCTTTTGTAAAGTTCAGCTCAATTTGTTTAGCCATTTCTTTTTTGTTCACTTTAAACTTTTCTTCCTATTCGCAAACAACAGTAGTAAAAGGTAAACTGCTTGATGTAAACGGCAAACCAAATAAGTTTGCAGTTGTGGGCATTTGTTCGGATCACAGAACAACTACCAAAGTAGAAGGCATTGCTGACTGTGATGAAAACGGAAACTACCTTGTTAATTTAGAAAATGCCGGAGTTAATTATTTAATGTATGCAATTCCCAATCACAGTGCATTGTTTATTCCCGTTATAAACAATAAGGATAAAGAAATATCAATTGATGTTACATTAGTTCCATATCAATACATAGATGATTTTAATGAAGTTTCTATTTACGGCAACTTCAATAATTATGATTTTAAAACTGCAATCAAGATGAATAAAACGGAAGACGGCATTTTTTATACTGAAATAAATACAGATCTCGATGTAATAAAATACCAGTTAATTGATATTGAAATTAACGGCAGAAGTGTAAACGCACCCGAAACATCTGAATTTGAATTCGACAATACAGGCGATTATATTTCCGTAAAAAAAGTATCCGATGGAAACAGGAAGATAGAATTTAATCCTGCTCATCTGCTTAAAAGAGATGGTGAATGTAAAGTTGCTTTTAATGCTAACAAATTCGATAAAAAGTTTTACGAAATTCATAAAGCATTATCCGATTATAAATTTGATTACGCAAAAAAGTTGAGATTACATCAAAAAGCAGGAAAAGATTATTCAACATTCCTGTACGATAACAAGTTTGCAAATCTTGATCTTGCAAAAGAAATTGAATCTGAAAATGATTTGCAGATGAAAGACTTTATGAAACTTGCCTACATTCATTTTTATTTTGAAGAATATGATGGACTCTCAAAGGAAGTTGCTGCCTCATATTTTATAAGTTTAGAACCCGGAAATCCCGTTTGGGAATTATCACCAACCTCATATTTCTATTATTACAGGTTTTTACCTGAAGATAAATTCCAAACATTTAAGACAAACTTTTTTAATAACACCATCAGCCAGCAAATAAAATTTTGGATAGTTAGAGAAAAACTAATTGATATTTCTTTTTCTAAAGATATTGATAGTCTTAAAAAAATACACGAAATGATATTAAATGATTTTTCAGACAATAAAGCAACCCAGCGATTACTTTTACAATATCCGATTGAATCCAAGCTTAAAGTCGGCTCACAAATTCCTGATTTTGAAGTTGTTTCTTTAGATGACCAAAATGTAAAATTCTCTAAAAATAATATGCTTGGCAAAACCTATCTTATTGATTTTTGGGCTACATGGTGCGGACCCTGCGTGGAAGAACTTGAAAATCTGCATAAAGCTTATGAAAAATATAGAGATAAAGGTTTGGAAATATTAAGTCTTTCTTTTGATGCGTCTGAACTAAAAATAAAAAAATTTAGAGAGAATAAGTATAAGATGCCTTGGCTTCTCAGCTACATAAAGGGCGGATTTGATAGTCAGATTGCAGCTGATTTTGAAGTAATAGGAATTCCAAAACCAATACTTGTAGATAAAGACGGAAAAATCTTAGCAGAAGAAATGGATCTGCGATTTGAAAATTTAGACAAAACTTTAGCAAAATATTTTGAGAAGTAGCTTTTCTTTATTTAATTTAAACAACAAATCATATAATACAGGAGGAATTTATGTTCACAACATTCAATCGTTCTTTTGTTCTCAGTGTATCTGCATTTCTTTTTATTCTTTTCAGCGTAACTACTGCACAAACAACAGTAGTAAAAGGCAAACTGCTTGATGTAAACGGCAAACCAAATAAGTTTGCGCTTGTTGGGTTAGCAAATAGCTTAAATAATTCGTTTAAAGATTTTGTAAAATGCGACACCAAAGGGAATTATGAAATTAAACTTATAAAGCCGGGCATAAATTATTTAATGTTTTCTATGCCCAGTCATTCTGCCGCCTATGTACCAGTAATCAATAATAAAGAAAAAGAAGTTACAATAGATGTTAACTTAGCCACTTATAAATACGTTGATAATTTTGATGAAGTTGGAATAGCAGGAAATCTCAATGGCTTTGATGTAAGATCTCCTCAAAAAATGGAAAAACAAAGTAACGGCGCTTATTCGATTGAGCTAATAACCGATAAGCCTGTTTTAATTTATCAATTAGTTGGTATTACAAAAGACAACAGAACAATTAATGCGCCTGAAACCGATGAGTTTGAACCTGATTCTTCTGGTGATTATCGTTCTATTATGAAAGTAAAAGATGGAAAAGTTACTGTCGTTTTCAATCCCGCTAAGCTGCTAAGAAATGATACTGAACAAAAAATAGTATTTAAAGGATCGGAGTTTGATGAGAAACTTTTCGTTTATAATGAAATGTATCTGAAATTAATGAAAGATGTAAATACAAAAATTGACGAACTCTTGAAAACAGGAAAAGATTATGACGATTTTATGTATGATAACAGCGCAGCAATTAGCGAATTTAAGAATAAAATAGAAACTGAAAATGATCCTCTTCTTAAAAATTGTCTGAAACTTATGTATGTATATTTTGCTCAATATAAAACAGCAGATTATGATATGAATCTTGCCGGAGGCTATTACGAATCTGTTCCTCCTGAAAATGAAGCGTGGGAAATTATTGGGGTAGCTTATTTTTCATATTATAAACTTATACCTCAGTATAAATGGGGAGAAATTGAAGACAGTTTTCTAAATAAATCAAAAAGTGATTTTATAAAATTGCAGATATTGCGCAATAAACTTTCACAGGCTAAATATAGAATGAATGAAACCAAGCTTAAAGAATTACACGAATTAATACTGAGAGATTTTTCTGATAATGAAGAAGCCCTGCAATTGCTTTCTCAATATCCGATTGAAACCAAAATTAAGATTGGCAGTGAAATACCTGATTTTGAAGTTGTTTCTTTAGATGATGCAAACGTAAAATTTTCTAAAAAAGATATGCTTGGTAAAATTTATATGATAGATTTTTGGGCTGTTT
>Ga0247841_10011778_pt1 | contig 11556 bp, 13 predicted proteins | sample LaCruzMarch2015__2_FD_192410 | JGI IMG/M metagenome (GOLD analysis project Ga0247841, IMG submission 192410) | Freshwater microbial communities from meromictic Lake La Cruz, Castile-La Mancha, Spain - LaCruzMarch2015_18m | ecosystem: Environmental > Aquatic > Freshwater > Lake | place: Spain...
CCAAGACGATCATCTCCCCCGTGAGGACATGGATCAGGAAAGATGAAAATATGTAGTGCCAAATAAAATGACCAAATCCTACAATAACAACAAGTTAACCGTCGTTAGTGTCGAAGTTGGGTTAGGTCATCCAGACCCCAACAGTTTCAACCATGCCATAGCCTCCACCGTGTGCGAAACTTCCAGGGACAATGGACATCATGTGCTGTTTCACGATCTGTACGCCGAGGAATTTGATCCACTCCTCACCAAGGCGGAAATCCCGGAACATGGATTGGTCCCCGAGAACATTCAGCGCCATTGTGAAGAGTTGCAGTCGTCCGACGGCATAGTCATTGTCCACCCTAATTGGTGGGGTCAACCACCAGCCATTCTGAAAGGATGGGTGGACAGGGTCATTCGCCCGGGCATAGCCTACCGGTTTGAGGACGGCGACACTGGTGATGGAGTCCCCATCGGGTTGCTCAAAGCCAAAGCAGCTTTAGTTCTCAACACTTCCAACACGCCAGATGAACGGGAGCAATCAGCCTTCGGTGACCCACTGGAGTCGCTGTGGAAACGTTGCATTTTCGAGTTGTGCGGTATCCGCATCTTCCACCGCAGGATGTTCAATGTCATCGTCATGAGCACTCATGACCAGAGACAGACATGGCTCAATGAGACTCGACAATTGGTTACAAATCTCTTTCCCAAACAAACAGACAACAATTGCCTGCACACGTAACCGCAGTCTGCTAATGCAAGTCCGATTAAGCGGCGGAGATCCAAAATGACCAATTCAGTTTTCAGAGACAAAGTTATTATCATTACCGGCGCTTCCAGTGGAATTGGGCAAGAACTCGCCTATCAACTTGCAGCACAGGGAGCCTGGTTGTCGCTTGCAGCTCGTAATGCAGAGCGATTAAAGACAGTTAGCGCTGAGTGTCAAGCTCGTGGAGGAAAGTCTATTGCCATTCCAACGGATGTCAGCGAACAAACTCAGTGCGCAGCCCTGATTCAGCAGACAGTGGAAAACTATCAGCGTATTGATTTACTGGTCAATAATGCCGGAATAACCATGTGGGCGAATTTCTAAGACCTGACCGACCTTAGTATGCTCGAGCAAATCATGCGCACGAAATTATTTTGGTAGCGTTTACTGTACGCATTATGCGCTGCCGTATTTGAAACAGACGCAAGGGCAGATAGTCGGTATTTCCAGTCTAACAGGCAAAACGGGTGTGCCAACCCGTAGTGGCTACGCAGCCAGCAAGCATGCCATGGTTGGTTTCTTCGCTGCGCATTGAAATAGCTCCATATGGACTGATTGTAACTATGATCTATCCCGATTTTTTGGCCACGGAAGTGCGTGCAAAAGCGTTTGGTGCCGATGGCCAACTGCTGGGACAGAGCCCAGTACGAGAGAAAGGAGTCATGCCGGTTGAAAAATGTGTCCAATTGATTCTTAAAGCTATGGTGCAGCGCAGGCGGGAATTAGTCACGACCTTGCATGGGCAAGTAGGTCAGTGGTTGAAGCTGATTGCGCCGGAAGTTGTTGTGCGAATAGCCCTCCATGCAATTAAGAAAGGTCGCTAGCAAGGATAATGGTCAATGACGATAAATGAGGATCTGGAGGGTCAAGTTCGAACAGCTCTTGGGAATTCAGAAGTGATTACTCTTCACAACGGTTCGGAAACACCGGGGAATAAGGTCAAAGAAGTTAGCATGCTGCAACGAATAGATATCATTGAGTTTCCCCCAGCCTAAAGGCCGGAGGAAACTGCTCTAAATAAAGCACTTAGGATTCACTTGCCTCATGCGTTCTTCACTCTGTCGTTCCGGCTTCGGGTCCGGCCTCCTCTTTCTTTTTCGCAATGGCTCTAAGGATCTTGTCCGGTGTGATGGGAAAATCGGTCATGTATACGCCGATGGCATTGCTGATGGCAGCAGCATATGCCTGGGCGGCGGACATGGCGATGGACATGCCCGCCTCTTTCGCTCCGTACGGGCCGTCCGGATCGTCGGATTCAACTATGATCGTGTTGATTTTCGGCATGTCGCAAGCCAGGGGAACTTTGTATTCGAGCTGCGTTGGATTGAGGACAAATCCTCCATCCCATGTGTGGCTTTCAGTCAGCATACCCCCTTGACCGCCCATTGCGATGCCCCCCTGGAACTGGCCTTCAAGTACGAGCGGGTTCACGGCGAATCCCACGTCTTGGGCCGCGGTCACCTCAAGAACACGGACTTGTCCGGTTTCGGAATCGACCTCCACTTCCGCGATGGTCGTGCCGAAAGAAAACGCACCGCACATCTGTCCGAAGGGATTGCTGACCCACTCTCTTTTGGCGTCCACCTTGGGCCAGTAATCGCCTTTCCCGCTGACCGATTTTCCGCATGCAAGAATTCTTCGAATCACCTTTGGCAGCGGAATACCTGCTTCAGGGCAACCCTTCGCGAAAATCATCCGGTCCCTGGCCACCAAGTCGGCGGCGTCCGCCTTCAATAGTTCTGAGGCTGTTTCGAAAAGCAGCTTCCGAACGTTTTCAGCCGCATTCTTGACCGCTTGGCCGCCAATGAAAGTGGAGACCTGGGAATAGGCGCCGGGGTCAGAAGGGGTCACTTCAGTATCCGCTGTGACCAACTGCACATCCTCGGGTCGGATGCCTAGTTCTTCGGCGGCAATCTGTACCAGCATGTTATCGTTTCCTTGGCCGTTGTCCACCACTCCGGAAATCACTGTGGCTCCGCCTTCCTCGTTGAGTTTGATGAGAGCCTGTGATCCTCCGCGGATCCCCATGGGAAATCCGGTCTGTACGGAGTTGCATCCGATCCCGATCCCATGCATGGGAGGGAGCTTCCCCCACTTCTCTTTCCAGCCGGCTCGGTCGGCGGCCTTGGTGATGGTCTCCTTCATTGCGCAGCTTGCCACATACGATTTGGTGTTGGTATACTCGCCTGCTTCTCTGGCGTTGATCATTCGGATGTCAAACGGATCTATTCCGAGATGCTCGGCGATCATGTCGAGTTGGATGTCTACTCCACCGGCGAAGGCCCTGCCGTGGATTCGAATCATGCCTCGGGGAGGTTTGTTGGTATAGATTCGATAACCGTCGTAGCGCACATGCTCCATCTTGTACGCCTGTTCCATGCACAAGAAAGGCACGCTGGTGGCAATGGGTCCCGTGGAGCTGTATGCGCCGCCGTCCATATAACACGTAATGTCCCTGGCGATAACCAAGCCGTCACGGTCGACTCCTGTCATGATAGTCGTGATCAACGCATGGCCCTGGCGCGTGGCAATGGAATTCTCTTCACGGGTATAGACGATCTTCACGGGCCTGCCGGTCTTGCGGGCAAGAAGGGCGCAGATAAAATCACCCGGCGAAATTTCGCTGCGCCCACCGAACGCACCACCGATGGTGATTTTCCGAACCCGTACCTTATTAAGCGGGATACCCAGAGCGGTGGACAACGGCTTAGCCTTCATATGAGGGCCGGCGTTGGGCATCCAGATTTCCAGGTTGTCGTCCATGTCGAAGCGTGCCACCACGGCATACGGTTCACCATGGAAATATGAATCCTCAGCCGCGGTAAACGTGTCGTCCCGAACGTAATATGATTTGGCAAAGCCTTCTTCGACATTGCCCACATGTATGGGCACATGGATGTTGATGTTTTGCGGAAAATCGTCGTGCAGGAGTGGCGCGCCCGGCGCGATGGCTTCCATGGGACCAAACACTGGGTCCAGAATCTCGTATTCCACACGGATACGCCCCAACGCTTCCTGGGCTGTATCCTCGTCTACGGCTGCCACGGCAGCCACCTCTTCGCCGATAAACCGAACCTTATCGGTTGGCAGGAATTGCTGATCCTGTGTGTAGCGAAAAACCCCCCATTTCTTTCCGAGAGTATCGTGCCCAGTTACAACCGCTTTCACACCCGGAAGGCGCAGGGCATCCGAGACGTCGATATTGAGAATTCGGGCATGAGGATGGATGCTCCGGAGGATCTTTCCCGTTAACATCCGGGGAAATGTGAGGTCCGCAGTGAACAGGGCATCGCCGGTCACCTTGGCCCTGCTGTCCACACGAGGCATACTCTTTCCGATAAAGGCGTAATCCGGCATCCGCTCTACCTCTCTTTTTTCGACCTAGTCACCTCGGCCTCCACGGCTTCGGTAATCTTGGTGTATCCCGTGCATCGGCATATATGTCCGCTCAGGGCACGCTTGATTTCTCCGGTTCCCGCATGCGGGTCTCTAAGCAAAAGCCCCTTGGCGGTCATCAGCATGCCGGACGTGCAGAACCCGCACTGGACGGATCCGTGATCGATGAACGACTGCTGCAAGGGGTCGAGTTCGCTTCCTTGGGCGAGTCCTTCAACAGTCGTGATGTGCGAACCGTCAGCCTCCAGAGCCAAGGTCAGGCAAGAGCGGACCGGGTTTCCATCCATCAGCGCGGTGCAAGATCCGCACACCCCTTCCCCACAACCTTCCTTGGCGCCGGTGAGGTGAAGATCGTCCCGCAGTAGTTCCAGAAGTGTACGGTTCGGTTCCACGGCGAGGGAATGGGGTTCCCCGTTGATGGTTATCTCCAATGGGAGTCGGTTCATTTTTCCTCCATAGTGCGCGAACCGGACAACGCCCGTTCTAAAGCACGCTTGAGCGCCCGTTTTGCCATCACCGAAACCATTTGGATGCGGTAATCAGCCGGCTGGGCCATGTTGTTCGCAATAAAGGCCCCGGCGGCATTCATGGCCACCTTTCCCGCTTCATCGAGAACCTGCTGGTCCCACACGGGCCTACTTTTGAGAATTTCGTCTACGCCCGAAATTTTGAGCGGAGATCTGGATACAGCCCCGATCACGAGGTTGGCTTGCACGATTCGATTACCTTCTACTCGTACAAGAGCCCCGGCTGACACTACCGCATAATCGATGGCGGATCGGTAAGCCAGTTTCTCGAAAGCGGTTCCCGTCCCGGAACCGGAATCGGGGACTTGAATTTCGATGAGCATTTCATCGTCCGAGAGGGTCAGCGGTCGCTCGCCCACACCCGAATAGAGTTCCGCGAGAGGCAGATTTCGTACTCCCCGCTTCGACTGAACCAGTACCTGGGCGTCCATTGCAATCATTACCGGGGCTGCATCCGACTGGCAGATGGAGTGGCATCGGTCCGATCCTCCCTCCCATGCGAAACAGGTTTTTCCACCAGCCTTGTTGCAGGTCTGCCTGGCTCCTCGGAAATAATTCGACTGGTCATAGAACTGGCAGCGGTTACCCTGGCACAGGTTCCCGCCGATGGTGCCCCTGAAATGTTGTATCGAAGGGGCGCCGATGGCTGTAACAGCTTCATATAGTCCCGGCCGGCGGTCCAGAATCGGCTGGTATGTCAGTATGTCTGCAAGGCGAACTGCCGCTCCGATACGGAGCAGGCCACCCGATTCTTGGATGGTGGCGAGTTCAGGCAATGCTTTCAGGCTAATCAAATGAGCGGGCTTGGTGAGACCTTGTTTCATTCGAACCAGCAGATCGGTCCCTCCTGCCAGAATCTTGCACTCCGGTCCATATGTTTTCAGAAGTTCCAGGGCCTCATCGAGATCCCGGGGTAGCTCATAGGCGAAGGCTGGTAAGCGCACGGTTTCCTCCCTGATAGTCTCGCCCCACTGTAACTTATAGCGGTTGCCAAAATAATTGTCCGTTTGAACAAGCTAGGTATTGGCTATCATTCCTCTGGATTCCGGCATCCAGTTTTTTCGGTTATGCTCTGCAGCCGCTCAGCGATCTCTATTCGGACAAGAACTTTGGCAATTAGTATACATGGCAGTTCTTTTTCGGTCAACGGATCAATACCGCACGGATCAATACCGCAAGATATTAGGCCTTTTTTGTTTTTGATTGCTGCAAGTACCCTCTGCGGCGTTATCGGGAGATCCGTTATCCGGAAGCCGACGGCATCATAAATGGTGTTGGCAATAGTGACCACATGGATTGTACAAAATCCACCGAATGACCCGATTATCCTTAACAGAGGAAAAGATCATGGATATCTAACTTAACAAGTAGTACATATTCCGGGGGCAGGTCACTTTCATAGATCCCCCTGGCGTGCTCCACGGTGTCCTAACCGAGATACTGGACGGAGAATTCATCAATCCCGCACTTGGGAAGTGACGGAAAACATCGAACGGTAAATCACGGGTCCGAGAATCCACGAAATGTGGTGGACGTGGAACGATTCCCGAATATCAAGGAGGAATGACACATGCGTGCATTTGTACTAGGCGGAGCCGGTGGTATGGGTCAGGGTGTTGCCCGGGACCTGATTAAACAACAACATGTCACGGCCGCTGTCCTGGGAGATTTATACCCGGACCCGGAACGATTGGCACCGAAATTGCGCGAAAGCGAAAAAGTTAATCTGATCAAGATGGATGTGAATGATCATGCAGGTATGGTGAGTGCATTCAAGAAAATTGATGTGGTAATTAACTGTGCCGGCCCCTTTTACAAGACTGCTGTTCCCGTCGCCAGGGCGGCCGTTGAGGCAAAGGTAAACTACATTGATATCTGTGACGATTATGAGGGAACGGAGGCTCTTTTCAACTCTGAGATAGACGGAATCGCCAGAGAAGCGGGCATCACCGTTCTCACCGGCATGGGCTCTGACCCCGGAACTAACAACGTTCTTGTGAAATGGTATGCAGACCATCTGGACAGTGTTGATGAGATCTATCTCTACTGGGTAGTGAGTATTGCCGAACTTGCAGGAGCTGCCTGGGACCACAGCCTTCATATGACCCTTGGGAAGATACCCCAATATCTGAATGGCGAACTGGTCCATGTGGAAGGCGGCACCGGAGAAGTGGCTGCCGACTTCCTGGAACCCCTCGGCACCTGCCATCTCCGCTACGTGGGCCATCCCCAGCCATTGACCATCCCAAAATACATCAAAGGCGTGAAGAACGTGATAATCAAAGGCGCTCTTATTCCCCTATGGGTGGATGAGCTGATAAAGCAACAGAAAGACACCGGCTTCTTGAGGACAGAATCCATTGATGTGAAAGGGACCAAGGTAACGCCCTATGATCTTGCACTGAAACTTTGGGAGGCCATTCCTGAAGGACGGGACAACGGTCCCCAAGCCTCGGGGCTCAAGGTTATTGTCAAAGGACAAAGAGACGGCAACAACGTTACGTACACAGCCGACATGGTTGGAAGGATGGCTCCTGGGACCGGCCTTCCCGCATCCATTGCAGCGCTTATGATGGATGAAGGTGACGTGACCGAAAAGGGGGTGGTCGCCCCTGAAGGCTGCATCGATCCGGCGAAATTTCTTGCAGCATTCTTGAAGAGAGGCGCAAAAATCCATCAGTCAGAAACCATTTCGTCGTTGGTTCATGTCTAGCACAGGACAGGAGACTTCCCATGAAAGAGATAAGCAAACTCAACATAACGAATAGCCGAGAACTGTTTGAAGAGGCCACCGAGCTGATACCTGGAGGCGTTCTGGGCGCGAGAAAGCCAGTCGACTTTATCGAAGGAGAATATCCGATCTTTCTTGAAAGCGGCAAAGGTTGCCGCCTGACCGATGTTGATGGTAACGAGTTTATTGATTTCCTTTGCGGTTACGGCCCCATCATCCTGGGTTACCGCGAAGAAGAGGTGGATGAAGCAGTCTACAAGCAGATAAGAGAGAAAGGGTTCTGTTTCACCCTGACACAGAAATACCAGAACCTGCTAGCGAGGAAGTTGACTGAACTTGTGCCTTCTTCTGAGTTAAGCATATTCTTGAAGACAGGTTCTGATGCCACTACTGCGAGTATTCGTATTGCAAGGGCATATACAAATAGACTGAAGGTGATGCGCTGCGGGTACCATGGCTGGCATGACTGGTGTGTGGAAATGAAAGGCGGGATTCCGGCAAAGCTCTTTGAAGATGTCTTTGAATTTCAATACAATAACCTTGAACAGCTCGCGGACCTCATGGCAAAGCATGGAGACGAGACTGCTGCTATCATCATGACGCCTTTCGGTCATCCCAACCATCAAGAGATGCAGATCCCAAAACCGGGGTTTCTTGAAGGAGTTAGAGAGATTGCTGACAGGTATGGCGCCGTGTTAATCTATGATGAAATCCGTACCGGTTTCAGGCTTTCAATGGGCGGCGCCCAGAAGCTTTATGGCGTCACCCCTGACGTGAGTGTTCTTGGAAAGGCAATTGCCAACGGCTATCCCATCTCTGTTGTGACCGGGAAAAAGGACGTCATGATGGTGGCTGATCACAAACTTTTCATTTCGTCAACCTTTTTTCCGAACAGCGATGCCTTTATTGCAGCCCTCAAGACCATAGAAATCCTTGAGCGGGACAATGTGCTGGAAAACATCTGGCAAAAAGGCGAAAGGTTCATGAAAAAGATCCTTGCATTGATTGACAAATATGATGTGGGAGCCGAACTGACCGGGGTGGCACCCATGTTCTACATCACATTCAAGAAGGACGATACCGGCGCATACAAAGGCAAGCGCAAGGTTTTCTACACTCAGATGATCCGCAGGGGATTCTTTTTCTCTCCATACCATCATGCATATATCAGCTTCCGGCACACTGAAGAGGACTTGGAACTGACTTTGGAAGCAATTGACAACTCTCTGGCCGCTACAAAACGAAACTAGCCCAACTTCGACACTAACGACGGTTAACTTGATGTTATTGTAGGATTTGGTCATTTTATTCGGCACTACATATTTTCATTTTTCCTGATCCATGTCCTCACGGGGGAGATGATCGTCTTGGGGACCTCGAGCAATTTGTAGAGTTCCCGGTGTTCAGGTTCGGGCGTACCGGCCTTTCGGATTTTCAGGACGCTTCCATCTTTGCAGGGTAATATCACGGTGGAGATCTGGTGAGTCTTGAGCTTATTTCGCACGGTTGCGAATGAGAAGTGTACACCCTTATCCCTCAAGGTCTTTTCAATTGAAATGAGGATGTGGTAGGCAAGGATACATAAGAAAATATGGGTCTCTACTCTTCGCTCCACCTGGTGGAAAATTGGTCTTTCCGAGAGGGGGCTTTTCATGGAGCGAAAAGCCTCTTCTGCCTTGGTCAACAGAGTGTATGTCCGCCATATTTCCTCTGCTGACAGGTCCTTACGACTGCTCTTGAGGAGATATGAACCGTCGATAATGGCTGTTGGGTCAATTTTTATGGCTCTGTTCGCATTAATTGTTGATTAACCTCCTGTCATATAGTATAAGAGAAGACAACTGGAGGACGCATGAGACAAGAAGAATTCGATCGTTTGCTTGCCAACCTTGACGATCTATCAGCAGGGCAGAAGACCATTGTCCGTAAGGTCATCGATGAGCAACAAGACCTTGAGAAAGTTGTCTTCATTATTGAATCTCGCATTTTAGAGCATCCTGTCTGCCCTCGGTGCCAATCCAACAATGTGAAGAGATGGGGCAGAGCCAGCAACCTTCAGAGATTCAGATGCTATTCCTGCGGCAAGACCTTTAATCCTCTCACCGGCACCCCATTAGCTCATCTCCGCAACAAGGACCGGTGGCTGACCATGGCCAGTGCGCTCAAACAGGGACTTCCTCTTCGAAGGACGGCGGATGAGTGCGAAGTGTCTCTCCCCACAGCCTTTCGCTGGCGGCACCGCTTCCTCAAGGCAGCATCCCTCGACAAGCCGGACAAGCTCTACGGCATTGCCGAAGCAGACGAAACCTACTTCCTTGAGTCCTTCAAGGGGAGCCACAGCCTTCCCAGGTTCCTAGCGGCGTGGCGGCAAGGCCCGTAAGCGGGGGCTTTCCAACGAGCAAGTGCCGGTACTCGTAGCCAGGGACCGCCACGGTCATACTCTCGATGCCATCTTGCCCGACCAATCCAAAGCCTCTGTCAAGCAGGTCCTCAAAGGGGCCCTTGCTGCCGACAACATCCTATGCATTGATGGCGGTAGTGCCCTCCGGGGCTTTGTCAACGACCTCAATATTCCCTATAGGGTGATCTCGCCCAAGCGCAAGGTCCACGAAATGAACCCGATCTTCCACATCCAGAATGTTAACGGCTACCATAGCCGCCTTAAATCTTGGATGACCAGGTTTAACGGCGTCGCGACAAAGTACCTGGTCAATTACCTTGGATGGCGCAGAGTGTATGAACACCCAGGAGCCGGAATTACCCCTGTTGCGTGGCTCCAAACTGCCATCGGAAGGAATAGAATCAACCCTTAACATCAACAGAGCCAATTTTATACCCCTAAGAAAATCATCTCTCACTCCCCCCAAATGGTGCGGAAAGTAAGACCGAGCACCCTCGTACACAGTTTTTTGTTCGGAGCCGGGGACAACCGTTGCTGAGGGAGCCAGTCCCGGCGGTGGTGTCGGCGTTTCCCATCGTTCAAGACGAACAGAATTCATAAGGGAGCACGGCTCTGGCTCGGGCGCAAGTGTCTCTTATCACACACAACATTTTCCCCAAAGTGACATCATTTGCCCTCATCCAGGAAGCACTTGATATTTAACACCGGGGGGGGGGTTGCTTATCACCTCCAATAGGATCTATGGTGATAAGTGTATGTGTTCCTGGCCACCGAGTTAGTAAGATCACCACCAATCTTTTTCAGAACACTTGGTTCATTAATGACGAGGTATTCTGAAAATGTTTGGAGTTCTCAGCTTGATGTGCTCGGTTGCTTTTATTGAAGAAACAACCTCAACGGAATCATTTCTGAACGCAAGAAGCCATGACGTTGATAGAAACGAATCGCCGAAGCGTTTGTTCTATCGGTCAGCAATGAGAGGCGTAAGCAACCTGTGGTTCGCGCTAATTCAATTGCCTTACGGAGCAGCAACGAACCCGCTCCGCGGCCTCGGTTTCCAGCTCGAACGACCATGTCCTCGACAATAGCGACACGGCCACCACACGCTGTACTAATTGTATAGAGCATGTTGACCATGCCTAAAACAATGTAATCATCCCGCAGCACAAGAATGCTGCCCGCCTCCGGATGCTCGATAATCTGACGTAATCCACTGGATTGTTTTTCGATGTCAGGTTGAAAATCCGTCTCCTGCTGGAACAGGAGGGCCAGCAGTTCACATAACTGCGGGATGTCTCCCAAGAAGGCATTCTCAATGGTAGTCATGGCGCTCTCTCTGTACAGGCGTGATCCACATACGCGCTTCTCTTTCCAAAATTGTCGATCTCTCAGTCAGAAAAGGAGTTTCTTTTTCGTAAGGTCTCAAAAATCTGCTCCGCCCTTTGTTCACTCGCTTCAACCCAAATTATTAGATCTCCTTTTTCGAAAGCACAGCCAAATTCTCTTGTTAACGACTCCAGATATATCCCAGTAAGTTTTTTGGGATTTATTCCCAAGGCAGCTATCACTGTTCCGTGGCGTTCATTTCCCTCGTTTTTGTTCGAAAAAAACATTTGTTTACCTCTAACCCAACTTCGACGTGCAGTAAGTGTGCCAAGCCTGTTTTTGGGGGTTATGGCAACAAAAAGTCTCGTGATATCAGAATGAGGGTTTCTTAACGACGAATGTAGTGCCATAGAGTGGCAAAATA
>Ga0247841_10011779_pt1 | contig 11556 bp, 12 predicted proteins | sample LaCruzMarch2015__2_FD_192410 | JGI IMG/M metagenome (GOLD analysis project Ga0247841, IMG submission 192410) | Freshwater microbial communities from meromictic Lake La Cruz, Castile-La Mancha, Spain - LaCruzMarch2015_18m | ecosystem: Environmental > Aquatic > Freshwater > Lake | place: Spain...
AAGTTGTACAAATCCCTTTTCAATTATTTCACTCGATTCAGTGGAAGACATACGTGGCATCTTTATTTGTTTTAAACATCTTTCTAAAGACTGATGACTACCAATGAGTTCTTCAACATTGTCCGCAATTCCTACTATGACAATAGTGACATTACTTACATTATCTGATAATGATTTTATTAAATCAGCAAAAGAAGTACGTGTTTTTCTATTGCTGATATTGTCAAATTCATCAAATACGAATAAAAAGTGATTCCCATTAATTTGACGAATTAAATTTACAATATCAGAAGGTCTAAGATCTTCAGTTTTATTGATATATTGGCCTAATGTTTTAATTTCTTCTTTCTGCTGTGGGTTAAAGCCAATGCCTTGAATAGTTGTAGAAAATTGTACTGAATCAAAGGCCTGTTTCCATAATGATTTAAAATCATCCTGCCTATTACAAGTTACTTTTACGGGAAATAAATTCGTTATTGAACTTACCATTATATTCGCTAGTGATGTCTTACCAACTCCACGTTCACCATATAGAATTGCATGTTGACCTGTCTCATTAATGGCTTCTACTATTTTGGTAAGTTGTACAATTCTTCCATGAAAAAAATCTTTTTGTTTTATTGGGGCAGTTGGTGAAAACACCAAATTTAAAACTGCTAATTTCTCCTCTTTCGTCATTTGTTTGAATTTTGCTTATTTAATTGCAACTACGAGCCACTAATTGCCATTTGATGGTTAGCGACCCAAATATACGCAAGATAAAGGTAAAGCCAAGTATCTCTATTTATAAATTGCAGTCATACTTTATCATACAAGTAAAAGGTGTTTGACTTTGCTAGTATGGCCTTGCCATTGGTAGGATGCTGGCAAACCTATTGCCAAGGATTGCACCCGAGTTACGAGGTGTGCAATTGGTGGCAGGAGTTGGCTGGCGGACTGAGGAACCATAATGGAGCCAACCTGCGGCCATTTCTTTCCGCTGGTTGGCTGCTGGAAGAAGGATAGCTTACCATGATCACTTGCTGGACCCGAAAAGCTGGAATTTTGAAGGCGGAGCCAAGGGAATAACAGAGAAATGAGTTTAATTATCAGGCGATGGCTGAAAAATTATCAGCTTGAGTGGTGCAGCAGGTGATCGAAAGTCCGCTGCCAATATGTTTCCTTTTCTTGAAACTTTTTGGCGGCGGAATGGCCGGAAGTGTGGAATATGAATTCTACAAAGGACACTCGTAATACTCGTCAAAGCACAAGGCAGGGCATTTGCCTGTTTTTAAGACCGGAGGTGGTAATTGTGGGTGCTTTATGCGATACCGGAATTATCAGGGAACATGCAGCGAACGCTGCGAGGATTGCGCGGCAACTTTGTCTCTGCTGGGGCGATTTCGAAGAAGAGAGTGGTGCGATAGTGAACGGGATTATTATGGTAGCATTTCTTTGTTGCGGCGCAACCTCGATGCAGTGAGCGGTTGGGGAGTGAAGGGCTTGCTGTGGCAGCAAATGGAGCGTCCGGCGGCAAGGTGAATGTTGATTACCAGTTTAACTGTTGTATGCCGACTGACGCGGAATGCAGCGGACACATGAAGCCCGGGAACGACCAATTGGCGTTGGCAGGTATTGCATAATGCACCTTTGCCCAGGCAAAATGCGCTGCCGTCACTCGTTGTACTGAATAACGTTTCCGCAGTGGACAAAACGAGGCCACTTCCTGACCTAAACTGATACCACTTTTATAGACGGATTATCATCTGATTAAAATGTAAAAAGTCTTATTGGTTTTTATTCATATTTTATGTCCATTGATTTTTCGTTATGTAATATTAAGTGGTCTCATTTCGGTTCAGGGAGTGGTGCCGTTTCTAATCAGGACTGAATAACGACCCAGGATTTATAAGCATTTACGGACAACTTACTGTACCCGAATAGAGGTGGTTGCCGATTTTCAGGCAATCCACCGTAATGAGCGGTGCAGTATGTTGACCATACAGGGCTGACAAACGGAGAAGACATGCTGATGCCTGCCTCCGTTTTTTCTTCAACGGGGACAGACAGTGACACATGCTGGCAGACCGATGCTGCCGGAAATTTAAGGTCCAAGGTAATGAGCGGCGAGGATTGGGCTGGAGGAGTGAATTTTTGAAAAGCCTGTGCCAACACCAGCCCAAGACTGTGCAAGCCGTGAATGGTACAGACCGAGAAAGCCAGGCAGCAAACTCAAATTGCACGTTTTACTGGTGCCGGAAACTGATGGCAAAGCATCCACTCAAACTTCTCGTTCTTTAGCTCAAGGGATATTTAACATAATTTGCTTATATGGAAAAATATACCCGAAAAAATAAACATGCCATATTTTTTTATATAAGAGCATGTTATGTTAATTAAACCTGACACGTCCTACTGAGAGCAGGGAAGATTTTCACTAAGAGAGGCACGAATAGTAAAGGAAGAAGAAATCAACAATTGGAGAATGCTGAGACACATGTGGTTTGATGCATGACATCGATGCATTAGACCGGAATGAGGTAAACCCAGGCGGGTAAAGGAGTGACAAACGGTTGCCTGTGCAATGGGTATGATTGAATGAATTGAAAGGCGGGTGAGCAATGAATTGTATATTGATGTCAGAAAGCGGAAAATAATTGGTAAAAATTCGATTAGTAGATTGAATTCTATGTGATACTTTGCTCATGTTTGAAAAAAAGTTAACACGACATGTTTTGACGTATCATCAATATACATTTGCAAAAAATCGGGGAAGCCGAAAACCGAAAAGAGTAGGCAAAACATCAACATTGATAATATGGGACTTTATAAAATCACAGCAAAAAGATCAGGATCCTGGGGAGGAATTAGATTGGAAAAAGGTATGAGTGTCGAAGTATCTTTTGTTAATCCGCCACTTGGCTATCAACAAGGGAAAGAACTCGTACGGCAGGCTTTACAACGCAAGTACGGTATTGATTGCAAAAACCTGGTGTCACAATCCTACTTCGATGTGGAAAAACTTAACTGATAATCAATGATCAGAACTTGAAAAATATGAATAAATACGACAAACTGTTTTTAGAGCAGGCCATGTTGGGCTATAAAAATTTTTCCTGGAAATACGGCTGGAAGGAAAAACATGATGCTTTATCTCGGCGGAAACATCAACTAAACAAGAAGTTTGTTTTTTCTGAGGCCAATGTTAAACGGCTGAGCGAGATAAATAGCCTGTTAGCCGAAAAAGAAGTGTCAGTTTATCAGCAGTCTGAAAAGCTGGAAAATTATGTGTTGAACCTCAAGCAGAATCAAGACCCTTTTGTCTCCGATTATGAAATTGAATTTAACATCAGCTTTTTTGCTGAAAAAAAGTATGCCCATATCCCAGATCTGGAGGGCAATTCCTTTTTCGATTATGATCCGTTATTGTTTTCTAAAACAGAAGGCAAATCTGAATCGGAAATTGTTAGCCATAAAGAATGGATCTTTGATGTCGATCATACGGAACACATCCGTGAGGGGCATCCAATAAATAGTTTTCGTCATTGCTGGCTTTTTCATGATCTGATCGATCACACTATTCTTTCATACCAGGATATTGTGGATATCGAGGATATGTGGATTGATGTGACATTGATTGTCCAGAATGCAACAAAATTATCCGATTGAGCAAAGAAATGCTGATACTCGAACTTTTCTTCTTGCTCCGAAAATAGGAATTAACATTAAAACCGATTCAAAATGAATCCCTTCACAAAAGACATCGAAAAACCATTGATGGAAATGGAAAGCATTGTCGAACAAGATGAAATATCATTCGAAGACAATGAAAAACTAGATGAATTGTATCAGAAAGTAATCGACCAATTTGACTCACTTGCTGATTTTCCTTGGGATACACCGGAAGGTGAATTACTATATTACGAAGTAAAAAAGTTCAAGGCGAGGTTCAGGGAGGCTTGCCAAAAATTTGAAACTCCGGATGATTTATATAAATCAACTATGGATTCAATCTATCCTGATGGTGAAGAGTAAGATATAAATTAATCATGGAAAGTCTTCCTCTCAATCCACTCCGTTATCTGATCAATTTCCACCTTCCCATTGGCAATACTCATCACAAAGTCGTATTTTTCTGATTGGGTGGCTTTGATATCCATTTTATGCTGCAGCAGAAAGAAACGCATCATGACATAACCGATTCGTTTATTCCCATCGAGGAAGGGATGGTTTTTGATCAGGCTTTCGATCAGGGCTGCGGCTTTTAAAACAGGGGTTGGATAGAGTTCGTGCTGATCAAATGTCATAAATGGCCTGGTAACCGCCGATTCAAGTCCTTTAGAATCTCTGATTCCCTGAGTGCCCCCGTATTTTTCGATCAGCAATTCATGAATGGCAATGACCAACTCCACCTTGATCATTTTGCGAGTTTTTCAAGTAATTCCTGGTCCTCTTTGAATATTCGCTTGAGATCGCTTAAAGCTTCAATATCCTTTTTTGATTTCTTCTCAATATTCCTCAGATATGATAAAATATCCTCCAGGAAATTTTCAGGAACCTCTTGAATCACACGATTGATCTCTTTTCTAAGGTCTTTGGTTGTCATAATCAATGCTTTAATACAAATGTACATGACATTTTTTAAATTTCATACAGACGAATAAAAATCAAGAACCAGATTTATAGGAGAAACTTAAATAATAATTACTCGTCAACTGTCATTTACAATTCGTTGTTACTCAATTTTGTCATAATTTCTTCAACACTAATTTTTATTTTCTTAACAAGCTCTCCGCTTATTATTTCTTCAAAAGTCGACTGATTCCAGTTTCTATGTTCTTCAACCCAAAACCAGTATGGCCAATTTCGAGTTGGCTGCTGACTCATCCCAAATTTGTTTTGAATTTCATTTATTATTTTTTCTGGTATTGCGATATCCAAATCTTTACGACAAACACCTCCAAAAAAATCGCATGTCCATGCATTATCAAAACCAAAACCAATTCCAAATGACCATTCTTGCTTAAAAAAATAAAAACATGAATCTGCTTGACCCAGATTAGGATCATAGTGCAATTCAAGCTTTAATTCTTTAGCAATTTGTTCAGTTTGTTTTTTAAATTTTTCAAGAAGTTCGAACGGAGTTTGTCCGGGAAAGGTTGGAAAAATATTTTTACTCTTGATTGATTGAAGAATCTCATAAATAATTACATCATATCCAATACTTGTTGATAATGCTCTTGGATGTTTTGTCCAATATAAATGAGTGTCTGAGTTTTTTAAATAATAGTAACGTAAGGGAGGTTTATCGTTTTCTTCCGGCTCTCCAATACCTTCTGGAAACCATCCATCTGGGACATTTCTCCAGTTTAGAAGTAATAGAATCTTTGGTTTATAAGTCTTTAATATGTTTTCCGCTTTATCAAAAATAGCACTTGCATCCTTGACTTTTTTCCAGTTCTCATACTTGACATTTTTCCCTTCAGCTGTGATATGATAACGTTCTATTGAATTTGTATTAGCCCAAACAAAACTTCTTAAAATATTTTGGGCATGTTCACTATCGTGGTTTTTTAATTCTTCTAAATCAACATTGTAGAATTTTCCAAGAAATTGAAAAATGAATCTCCAAAAATTCCATTGCCCTGCCCAGTTACAGTATTCAAGAGAGTCGAAATCGTTTTCCTTCCAGTCTTGTATTATTTTTGAATATCCATCTTCGGAATTATATTCTTCCAAATCACAACTTCGTGCTGCTTCAATTCCAACGAAAGCAATTTTAAATTCAGATTTGGAATAATATTCACCATAAATAGGCAGATGTGGCTCTGGACATTTTTTAACATCAACATCTTTAATCTTAAATAAAAATTCTTGCCAAAGCGTTTTATAATAATCTTCATAATTCTTTAGGTTATCCATAATGGGTTGTGTTTAGTAATCAATAATGTATTAATTTCATTGTGAACTATTTATCCACCCGACAATTTCTATTGAATTTTTCTTACAAGCTTTCGCAACAATCTTCCCGCAAGCCACAGCATCCTCCAGTGCATCATGATGCTGAAATTCGATATCTAAATGATAGGCTAAGTTAGCCAAATTATATCCCCCATCAATATCTTGCCATGTTTTTCGAGCTACCTGAACTGAATCCAACCATTGAACTTCAAAAGGATCCAGACCATATTTATCAAAAACTTTTCGAAAAGCTACCCGGTCAAATGGTGAATGGTGAACAACGATGTTGTGTTCAAACATTTCCCGGAGGACAGGATAGATTTTCGGGAAGGTTGGCTTCCTTTTTACCATCTTGGGGGTAATGCCGTGTATTTCGATAAATCGCCAATGAAAATAATCCTGTGGATCGATGTATGATTTCCATGTATCAACCAACCTTCCATCCTCGAATACTCCAACCCCAATCTGACAAATCGTAGATTGATCTGGATTAGCAGTTTCGACATCAAGTGAGTAGAATCTCATTTTTTCTGATATTGTTTAAACGCATTCTCATGCCGTTCCTGTGCCTCCTTGATCAAACTCTTTGGGGAAATAACAGTCACACTGTCAGCGTATGAAAGGATCTCCATCACCAGGTCATGTGTGATCAGCATCAATAACCTGATCCTCAGTTCTTCTTCATTTTCGATTAGAATGGATTGGCTCATGTGAAGCGGAAAACTCTTTATGTACTTACCTTGGTCAGTATCAAAAGATAGTATAATTTCCTGAGGTTTGATTTTCGAATCATTGATCACACCGAAACAGTATTTGAAGTCCTCATTGGCGTTGTAGGCTGCAGGTGGCGAAAAATGTTTTCGGGTGATGTCAAAATCAACAATTCGGTCCAGGCCGAAGGTCTTGACTTGCTCCTTGCCAACCTCTTTCGCAAGCAAATACCATCTTCCTTTCGATTCTTTTAACCCATATGGCTCCACCAATCTTTTGGTCGGCTCATCAAATTCAAACTTATGATGGCTCAGGTCGATGATCAGCCGGTTGCGCACAGCATGCAGCAATCCATAGAAATGATGGGTTCCCTGAGGCTTCCGCTTTTCAAAATAGATAAATTGGGTCAGATCTTCCGTCATCTTCACCGCCGAGATGAAGTCAAAGGCCTCCATCATCCGGTTATTCAGGTCGGGATTTTCATCCTCCTCAATAAAATAGACCTTGCGCGAACGATCGAATTGTATATCCACGTTGTAAAGCGAACGGATCTCAATCAGATCACGCTGGAATGTCCGCTGTGAAATAACAAGATCATATTCCAAAAGGTCCGATTGGTTCTTCAGATAATCTGACATCTCCTCAAAAGTGATTTCCTTGTTGATTTTCAGCTTACCAATGATCTTCTGGTGACGCAGCAGGGTTTCGTGTTTCGACATATGTTATGATTTGGACATTGTAAAACCGATTTTTGTATAATGTGTATTATCCAGCACCTCTTCCTTGCAAAAGGTGATCAATTCAGCTAAATCAGGATTGCGGCCATTCAAAATGGTAACAATTTCAAATTTACGGACAATATTGTCGATCTGGCCGCCCGAAAAGTCAAACTGTTCTCCAAGAATATCACAATCGCGTGAAAGTAAGTCGGGCAGTTTCGTCTTCCAGATATTTGCCCTGGCAGAAATGTCGGGTTTTGACAATCCGATTTTATATAAGAACCTTCGTTCAAAGGCCTTGTCAAAGTTAGCAACCAGGTTAGTTGTAGCAATCAATATTCCTGAAAAATTTTCAAGCTCTTGAAGAATGATGTTTTGAATCGTATTTTCAGTCTTGGCAATATTCGAGCTCCCCAACACGCCTCTTTTCGAGAAAATTCCATCTGCTTCATTGAACAGCAGGATCGGCGTGGTTTTACATTCCCCGGAATAAGAGGCATATTCCGTGAAAATTTTCTTGACAATCTTTTCGCTTTCCCCGAACCACATTGATTTTGATTGACTCAAATCGACAAGCATGATTTCACGATGGGTTTCCCGGGCCAACTGGTACACCGATTCCGTTTTCCCGGTTCCGGGAGCGCCAAAAAGTAAAACGGTAACACCATGTGGGAGCCCCTTTTGTTTCATCCGTTGCTGAATTTCCTGAAATTTATCCTCTGCAAGTGAATGAGTCAGCTGGCTGATTTGAGCCGATTCATTTTTGTTAAAGATCAGTTCCTTTTGCTGGATTTCTGAAGAAATGATGATGTTATTCTTTTTTTGTGTGTCGGCCAAAGAACCCAATCCATCGGCGACCAACAGATCTATTGCCTTGTTCTTCAACTTTATCACGGCATCATTGATAACTTGCACGTTTTCAATCCCGACCAATCCTTGCTGGATAAGCGGATGTTGATTGGCCAATAATTCATTTTTGTATTTAAACCGTTTTTGAGGATTGTCGAAAATTCCTTTAACTGCAGTCCCGATATCAACGTCGGTAACTCCGTTGATATATTTCGCAAACAAATAGTAAAGCATGTATTGATCCTCATCCGAAAGATTAAACACCCTGATTTTATGAACCAACTGGAAACCCGTATTATGCGAGATAAGATCCTTTGATATTTTCAGAAGGTCGTTGGTGGAAATTCTTTCATCTTTCCGTTCACAGCCCAGGGCATAAATCCTTTCAAGTAACTCAACCAGATACTGATATTTTGGCAGTAAATTATCCGGGATCGGCGCATTGTCAATAACAGCGCTGAATAACTTATCCGGTAGATAATAGGAGTCTATGTATGGGCCTCTGTAAACATTCCCTGCAACAAGTTTTTTATCTTTTAACAACAATCCCTTTTTTCCCAAAACATCGATATCCTTTTTGTACCGCATGATCTGCACGGGAGTACAGTTGAAAAGTGTGGACAGATCATCCATTCCGGCTACCCCCTTCTTATAATTGAAATCAAAGATGTTTGCCATAAGAAAGGCTTGAGTCATTGAACAATGAAAATAGTTCGAGGCTTCATTTACTGATGGCTTGACTTTATCAAAAAACATCCTGGAAAGTTTACAGTCTTTAGACTTTTCCGTGATAAGATGGATGCTTTCAAGAATATGCTTCCGTTTTCTGATTGTTCCATTCATTGGTCAAATAATTATGGATACAATATTAGAAACGGATAGCGACAATTTATGTCGTTGTGATTTTTACCCGGGATAATAATTCTGAAACGCCAATTCCTGATTTCTTACTTGCTTCAATCACAATCTTTCCAATGGCAACAGAACAGCTCACAGCATCAGGATATCCAATTTCAATTCGCAGAAAAGCAGCTAATTCTTTTAAACTGCATCCTTCTTCTGAAAATTCCTGCCAAGTAATACGAGCAACTTTTTCTGTATCAAGCCAAAAAACCGGAAATGGTTCCAAATCATATTTATCCAGCGCTTTCAAAAACCCTTTATATACCGGCTGAGAATGATGCGCAACGATGTTGTTTATCAATAATTCCCTGATGTCATCGTAAGATATATCTATTGAAAACCAGTATTTCAACCACTCTTCAGAAATGCCGTGTATTTTTTCTATATAAAATGGATCAAACGAAGCTTTTGGATCGATGTATTCTATGTGGGTGGCAACAAGAATTTCGTTTTCAAAAATACCTATTCCAATCTCGCAAATGCTGGATGGGTCGGAATTAGCCGTTTTGACATCGAGTGTAACGAACTTCAAGTGAGATATAGAATTATTGGTTATTATGTGAATGGCTGTGCAGGTCACTCCAATCTCAGGAACCATCATTCGAAATGGCCGCCATTTTTGATTTATGACAAAAGTAAAGACTGACTAAGTCAAAATATGACGTCATGATGAAAAGAAGAATTCTATTTTGTTACCAATACAGAATCCAAAATGTCGAAAACGATAAGGCTGCTCCTTTTGGATATGGATGTGCCCTTATCGGATTAACCAATGGGAATACAATGCTCTTTGATGGCTAATTTAGTCTGTCGTGAACTATTCAAAGTGAACGGTCTTTCTAAACTTCAGGCCAAATAAATTGCAATCCAGTTCAATGAAATCGAGTTCTATTTCAACTAATTTATTTCATTTATTATTGAATTAAAATACTTGTTTATATTGTTTCTCCATAAATAGTTAGGATGATAGGTTCTTATAGCAGAAATAGTTTCTATTTGAAACTTTGCTACCTGCCTGGTAGAAAAATTATTTATAGGCGAATGGTCAACTTTGCCGAAATTATCTTCAATTTTATTGTCATAAAAGGGGCCAGTCAGAAATAAAAGAAAATTTGGATTAATAATCTTGATCTCATCCTTAATAACTGGGAAAAATTCTCGTTCAATGTTATAGATATAGGCTGGAGGCAATCCTTTTCCTTCTGGTTTTCCGATCTTTACAATATTATTCCATATGTAGCGAATTTTTCTGTCAGGAAATTTCTCTTCAAGAATTGAAATGAAGCGATTAACTCCATTCCAAAATTGCCCTCCATACTTAAAACATTCCTGTTTATTAAAAAATCTATCATACCCGTTTAATAAAGAATCCATTGTTTCATCCTCTTCAATCCAACCATTGGTTTCCTGACCAAAAATCATTAATCGTATATCGGCAGAATTGAAGTCCTTTTCATCATAGACTTTAATCAACAACGGGCTTGTCGGTTTTGTTACTTGCAATTCATTATGGTAAACAGAAGAAAATGCTTCATTCATTCTGTCCCAATAGAGACCGTAGAGTTGTAATAAATGTTCATTCATAATAATCTAGTTTAAAGTTTAACTACATGAAAAATTAATGAATACTAAACCCATTACTTTATATAGAATGATTTCCACTTCTTGACCTGGGGATCAGAATAATAGAATACCAACAGAACCGACAAAAGATACTATAGATTCGTATAACATTTCTCTAATACTTCCCATAAACACTCAAACCTCCCCCATAATATTGATGCTTGAGGTGTTCGAAAATTAAATTTGTCCTCAGATCAATGTCATCGGTATGATAGGTGGGGTAAGGCAATGCATCAAAAAGGGTTTTATTTACGGTATTAAAAACGGCGGCGGCTGTTACAGATTTGTCGGCCCATTGCTCAACTTTCAATTTGTCTTTTTTCAGTTCAGCCAGGAGTTCAATCGCGATTTCTTTGATTTTCTTTTTGTCCGATTCCGATAAATCAGGTTTGCGGAGGATGTCAAAAATAGCTTTTTGTTCTTCGGTGAGACCCTCCCTTTTGGTGTCGGCTTCTTCTTCTGACAAGGAGTTCACAAACTCTATTAGTTTTTTGAAGGTTTCCTCAATGGTAACGGCATCTTTGCCACGGTTGTAGTCGTCAATGATTTCCTGATAACGTTTGTAAAAATCGACCCTCAGTGGATTTCGATCGACCATTTGTTTCAATTGGTTCTCAATTTTGTCTTTCAATGATTGTACAACAGTGTTTTTATTTGGCGTTTTCAGAAAGTACTTTTCCAGCAATGAAAAGTTCAATCCGCTCAGGTCGATGATTTTTCCATAATCATGTGTGGGCTCTGCAACCATATTCGCGATTGATTCATCTACAATTTCCTGTATTTTCTTCATGATCTCCGCCACATCAGCGCT